>Ga0079203_1003095_pt1 | contig 10611 bp, 7 predicted proteins | sample PorBlaMBantryBay_FD_68602 | JGI IMG/M metagenome (GOLD analysis project Ga0079203, IMG submission 68602) | Marine algae microbial communities from Bantry Bay - Bantry Bay, Ireland | ecosystem: Host-associated > Algae > Red algae > Blade | place: Bantry Bay, Ireland
GGCATCATCGGGTGGCTGACCGGCCATGGCCCCGCCGCAACCACCGTGATTGTCCCCAATGGCAAAGATGACCGCAATGCGCCGACGGTTCGACTCTCGCTTCGTCTGCCCCATGGCCTGGGAGCGGTCAGCATCACGGCGGCCGATACCCATCTCTGGGCCAGTTTCGAATTGGATGACTTTGCCGACCTGGCCGCCGCGGTCTCGCGAGTTCGACGGGTACTGGATCTGGACGCCGATCCCGAATCGGTCAATCAGGTCATCGGTCAAACCGCGCTCGCTCCCCTGGTCGCCCAGAACCCAGGCCAACGGGTACCGGGCACCCTTGATGGTTTCTCCCAGGCCGTCAGTCTGATCGTGTTTCAGCAGGTATCGCTGGCCGCCGGCCGCACGATTCTTCAGCGGTTGGTGAAACACGCCGGTACACCCATCGATCGATTCGGTCCCGAGTTGACCCACGTATTCCCGGACGCCCCCGCCATTCTGGATGCAGATCTGACGTCGATGGGACTGACCACCCGGCGTCAGGCATGTCTGCGGGCGCTCAGCGCCGCCTACGCCAACGGCGATCTCGACCTGCAACCGGGTGCGGACCGTCACGCCACCCGCGCCGCACTGCTGGCGCTGCCCGGGATTGGCCCCTGGACCGCCGACATCATTGCCATGCGAGCGCTCGGCGATCCGGACATGTTCCCCACCGGCGACCTCGTGCTGCGCCGTCGGGCCGCCGAATTTGGACTTTCGACCGACCAGGCAGCCTTGCGCACCGAAGCCGCAGCATGGATGCCGTGGCGAAGTTACGCCGCGCACCACCTTTGGACCCACCACGGGAACCTCGGTTCCAGCACCGCACCAAAATCTCCAACCGCTCCCCAACAGAAACGGCCTCGCCATGAGACCAGCGACCTCTGACTCTCCACCCACCAGCGACTCCACTGCTCTGTGGTCCCGTAACCACGAATCGCCAGTCGGCCCGCTGACCCTGGTGGCCTCCGATACCGGATTGGTGGCGGTGCTCTGGCCCAACGATCTCGAAGGCCGGGTGAGGTTCAACGACGAAATTGTGGACCAGCCGGGACACCCGATCCTGAGCGCCGCAGCCGCCCAATTGGACGAGTACTTCGCCGGCGACCGACAGGACTTTGACCTGCCGCTCGACATGCGCGGCACGGCGTTCCAGGTGGAGGCGTGGCACGCGCTGACCACGATCCCATTTGGCGAAACCGCCTCCTACGCCCAACAGGCGGCGCGCATCGGCCGACCAAAGGCCGTGCGCGCCATTGGTTCGGCCAACGGTCGGAACCCGCTGTCCATCGTGGTTCCGTGCCACCGGGTGGTGGGCGCCAACGGATCACTGAGCGGCTTTGCCGGCGGATTGGACGCCAAGCGATTCCTGCTCAATCACGAGTCGCCGCAGACCCAGCTTCTCTGACTCTGATCAGGTCGTCGCAGCAGAAATGGTGCGCCGGGCCCGGGACTCGACTGCGTCCATATCGATGTAACAACCTTGCAGGTGGCGGCGGGCTGATCCTGCGAATGGCGTGCGAGCGTGCAGTACCCGGCGGTTGTCGAAGACCAGCAGATCACCGGCAACCATCGACAACTCGACAACCGCGTCCTCACTGCTCAGCACCTCCTGGAAGCACGCATACGCCTCGTAAAAGCGCCCGGACCTGAAGTCCGGTGCCGGCGCTTCCATGCTGCGATGATTCACATGGACAGCCCGAACGGTGCCACCTGCGTCAACCTCGATCATCGGGCGACGGGCCCGCAGGTCCACATCCGCATCGTGAAAGCGAAAGGTGAGCACGGTCTGGGACAGCGTCGCGAAGTGATCCGGGTGCGCCAGACGGAGCTGCTCGGCCGCGTTGAAGCCGTCACTGATTCGGGTCGCGCCGCCCGTCTCCGCAGGAACCAGACAGTGCAGCAACTGCACCGTCGGGCAGGGGTCCCGGTACGGATTGTCGGTGTGAAGCGGCAGACCTTTGTTGCTGTACGCCAGGTTGGTGGGATTGGGCACCGTCACCACCTCAAACAAGGTCCCGTAGTTCGTTTCACGAACGTGGCCGAGCGAGCGAGCCACCTCCAGCACCGCACCATTGGTGACTGGCACCCCGCGAACCAGACTGACTCCGGCCGTCGCCACCTGGGAGGCGATCTCATCAACCGCCAACCGATCTTGCGATGCGGGCCACGCCACCGCCGAGCCCATGAGGGTTGAGGCGTACGCGGAACCCCACCGAATGTGGCGGTGCACCAACCCGCCCCTTGCACCCGATGCGGAGTGCGGGATTCGACACGTGTGGGCGGCACCACTGTGGCCAACCAGTTCCACGATCAGCTCGTCATCGGTGGTGGTCTGGTCGATGACCCGCCAACCGGCCAGCTCATCCACGTTGATGAGGTGCTGGTCGTTGTGCGGGTCGCGACACATGGGGCACCGGCATGCATCACGAGCCCATGCGGCGTCAACGGTTGGTGCAGGCGCCAACATGGCGGCCAGTCGTGACCGCCATTGCTCAAGGTCCGACGACGTGCCGGGATCCTTGCCCTGGTCATCCCAGCGCCGCAGGGCAATGGCCTGCTGCGCAAACGGCTCCTGCTCGTAGGCGGTGGCCTCGGCGTCGGTGAACGGCCCGCCCTGCTGTTCCAAGGTGATCTGTGATGCCGGGCTGAGAGCAGCGGCGTAGCCGGGCTCCCGGGCCACCAGCCACCGTTTGGCGGGCACATGGAGCCGAATGGGTTCGGTAACCGCGGCGGGCAGGATCTGTTGCAGCAGACGGGCCCCAACGGCTGCGTGATCGGGCAACCCCCACTCCCCGGCCTCGCCGCCCATATGACCAATGTCATGCAGCAGCGCCGCCAGCGACATGGCCGCCGAAAGGTCCGACTTCTCGGCATGAGCTGCGGTCTGCAGCGCATGCTCCAGCATCGTGACGTCTTCACCGTATCTGTGCGACTCCATGGCCTTCAGCTGTTGCATCAGCCAGTCGACCGTCAGCTGTTCCTCGCCCACCAGGGAACGACCCGACCACTCGCGCGCCGCATCGACTCCGCAGAGCGCGGCTGCGGTGGGGGCAACATCGAGAACCGATGCCGCGGACCACCGGGATGCGGGCAAAATCGATGGGGCCCGAGCAGCCACGAACGTCTCCAAGACCTCGTGTTCATCGCCGCCGTGATTGCGGCCCAGACCACCATGGTCAGTGGTAACCATGACCGCCCAGTCCGGACCCACGGCGGCGAGCAGGGCCCCAAAGTTTCGGTCGGTCTGGGCCACGGCCTCCACGTATTTGGCCGAGTCCCACCCGTGTTCATGACCGCAGAGATCAGGGGTCACATGGTACGCAAAGATCACATCGTGATCCGGAGCCAGGCGCGCCACCTGAGCTGTGACCGCGTGATCGATCGCCGGGTCATATCCGTCATCGAGCATGACATAGGACTGGGCGCAGTCCGCTTCAAAGACCACGTCCATGTTTGACCAACTGTGCACCACCGCGGTTCGTAGTCCACGTTGTCGCAGCACCCGAAGAAATGACGGCGCGGTGCCGCCCGGCGAAACGGGTGTGTTGTCCAACACCCCATGGTCGACCGGATCAACGCCCCGGACCATCGACATGTGCGCTGGCAGCGTCCAGGACGGCACCACGGTGCGGGCCGACCAACACGCGGCACCCTGCTGCGCAAATCCGGTCAATACCGGCATGCGGTCGCGGGTGATGTGGCGCGGCGCCAGGCCGTCGATCGAGACCACGAGAAGCCGGGGACTGAACATCTCCTGACCCTACGCGCGGCCGAACAGGCGTCCGCGGCAAAACGCAAGAAGGAGCGGCCGAAGCCGCTCCTTCTCGACAGTCATTGATGATTCAGCCAGGCCGAATAACCACAACGAATCAGCCGGTGAATTCCACAAGGAGATTCAAGCTGTCGCCGTCGGCGTCGTTGATCGAGATGATCAGCGCTTCCACCTGGTCTGCGGACAGACCGCAGGCAATCAGGTACTCACGGACGGTGTCGCTGCGGTCCTGAGCCCGCTGGGTGTTGCTGGAGACGGCGATCCCGCCAACCTTCACGTCGGTGTTCTGACCACCGAGGTATGCGCAAATCCCGTCGAGGGTGTCCACGCTGGAATCGGTGAGGTCAGCGGTGCCAGCCTTGAATCGGATGGTGTCACCACCGACTGCGCCATTCAACGTGCCACCAACCGCAGCCAGTGCGGCTGGCGGGATGAGCACCTGATCAATGGCGTGCGCGGTGCAGGCACCCGCTTCGATGTCGGCGGTAACAACATTTGCGTTGTTGATCTGTACCCCGTCGCCAGCTCGGGCGTAGAGGTTGCCACCGGCGAAGGCCGGCACGGGACCGGTTTCAACGTCGGTTGAGAGAACATTTCCAACAACCACGTGGTAGGCGAGGATTCCTTCAAGGAGCTCCGGATCGGCCAGAGCCGCGTCCAGAACGCCGTCGGGAAGTGCCGCAAAGGCCGCATTGGTGGGCGCAAACACGGTGATGGGAACGGCCGCATTCGTAAGCTGTTCAGCGGTGCCGGAAGCTTCGATAGCCGCAGCCAGCGTCGTAAAGTCATCGCCGGCGACGATGTCAAGCAGCGCCGCACAGGCGGCTGCTGGAGCCTCAGTGGGCTCAGGGGCAGCCGTTGGCTCCGGTGCAGCCGTTGGCTCAGGAGCCGCCGTTGGCTCAGCCGTTGGCGGAACCGCAGTTGCGGTTGCTGGAACCGCGGTTGCGGTCGGTGGGACATCGGTGGGTACCGCAGTAGCGGCAGGCACCGCAGTGGCCGCCGGCGCCGGGGCGGCGACATCGGCGTCGCCGTCGCGGTTGCAGGCCCAGAGAAGAAGAGCAAGAAGCGCAAGAAGAAGGAGTAGCGGCAACAACCACTTCAGCCAGCCAAAGCCCCCGCCGCCGCCTTTGACGGTGCGGTCAGCCACGTAGGTACCGCCGCCGCCAGCTGCGGCTTTGGCACCAGTGGAAACGTTGCCGACCTTGGGCTTGGAGACGTTGCCGACCTTGGGCTTGGAGACGTCGACCTTGGGCTTGGAGACGTCGACCTTGGGCTTGTTGACTTCCACCTTGGGCTTGGTGACCTCGGGCTTGGTGACCTTGGGCCTGGTGACATCAACGTCGGGCTTGGTGACCTTGGGCTTGGTGACTTCAACATCAGGACGGGTCACCTTGGGCTTGGTGACTTCAACATCAGGTCGAGTGACCTTGGGCTTGGAGACATCGAAATCGGGCTTGTTGATGTCGCCAGCTGCGCCTCCGATCTTGTCGAAGCCGCCACTGATCTTGTCGCCACCCATGGCCATGCCGGCAACTCCGGCCGCAGCAGCCGCAGCGCCACCGACGACCTTGCCGCTGATGCCTTTGCCCTCAACCTTGGGCAGGTCCACGTCCGGCGTCGTGACGTCAGGCAGGTCCACGTCCGGCGTCGTGACGTCAGGCAGGTCCACGTCCGGCGTCGTGACATCAGGCAGGTCCACCTCTGGGGTGGTCAGGTCTGCGTCAGGAAGGTCTGGAGTGGTCAAGTCAGCGTCAGGAAGATCGGGGGTGGTGATGTCACCATCGGGCATTGCGGCCGACGCACCACTGACGGCGCCTCCTGCCGCTCCTGCGGCACCAGCCACCTGACCTTTCACTTCGCCCGCTGCGTCGCTGGCGGAGTCTTTGGCGTCGCCAAGAAGACCCTTTGCCTTGCCAGCGAGGCCTCCACCTTCGCCGCCGCCAACAAGACCTTTGGCCTTGTCAGCTGCGCCACCAAGACCACCACCGGCTGCTGCGGCCAGACCGCCAGCCGCTGCCGCTGCGCCACCGATTCCGGCAACCTTGCCAAGACCGCCACCGCGGAGGGCGCCGAGTCCACCAAGACCGCTGATGCGGGAGATGCCGCTCACGAATCCGGCGTCGTCACCTGCGTCATCATCACCATCAAGCATGCTGAGGAGACCGCCAAGTCCTCCTGTTTCCATAGCCTTGCGTTCGCCGCTGAGAGCTTTGGCCAACGATCCCGAATCGAGGCCATCTGCACTCTGCTTCCTGCTGAGGAAGCTGATGACCATCGGAGCAATCATGGGCAGGAATTTGGTAATCGATCCGAGCCCCAATCCGGTGCTCGAAGCAAGTCCCTCTTCCACCGCACTCCGGCGGCTTCCGAGCAGGGCGCTCACCATATTGGATCCCATGCCGCCGGTGTCTCCACCGTCGAGGAAGCCACCGACGTTGTCGAGCATTGAACCGTCGTCGTCCTTGACGAGGTCGAACATGGCCGCAGCACCTTCCTTGCTGCGGGTGCGCTTGGCCATGCCGCCCAGAAGAAGTGGAACCGACGCGCCGATTGCGCTGCGGGTTGAGTTGTCACTCTCGCCCAGGAAGCTCGAGAACGCCCCCAGGTTTGAGCCTTCGGTGAGCATCTCACCGATCTCATCAAACATTGCCATTTGCTTCATCCTTCTGGGCCACTTCGGCCCGATCACAGTTCTGGCGGTCCGACCCTCAGACGTCTGCTCAGGCGAGTCCGAACATCGTTCGCACTCCAACCTTGCGCAGAAAGAAAATCTATTCACCGGACAGTGTTCACCCGGTGCGAAGGCAGGTCGAGAGTTTTGTAGCAATAGCGACAAAATTCTCCCCTTCAAGGTAACGGTAGATTTCTAAACCATCACCCGTGGCCCGAAAGAATTGGGATTCTTCCGAGGGTCCTCAACCATTCGGATTACCCTGTTCAGAGCATGTTTGACCCATGCTGAATGCACGTGAGCAGAGGAGCGCCCAAATGGCAATGTTCGAAGAAGTAGCCGGACTACTCAATTCAGGGGACTCTCTGAGCGGCTTGGCGCAGAGCATTGGCGGGGATGAGGCGGGCACCAGGACCGCAGTCAGTGCTGCCGTTCCGGTGTTGTTGGGCGGGCTGTCGCGCCGGGCATCCACCGCGGGCGGTGCCACATCGCTGATCGAAACTCTGAATGACACCGACGGTTCGCTGGTGGACAATGTTGGCCAGTTGTTTGGGGCCAAGGACAAGGGCGAGGTCGGTTCCACCCTCTCCAACGCCATTCTGGGTGGCCGAGCCGAGACCGTTGAGTCAACCATCGCCTCCAGCTCTGGTTTGAGCGGTTCCGCAGTCAGTCGGCTGCTGGCAATCGCAGCACCCACGGTGATGAGCTTGCTGGCTCGCCGCACGACTGAGCAGAACCTCGACCGGCAGGGCATGTCTTCGCTGCTGGATGCCGAACGGACCGAAATGGACAGCCAGGGCTTTGGACCGTGGCTTGCCCTTCTCGACAGCGACACCGTTGTCGATGATGACACGGGATTCCAAGCCGGTCTGGCCAAGGTCGCCGGTCTGGGGGGTCTTGGGGCCCTCGGCGTTGGTGCCGCCGCCACTGCCTTTGGTAAGACGCAGAAGGCACCGAGTATCTCGATGCCTCCGACCGCCAGCCCATCAACCACCGCCGCCACCCGATCGGCCGCGAGCATCGATGTTCGTCTGCCCGAGACCGAGACGGCAACGTTCACCAGTACGTCCACTCCCGGCACCCCGGCGGTGCCGACGGCTTCCGCGCCCGCCAAATCGGCGCCGCTACCGACCACAAATCGCTCCTTCGAATCACCCACTCGCAACCCCGTGGAGCCGACCCGGACTCCCGAACCCGAGAAGCGCGCGCGTCTGCGCTGGCTGAAGTGGTTGCTGCCCCTGCTGCTGATCGGCCTGCTGGCGTTCATCCTTTGGGGCTGCATCAATGAGGGCGGCAGCACCGACACCGACACCGAGGGGCAGGCAGCAGCAACCGCGGTCGCCACCGCCGTGCCAACCGAGGCTCCTACCGAAGTACCAACCGAAGTTCCCGTGGAAGAAGAAGAGGTTGTTGCCGAACCGGTCGACGACATCCCCGTTGACGGCGGTTACACGCCCGGTCGTATTCCAGCCATCGCCCAGGAGCAGGGCATCTTCAACACCTTGTTGGACTCGCTCGACGCCACCGGCCTCACCGAAACCCTGGGCACGACCAATGAATTCACGATCTTCGCCCCGAGCGACGCCGCGTTCTCTGCCCTCGACCCGGAGCTGATTGGCGCCCTGTCAGACAACCCCAATATCCTTCGCGAAGTTCTGTCGTACCACGTCGTTCCCGGCTACGTCACCGCCGACCAGTTGGAGACAGGTGCGATCGCGTCGGCACTTGGCACCGAACTGGCCATCAACGTCGAAAGCTTCAACCCCCGGGTAAACGGGGCGTTCATCCTCACGCCGGACATCACTGCGGACAACGGGGTGATCCACGGCATTGACCGGGTTCTGATTCCCCAATCGGTACTCTCGTTTGCCGGACTTTCGGTGAACGACGCGCTGGCCCTTGACCCAATCAACTTTGAGGTGGGTTCGGCCGATCTCACCGCCCAAAGTGAAGAGGTGCTCAACTCCGCCGCCGACTACCTCCGTAGCAGCCGGACCAGCATCGAGATCGGTGGCCACACCGACGATGGCGGCGAGGAAGAGAGCAACCAGACTCTGAGCGAAGCTCGGGCTCAGGCGGTGCTGGACTACCTGGTGGCCAACGGCGTACCAGCCGACCAGCTCACCTCGGTTGGCTTCGGCGAATCACAGCCGCTCCAGGACAACGGCACTGCCGAAGGTCGCGCCGCCAACCGTCGCATCGAACTCAACGCCGTCGACCGTTAGTGACCGAGCCCCCAGGGCGGGGGGCGACGGATTCAGTCGGAGAGGTTGAGGGCTTTGCGGATGTCGCGGATCTGCATCCAGGCTTTGGCCACGCGGATTTCGACCCGATCCAGTTCGGGCAACGTTGCTGCCTTGGTGAGATCAGCGTCGCTCTCACGAGCGATCTTGAGCGCATCGTTGTACATGGCTGCCAACGATGTGGACCGAGCGGCCGCCACCGGCTGCTGCAGTTCGGTCACCGGTTGACGGAGATTTTTGGCCCAATCCCGAAGCGTGACTCGACGTTGCTCAAACTCTTCACGTTCGCGGCTTTGGGCTTTGGATTTGCGACTCGAACTCCACATGAACATCATCAGGGCCAGCACCCCAAGAATTACCAGACCCAAAATCAGCCACAACCACCACCCAGTGCCGCTGGTGGCGGTCTGGGACTGAAAGCTTTCGCCCTCACCCAAACCCTCGATTGCCCGGTCAACAAACGCTCCAACTCCAACCGCCGGAGTGCTGCGGTTCAGGTCCGAATCGGATGCGGCAATGACTTCATCAAAACGACCCCCGTCGAAGGTTCCCGGCGTGGACTCGATCTGCCAGGTGGTGGGCGTGTAGACGATGGCGGTCACATTGCCGAGAGCGTCAACCAGCTCCTGAGAGTTGATCCGATCGTCGGCCGCCAGCACGGCAATGCGCAGGTCCATGCCGCGCTCAGCGGCTTCCTGGACTGCGCTCTCCATGACCGTGACGTCACCGGGCCGAGCGCCCTCCTCCACATAGATGTTGGTGGTCTTGAGCGCATCAACAACCGACTCGAGATCAGCAGCGGCGGCCGGCGGAGCGAAGAAGACAAGCGCCGTGGCAACGAGTTGCAGCATGAAGACAGCGGCGGCGATCGCAGCGACAAAGCGGCGCCCGAGGTTCGTATTCGAGGTCATAGATTGCAGGTTAAGTCACCGAAGTGCCATTGAGCCGCTATTCCGGACTCCCGGGACCGACGTAGGCGCCGTGGACCTAGCCGCGGCCAAGCACCGTCTGGACCTGAATCTCGATCGTCCGCCGGTCATCGCCGCGATCACCGGGCGGTCGATAGCGCTCGGCGTACCGACGTTCTGCATCCTTGTTGACGGTGGGGTCCGCCGTCACCGTCGCCGGCCCGCTCATGGTCAGCCATCTTCCGCCGTCCACCTGACACACCGCCGCGGCCAACGGTCCGTCATCAACCAGTAACCGGGCTTTCTTGGCTCCGGCGAAGGTAATGACCCGCACAATCCCACGATCGTTGTCCCAGCTGAATCCAACTGGGGTGACGTGGGGCGTCCCATCGGTGGTCACCAGCGTCAGCGACGCCAGGTGGCGTTCCACGAGGAATTCCAATGCCTCTATCGGCAGATTCTTTGGATCCAATCCCACGGTGCGTGCCTCTCAAATCTCTGTAGTTGCGGTAGCTTGTCTGCTGTCGTACAACCCGGACAACAAGTTGGATTATGCCCCTCTTTGGCAGTGAGCCCGCAGTAACTGATCGCTTCAAACGCAACGAGGTCGTTGTTGCCTCGGAGAAGCTGCGCGGCGTGCCTGAGGGCACCCGAGGAAAGATCAAGTTGATCAACGGGTTTGACTGGATTCGTTACTGGGTGTTTTTCGACAATGGTGTGCAGCTCGGTTCGATTGGCCAGGACCAATTGGTCCGGCCCCAGCACTGGCGGCAGTTCCAGGCCGACCGCGAGCGCATGATTCGGGAGGCCGAAGAGGCCAAACTGTTGTCGGCATCGGCGTCCACCAACGCGGGATCCAATGCTGAAACCGCGGTTGCTGCCGCCGATCCCAACGATCCACTCGCCGCGGTTCGGGCCATGGTGCCACCCCATCTGATTGAACGAAGCGCCTCGGCCCGCACCCGAGTCGGCATCCCCAAGCCCTAGCGA
>Ga0079203_1003096_pt1 | contig 10609 bp, 6 predicted proteins | sample PorBlaMBantryBay_FD_68602 | JGI IMG/M metagenome (GOLD analysis project Ga0079203, IMG submission 68602) | Marine algae microbial communities from Bantry Bay - Bantry Bay, Ireland | ecosystem: Host-associated > Algae > Red algae > Blade | place: Bantry Bay, Ireland
TGGCGCAGCTATAGCTAAATGTCAAAAAAACAAGTTATAAATCAAAAAAAAACTAAATAATGCTTGGATAAACCATAGAAAACGGGGCTAATTTTTAGAGTGCACTAAGTCGTATTAAACCATAAAATAACAATTCTAAAAATTGTCTCGGCTTTTAAAAAAAATACTTGTAAATCAATTACTTACGAATATAAAATTTTACAAAACCTAAACAATAGTGATCCTAACCAACTGACAATCTATTAGTTAGAACGCATCACTAGTGATTACTTATAATTATTCGGCTTACGTAAATTTTATCTTCGTTGCTTAAACGAAGCATATACATGCCATTTGGTTCGTTTTGTAAATTTAATTGGTATTGCGATTGATTGTTACTCAATTGATCATTAAAAATTTGTTTTCCAGTTACATCAAACACATTTAGTTGATAATTTTTCGCATCCGCTTTTAGGCTACTTAGCATAAATTGCCCGTTTGCCGAAGGGTTTGGAGCAAGCGTAAATTGCTCGGTTAGCTCAAAAGTATTAATCCCTACAATTCCATCAATTCTAACATTATCTAACCAAAGCAATTGCCCCCAGCCAGATATATTTGTAATTCTAAATTGTACAGAAGGTTCACCTGATAAATCCCCGGTTAAATCAATGGTTTCTGTTTTCCAGTCACTAGCAACTGGTAAAAAAGGATCTCCATTATCAACATTATTTGGATGGGTTGCTAAGCTATTGCCTTCTCCCTTCCAAAATTCGGACCAAGTTTGTCCACAATCAATAGAATAAGCTATCCACAAGGCATCAAACAACTCTTCGTTATAAGGTGCATAAGCTCTATCAAATGAAAAGGAAATGGATGTGTTCTTTGTAAAATCAAAATTAGGGGTTATTAAATGATCTAAAGTATTGCGTGGGTTAAGTGTATCGCTACCAGAAAAATTATTGTATACTAAGCAACCTCTGCCACTTGGTGGTGCGCCATATTCATTAGAGCGTAACCATTCAAAATCATCATTATCTGGATTATCAATAATCCACCCCTCTTGATCAAAATTTTCACTTTTAAAATTTTCAATTAATGGTTGCTCACCAAACTCGGGTATCGTTACTTCCATTAATATAAAATTATTTTCAATCACACCGTCTAATCCACCGTTTACTTCAATTAAATCTAAGTCAATCACGTTGATGCCAGATAAATTAAGATTACTCAAATTTATTTCTTCTACGCCACCAACAGGAATGTCTATTGTTTTATTAAAATCGAAAACACTACCATTATTAACGGTGTATTGAATTCTAATTGAATTTATATCTACAGAGCCTAAGTTAGCTACTGTTACTATTATTGGGAAAGCTCCTTTTTCGCAATATAAAGCTTCTACTGATGGCACTCCTATTCCGGCATCTAAACCGTTAGAAACGGATAGGCAACGCTCACCAGAAGCAACTGAAGCTCGTGAAGTATTTAAAACTTGAGTAATGCGTTCTTTTTGGTCTAAAGTAAACATGTGCATGCAATTATCGTTTACATATTCCATAAAATTCATAGTCATATCTTGTGAGCCACAGCTTCGAGATGAAGACTCTGATGGACAATCATAATAAGGCTTATTACTCGTTGGAGTATCTTCAATTCCGTCATCATAATCACAACCTTCTTCAATTCCCCAAGGGTGTTTTAGGCTTAGCCAATGGCCTATTTCGTGTGTTGTGGTCCTTCCCTGATTGTATGCTAAATGCAAATTATACTGCCCGCCTTTACCAAAATAGCGAGTTCCTATTACTACGCCATCAATACTTTGTGGAAAACCTGGAGGAGTTGCGTAGCCTAATACTTCATCTTCTAATCGACCTACCCAAATATTTAAAAACAAATCTCTGTTCCAAGCTTTAACGCCACCTAATTCTGGTCGTTTAATTTGGTTGTCGTCTGTTGTAAATTCATTAATTGTGGTTTCTGTGCGAGTTATACCATCAGTAAAGTTCCCATTTTCGTCTCTATTGGCCAAACAAAATTCAATATCCATATTAGCAACTAAATCTTTAAAGCGATTTGGTACTTTATCAATATCTACATTTTTTCGTTGATAGTCTTCATTTAATACTTCAATTTGAGATATTATTTGAGCATTTGAAATATTATCACCTTGCCTATCTTTATTGTAAACTATATGCACTACTATAGGAATTGTAAATGCAGTTTTTTTATTTGCGGTGCTTTTAGATACATTTTCAATTTTAGCTTCTTCGGCTAATAAGTCATTTTTTAAGGATGGATATTGAGTTAACTGATTTTTAACATACTCAGAAGTATTACAACGTTGTAGGTTTTGAGAGCTAACATTGTTTGCAAAAATAAAACAGGTAATTATTATTAAATACCAAACAGATAATTTCATAAGCTATAACTTCTAAAAGAATTAATAGGAATACGTAAAATCGTATTATTTATTTTAACAACAATAGTTTTTCTGTAACTATTTTATTGCTCCAGTTAAATGTTATATAATAATGACCATTAGGTAGTAGAGAAACATCTAATTCTTCGTAATTATTTAATTGGAATTTTTTTTGCAGTTGACCAAATTGGTTGAAAATATTAACTAAAGCAAATTGACCTTTATATCTTTCTGCATAAAAATGAACTGTGCCATTAGTTGCCGGATTTGGATAAAAACCTGCTTTATTTTCGTTTATATAATTTTGAATGTTTAATGGAGTTTGGCTATTTGTACTAATTTTAAAGTTATCTAAAAACAATTTATTATTGTTAGAAGAAACATAGGTTAGTTTTAAATTTAAATCTGTAACCGATGCGTCAGTTTCAAAGTTATAGGTAAAATTTTTCCAGCCTGTATTATTGGTTTGGGTTAAAAGTTGCTCTTCATTTAAATTTGTTACTGCTTCTACTAAATTAACTTTTTGTAAAAGTTGATAAGTGCTATCTGTGCATGCATTGTTATATTCAATAAAAAGATAATCTAAAATAAAGTTATTTACTAAACCTATGTAAGCTGCATCAAATGAAATAGTGTGTATTTTTGTACTATTTGTATTTCCAAAAACATTATTCTCTAATTTAAAAACAGGGCTGTATAAACTACCAATACTTAATTTATTTTGTGGATGCGGTTTAAAAGCATAGCAAGCATTTTTTAAATTAGCTTTTTCTTTTGGCATATAAACCCAGTTATATTGTTCTGTACTTTCTGCTATTAACCAACTGTTTTCATTGCTAAAGTCTTCTTCAAAAGGCAAATCAATTAGGCTAGCTTTTCTGAAATCAAAAATTGCAATATTGTTTTCTAAGTTTTGCTCTTCTTTACTATTGTTTACATTATTAATTTGAGCCGTAAATGTATTAAACCTAATTTTACTTAAATCAACTTTTTGATTATAGTCGATACATTTATTGGGAGCAATTGAAACTTCAACTTTTTCATTTAAAAGGCCTCTTAATTCAAAATTAAAACCAGTAATATCAACTCTACCAACGTTACAAATTTCATACTTTAAGTTTAATTCATTATTACAAATAATAGGTACATTGTTTAAGTTTAACAAACTTATATCTACTTTATTATTTGGCAAAACATTACAGTTATTTTTTAATAACAACTTTCTATATGTAAGTAAGTTGTACAGCATTTTTACTTTTTGGCCATTTGTAAACATATTTAAACATTCATCATTACACAAGTTCATAAAATTTTCTGTAAGATCGAATTCGAAGTATGGATCGTTGCATCTATTGACCACTAAATTTTGGCTTATACAGGTTTTATAAGCTGTTGCAGTTTGTGGTGTATCGGTAACATCATCATCACTATCGCAAACACCTTCTTGCAAACCAAACAAATGGTTTAAGCCTAAAAAGTGTCCCATTTCGTGAGTTAAGGTTTTATTATTGCCACCAAAATTATTATAATGAATAACAATACCACCATCGTTAAGCTTTCGTGTTGCTGTTGTTGTATTTGGTATTGAGGCATATCCCTTAATTCCTGCTTCAATATTTCCTACCCAAATATTTATATAATTTTTGGTATTAAAGCCAGTTAAGCCATTGTCGCTGCTACTTTTAATATTAGGATATCCGTTCATATTAAAAGTATCAATTAATGTTTTATAATAATTTATACCGCTTTGCTCTTCTTCTTCAGATATATTATTATCTATCAAATAAAACTCAATACCAATATTAGCTATTAAGCTTTCAAAGTATGGATTTACATTTATCTCTGTTTCATAGTTTGAGTTAAAATCTTTGTTTAACTGTTCAATTTGCTGTTCTATAGCAGTTTTCGAAATTTTTTGATCTTGGGTTTCATATACATTATTTACAACAACAGGTAAACATATTTTAGTATTGGAAAGTATGTTATGGTAATTGGTGGTATTGGCGAATTCAATTTTCAAATCACTTGTATTTTTTTGTGCTACAGAAATAGTATTTGGATAATAATTATCGGTAGAGCAAAGCCTTTCTGTTTGTGCTATTAAACAAGCACAATAAAAAACGGATGATATTATTACAATTAATGATTTCAATATGTACCAAAAATACAATTAAAATTTTATTTGCTGTTTAATTTTAACAGTAAGATGCATAAATTTGTTTTTACCATTTAGTAAGATTATCTTTATTAAACATAAATAAAACAATTTGACCAAAGCCATAACTACAATTGATGATAAAGCACTAATTTTAAATGCTTATAGAAGTTTAATACGCTATTGTAGTAAAAAAACTGATGCAATAGAAAAGAAAAGTATAAGAAGAGCATTTGAAATGGCCAACGAAGCGCATTTTGGAATGCGCCGCAAATCTGGTGAGCCATATATTCTTCATCCGATAGAGGTTGCTAAAATTTCTACAAAAGAAATTGGTTTAGGTTCTGTTGGTGTTATTTGTGCTTTATTGCACGATACTGTTGAAGATACCGAGTTAACCCTTACAGACATTGAACGTGCCTTTGACAAACAGGTTAGTAATATTGTTAATGGCTTAACCAAAATATCGGGCATTTTTGATTTAGAAAATTCGCTGCAAGCAGAAAATTTTAGAAAACTAATTTTAACTCTGGCAGATGATGTAAGGGTAATTTTGGTAAAAATTGCCGACCGTTTACACAATATGCGAACGCTTGAAAGTATGCCCGAACATAAACAAATTCGCATCGCATCTGAAACAAAATTTTTATACGCGCCATTAGCTCACAGGTTGGGCTTGTATGCCATTAAATCTGAATTAGAAGATTTAAGTATGAAGTATACCGACCGAGATACGTATAAAAATATTGCCAAAAAATTAGCCGCAACCAAAAAAGAAAGAGACAAATATATTAAAGAGTTTATAAAGCCTATAAAAAAATCATTACTTAAAGCTGGAGTTAATAGTTTTACAATTGCAGGTCGCCCAAAATCTATTTATAGTATACAAAACAAAATTTTAAAAAAGAAGGTTGACTTTGAAGAAGTTTATGACTTGTTTGCTATAAGAATAATTATCAATTGCGATAAAACGCTTGAAAAATCTTTATGTTGGAAAATATATTCTGTAATAACCGATCATTATGTACCAAACCCTGATAGGCTGAGAGACTGGGTTTCTACACCAAAGGCTAATGGTTACGAATCGCTGCATACAACTGTAATGGGCCCTGGTGGCAAATGGGTAGAAGTACAAATACGAAGTGAACGGATGAATGAAATTGCTGAAAAAGGTTTTGCAGCCCATTGGAAATATAAAGAAGATGAAAATACTGCCGAAGATAATAAAGACAAAGGTTTAGACGAATGGTTAACAAAAATAAGAGAAACATTAACCAACCCAGATTCTGATGCGTTAGATTTTGTAAGAAATTTTAAATTAGATCTTTATCAAAATGAAATTTATGTATTTACACCAAAAGGAGAATTAAAGATTTTGCCACAAGGCGCATCTGCCTTAGATTTTGCTTTTGATATTCATACCGATATTGGGGCAAAATGTATTGGTGCAAAAGTAAATCATAAATTAGTACCTATTAGCCATAAGCTCGTTAATGGCGATCAAATTGAAATTATAACTTCAAAAAAACAAAAACCCTCAGAAGATTGGCTAAAATTTATTATCACCTCAAAAGCAAGGGCTAAAATTAAAACAGCTTTAAAAGATGAAAAGAGAAGGGTTGCTTTAGATGGGAAAGAAATTTTATTTAGAAAACTAAAACAACTGAAATATAACCCTACTACTGAATTTTTAAACGATTTGCTAAACCATTTCAAAACTGACGATTTATTGGATTTCTATTTTAACATTGCTAACCGCGACATTAATTTGGAAGATATAAAGCGCCTTGAAGTAAAAAACAACCGAATTGTTTTTAAGCGCGATACGGAAGCTATAAAAGAACTAAACAAAATTAAAACAACCAAAATAAGTAATACCCCAGGAGATGTTATTTTGTTTGGAGATGTTGGAGACAAATTAGATTATAGCATGGCCAACTGCTGCCAACCTATACCAGGCGATGATGTGTTTGGCTTTATTACTATTGGCCAAGGCATAAAAATACACCGTAAAAACTGCCCTAATGCGCCAGATTTAATTGGCAATTATGGCTATCGAATTATTAAAACAAAATGGTCGCGCAAAAAGAAAATTGCTTTTTTAAGTGGTATAAGCGTTACAGGTTTAGATAATATTGGTGTAATACAAAAAATTACCAATGTAATAAGCGGTGATTTAAAAGTAAATATGCGTTCTATATCAATTGATGCTACCGAAGGTATTTTTAAAGGACATATTATGGTATATGTAGATGATACCAAACAGTTAGAAAAACTTATTGTAAAGTTGAAAAGAATTGATGGTATTATTTCTGCCAGCAGATTTGACAATTAATATGCACTAACTATGTCAGTTGCTTTAGAGTGCTGTCTTTACAGAGAAGAGATTGCTAGTTCGAATTCAGTATTACCCACACATTAAGCTTCTTCTGTTTCTTGCCATTTAAGCATGCCACCAAGCAAGTTTCTAACTTTGTCGTAACCTAAACCTTCTAAATAAAGTTTTACCTTACCACTTCTGGCACCAGAGCGGCAATGTAATATTAGCTCTTCATTTTTGTAGGGTTCAAACTCTTTTAACCTATCGTTCAATTCACTCAAAGGTATTAGTTTGGCTCCAATATTAAAATCTTCAAACTCATTAGGTTCTCTAACATCAATAATATTTAGTGTTTCTTTATTAGATATTCTTTCTTTCAATTCGGCTACCGTAATATCTTCCATTATTATTTAGATTTTATAAATTTTTGGATGCCAGTTTTACCATTTGCGTTAAGCTGAATAAAATAAATTCCGTTTGCTAATTCGCTTACATTTATTCTATCAACATATTCATTGTAATTTTTAATTAGCTTACCAGCTACATCTAATATTTGTATGGTTTCAACTTTATTTTGTTCCTCAAAATTTATATTAAGATAACTGTTTGTTGGATTAGGGTAAATTTCAAACTCGTTATGTAAAGCCGAAAAATCAGGCACATCCACCCATTCAACTTCACAGTCTCCTTGTTTTCTGTCAAAAACAGGGCGAAACATTATTGAACCTTCTAAAGTAGAAGCTTCCCATTCGTTAAATAAATTATAGAATAAATTTTTATTGCCAGCCTCTCTATTCTTATCAAAACCAACTAAAATACCTACATCACCTTCTTGTTGAATGCCAACATAAAATGTATCAGCAACTGAAATTTGCTGATCGAAACAATACAACCTAAAACCTGAATGATTGTAGACATTAGGATATTGCACCTCAAGTAAAGTTGGTTCAGCATAAGGATCTAAAGGGTTTATTCTTGGGTATAACAATATAGTTGTATCGCTGCCATCCACACCATCAATTTCATCCCATATTTTTATGTTAAATAACCTGTTGCTTTGGTTAGTTTCAATTCGTGCAAAATGAATCATTAAGCCAAAAATATCATCACGTTCATAAACAACATAACGTTGGGCAAACTCAGCACTTTCGCCATTTACTGCATAGCCAAAATCTGCTATGCCATCATCATAAGCTAATTGGTTGCTAAAGTTATAATTTCTTCTAATGATATCATTTTCAATTATAACATTGTTACTGGGTTGAATTACATATTCCATTTGTAATTTTACAGTATCTCCAAGTGCTTCAAAAGGTATAATATGAAAATTTTCAACATCATTACCATTTACAGTAAAAGGCTTTAGGGTAATGGCTTGGTTAAAAAAACTATTACTTAACACATTTACGCCAAACACATCAGAGGTATATATATTAGTGTTGATTGTTGGGAAGTTTATTTTATAAAAATAATCTACAGATACTCCTTCTTCTTCTAAATTTCTTATCTTAAAAGAATGCATAAAATTATTGTTTTTATTCTTCGAAGTATCTTGCTGAAATAAAAATTGTTCGAAAGTCATTTGAGAATAAGGCTCAATAATTGAGGTTGGAAATTCAACAAAAGCTTGATCTTTTATTCCGTCTCTGGTAACACCTTCTTGTAAACGCACATAATCTATATGCCAAAAATCGTTTTGCCCGGCTGGTCTGGCATAATTTCTAAACCTAAATTGAAAATCATCAATAAGATATTTTGCAGAATCGCTAACATTAATTGATACTTGTTTAAAATCTTCTAAAAAAGTATCTTCTTTTATAGTTTTCCAAATAGCATCCCAACCATTTTCATGTTTAAATTCTAAAATTAAAGTATCATCAGGATTTGGGAAATCAGCATAGCCACCTGCTTGATAAAAAAAACTGAAACCAATTTTGTCATCGGTAGTAAAGCCGCCTAAATTAATTTCAATACTGGTTAAAGTATCGCAAGGTGCATTATCAACATTAAAGCCTAAGTATGGTTGCCCTTCTTCGTTTAGGCCGTCAAAAGTAGCAACACCAATAGTTGGCGGGTTAATAGCCATAAATTTATTAATAAAAACATATTGATCTTGCCATAAGTTTGCATCGGGGTAAACATCTGTTGTTGAAAAATCATCTATAAAAGGTAATATAATAGGCTTTTTGTTGCTTCTTTTTACAATAGGTTTTTCAACATTTTTGTAAAACTGGTGCATTGGTATAGGTGTTAACTTTTCTTGCGCCACAGCATTTACAGCAAAGTATCCAATAAAATAAAGAAATAAACAATTTTTAAAGCTCATAAAAAAGTTATTATTATTCAGGTGAATTATCATAAGGATTATTTTGCTTTTTAGAACGTATTTCTTCTTCAGATGTTGTACCTTCCCATTCATCAGGGTTGTATGGATTGCTTTCTTTAACAGGTTTTTTATTTTGTTTCTTCTGCTCTTCAAGTTCTTTTAATTTGTTTTCTTCTTCTAACTGTTCTTGTTCTTTTATGAGGCCATAGTTATCAAAATGGGTAACAAAAATATCTATTGATTGGCCAGATGGAATATAAACACCTGCAATATATTCGGGAGATTGTTTATAAATAATAGCGGTAGCGGTATCTACAACTGTATTGTCTGCAATTAAAGCACCTACTCTTAATGATGAAGATTCTATTGTATTTACGGCAGATTCGTAAGTATAACCTTGTAAATCGGGCAATCTAACTGATGAACTTCCATATCCACTACCAACTACCAAATCAATTGTGCTGCCTTTGGCAACAAGTGTACCTTCTTCAATACGTTCACCTTTGTAGAGTTGGGCTAAAATGGCATCTTTTGCTAAATCGGGTTTTCTTTTAATTTTACCAACTTTTAAACCCATATTTACTAACAAACTGGTAGCGTATCGTTTCGATTTATCAATTAAATTGGGCATTGTTACTTCGGGCGCATTGGTAGAGGTAATTGTTAAAAATATTCTTCTTTTCTCTTTTACTTTTTGCCCTGCCTCTGGGTATTGGTTAATAACTAAACCTGGTGATTTACCAGGCACATAGGTAGAATCGTTAACAGTATATCGTAAGTTAGTTTTTTTAATAACCTTGCTAGCTTCTATTACGCTATTATCAAACAAGTTTGGCACCTCTATTGTTTGGTTATAATTGGTAAAGGTTTTTAAACCATAGGTAACACCATAAAATAAAAGTGTACAAATGATTGCAATTAACAAAAGCGAAATCCAAAATATTTTACTGATCAGAAATTTAAGAAAACTCAACTATTTTTTATTTAAGTTGTATGTGTAATTTTATTTAAAGCGTAAAATTACATAGAAATTAGGGTTTAAAAGCGTTAAAATAATAAAAGTTAGATGCTTTATTAAATTGTTGGTTTTTAGAAATCAATAATTAGTGTTTTGAAGCGCAGTAAAACTATCATAATGTGCCAATAACTACTTGTTTAGATGTGTAATTTACCAGTTTTAATAAAAAAAATTATATGTTTAATAAAATTTAGTTGCTATTTTTTTTTGGTAAGGTAAAGTTAACTTCAGTAAATTTATCAAATTCTGAATTAATAGAAATTGCGCCACCGTGCACTTCTGCAATTCTTTTACATATGGCTAACCCAACCCTAGATCCTTCATAGTCAGTTGTTCCATGAATCCTTTCGAATAATTCAAACGCAATTGGTATCTTATTTTTTGAAATACCG
>Ga0079203_1003099_pt1 | contig 10602 bp, 8 predicted proteins | sample PorBlaMBantryBay_FD_68602 | JGI IMG/M metagenome (GOLD analysis project Ga0079203, IMG submission 68602) | Marine algae microbial communities from Bantry Bay - Bantry Bay, Ireland | ecosystem: Host-associated > Algae > Red algae > Blade | place: Bantry Bay, Ireland
AATTCAAAAGTAATAATATCACCATCATCACAAGAATTGAGGCATAGCGTACTTAAAGCAAAAAAAACAAAAAATAATTGACGCATCGTATTTGGGTTTTAGGCAAAAATAATAGAATTGTTATTTATAACGTTAGTTATTGATAATAATTTTATTTCAAGTATTTTTGGCTTACTAATAATTGTGTTTAATAATGTTATAACGCTATGGAATTGGTTTATTTTGATAATGCTGCTACAACACCCATGCGTGAAGAGGTTGTTGATGCCATTACTATGGTTATGAAAAGTAATTTTGGTAACCCATCGTCATCTCATAGTTTTGGAAGATCTGCAAAAGCGTTACTGGAAAAATCAAGAAAGGCTATAGCCAGTGCTTTACATGCTGCTGCAGGTGAGATTGTATTTACTTCTGGCGGTACTGAAGCTGATAATTTGGTTTTAAATAGTGCTGTTAAAGATTTAGGAGTAACACGTATTGTAACTTCTAAAATTGAACACCATGCTGTTTTACACACTGTTGAAAATTTAGGTAACACGTTTGGTATTCAGGTGGATTATGTAAATTTAGATGAACAAGGGCATATAGATTATTCGCATTTAGAGGTTTTGTTGCAAAATGAAGATAAAACCTTAGTAAGTTTAATGCACATAAATAACGAGATAGGTTCAATTTTGGATTTAAAGCGTGTTTCAAACTTATGTAAAGTTAATAACGTTTTGTTCCATACGGATGCTGTACAATCTGTAGGCCATTATAATATAAATTTACAAGACATTCCAATAGATTTTTTAGCAGCATCAGCACACAAATTTCATGGACCAAAAGGCGTAGGTTTTGTGTTTATTAGAAAAAATTCAGGTTTAAAACCTTCGATTACGGGAGGAGAGCAGGAGCGTGGTTTGCGAGCAGGTACAGAAAGCGTTCATAATATTGTAGGTATGGAATTGGCTTTAAAAATAGCTTATGATAATTTGGAAGAAGAGCATCGTTACATACGTATATTGAAACACTATTTTGTTGATGAAATAAAAAAAATATTTCCTGATGTTAAGTTTAATGGCAGTATTGATGATTCTAATAAAAGCACTTATACACTTGTTAATGTATGTTTACCAATAGCTCCAAAAAAATCTGCCATGTTGTTGTTTCAATTGGATTTAAAAGGTATAGCTTGCTCCAAGGGAAGTGCGTGCCAAAGTGGGAGCTCTCAAAATTCGCACGTATTGGCAGAAATTTTAAATGACGATGATTTGAAAAAACCATCTATTCGCTTTTCGTTTAGTAAATTCAATACTAAGAAAGAAATTGATTATGTTATAAATGTTCTGAATGCATTCATAGATTAGTTCAAAACTTCATAGTCGTCCTCACATTAAAAACACGAGGCGTTAAATAATTAGGGATAGCAATTTGCCTTTTGCTACTTACATCTCTTACCCAAGTATTTGTAATAGAGTTTTGTACATCAAAGATATTGAATATTTCAAAACCGAATGAGAGTTCTTTAAATGGTTTTTTCCAACCCGTATCAAATCTTTTTTTCGAATCTACCAAAACGTACTGTAAACCTAAATCGGCACGTTTGTAAGATGGTAATCTATTTTGATAGTCATAAGGATTAGCATAACTAGGAGAGCCACCAGGTAGTCCTGTATTAAAAACCATGTTTAAATAAATTTTCAAATTTGGCATGTTAGGTACATAATCCTGAAAAAGAGCGGCGAACTTTAAGCGTTGATCTGTAGGTCTAGAAATGAACCCTCTATTGTTTATATTTTCTTCTGTTTTTAAATATCCAAAACTTAGCCATGATTCTGTGCCAGGAACAAATTCACCATTTAAACGCATGTCCAATCCGTAAGCATAAGCTTTTGCGCTATTGTTTGCTCTGTAACGGATACGCACATTTTCAAGTGTGTATGGGTTAACGTCAGATAAGTTTTTATAATACACTTCGGAAGTTAACTTAAAAGGTCTGTTCCATATTTTGAAACTATAATCGTTTCCAAGAACGAAATGAAAAGATTTTTGAGCTTTTAGATCAGGCTGAATAATGCCGTTAGCATCACGTAGTTCTCTGTAAAATGGTGGCTGATAATACAAACCTCCAGCTACTCTAAAAAGCATATCTTTCTCCCAGTCTGGTTTTATTGCAAATTGAGCACGTGGGCTAACAACAACCTGATTTGATTTAGAAATGCCAGCACCGCTAACAGACCAGCTATGTGCACGAACACCAGCATTGTACCAAACATCACTAGTCCCTAATGTACTTCGTTTACTCCATTGCCCGTAAGCTTGGAATCTTTTTATTTGTGTACTATTGGTTGATCTAACATTTTGGTAAGGTAGCAGAGGCCCCGTGAATGCTTCATAAGGTTGCTCGTTTGTAACTATTCTTGGTGGTCTTACAGAAAAGCCTGCAGAGTCGATAACTTCCCATTCTACTAAGCGATCCCTAATATCTTCATAGGTATATTTTACAGACCATTCGAACCTATTTTCATTTAACTTAAAATCCCCTTTGTGTTCTATGTTTGTAATAAGGGCATCTAAATCATTTCTACCATGATTAAGCTGGCTACCAATACCTTCGTTAAATTCAACCTCACCTAAATTGGAATCCCCAATATTACTATTTACTTCTCCTAGAAAATAATCTGCAAAAATATCAAAGTATTCTTCCTCTGTTGTATGATATGTTGAGGCTATTAAATGGAGTGAAAGATTATCATTTGCAAAATATGAGCCTTTAAAAGCACTAAATAGGGTTTGGTATCTGTCTTTTTCTTGACCTTCGTAATCCACAATTAAAGCAACTGGTTCAGAGAGTGTGCCAAAATTAGTTTGTCGAGCTTTAGGTTGGAAATTATATTTATTAATTGAGGCACTTCCTAAAAAACTCAGATGGAATTTATTTGAAAAGTTATAAGTAAAATAGCCTTGTGCATCGGCAAATGTTGGTCTGAAATTCGTTTCTGTTTCTTTGGCGTTAACTAATAAACCGTTATCACGATAACGTAGCCCGACAATGCTTGAAAATTTAGAATCCTTACTTAAATTTTCGACCGAAAGACTACCACCAAGTAAACTCAAATCTGCATTTACTTCAAATTGATACGGGTTTTTATAAGTGATGTCCAGAACAGAAGATAATTTATCGCCATACTTTGCTTGAAAACCACCCGCGGAGAAATCTACATTTTGAACCAAATCGGTATTTACAAAACTCAAACCTTCTTGTTGTCCTGAACGTACTAAAAAGGGTCTGTAAACTTCTATACCATTTACGTACACTAAATTTTCATCATAATTTCCACCTCGAACAGAATATTGTGTGCTTAATTCGTTATTATTACTAACTCCTGGTAGTGTTAAAAGTAAATTTTCAACACCGGCATTAGCGCCTGGTATTTTTCTAATAGCATCTGGTTTTATTGTAATGATGCCTTCTACTTCTTTTCTTCTGTTACTATTTACTACAACGGTGGCTATCTGTTCAATAGATGTGCTCATAACCGGGTTGAATTCAAACGTTTCACCATTTTTCAAATTAAAAGTACTTATTACTTTTTTATGGGAAAGGTGTGTAAATTCAATAGTTATATTTTGATTTGCAGGAATTATTATGGTGTAAAAACCATTACTATTGGTTTCTGTTCCCTTAGCATCGTAAGTAATGCTAACTTTTTCAATAGCTTTGTTGTTTTCATTTAAAATAACACCTTTAATGGTCGCATTTTGCGCAACACTTAGAGTTACAGATAAAAGGTATAGAATGGTAATTAATAGTTGTTTTGCCTTCAAGGTTTAAAAATTTATTTTCTATAAAATAACGATTCAAAAGTAGAATTATTTCCAACGTTATCCGTAACAATTACTTTTAAATTGTTTTTGGTGTCTGTAACAACACTATCGTTAAAGTCGTAAATTAATACTTTCGTTTTATAATCATATTCCATTAAAATCCACTTCCCGTTTATAGTTGCTCTGTAACTTGAGATTCCAGAACCTTGATCATCAATTTTAATCTTTAAATATCGGTATTTACTTAGCCATTGTTTATCTTTAAAATTAACAGCAGATATTTTAGGCTTTATGGTATCTGTAGCTAGAGCGAAAGTCCCTAATTTTTTTGTTTTTGCTATTAAAAAGTGGTTTTTTCTCGTGGTATATGTGTAAGCTGGGTAGTTTTTATAGCCTATTAATCGTGCAATATAAAGTTTGTTTCTATCTTCGTTTGTGTATTTACTAACATCATAAGTTATTGTAAAATTCTTTTTGGTAGCTTTTACATCTTTGTGAAGTGTAAGTGTGTCGTTATTGACTTCAAAATCAATGTAAAAATCTTCGTAAAATGTATCTTTATATAAATCGATTGAAACCCCACCAGATTTTAAATTAGTGGTTTGGTCTGCTTTAATAAAATATGGCGTTACCTTTTTTTCTTCAGATTTAGAAATCGATTTTTTTGTGCCTTTAATATGAACTGTAACCCAGGATTCGTTGTTTTTATAATCGGCAACTCTAACTTTGTAGACCGAGTAGGTACTGTCCTCAACTTTAATAAAACCGTCATTAAGTGTGGATTTAAACAAGCTCAAGGGATTATTTATTCTGAATAATTTCTGAATACGCTGTTTTTGAGTTGAAAAATGCTCGTAATCAATAAGTTGATTAAGATGTTTTGTTTCACTAAAGGAGAAGCGTTTAAAATCTATTTCAAAATTTCTATTGCCGTTAATAAATGTCTGAATATTATATACACCGTTTGAGTTTGCGGCTAAATCCTGTCTGTCAACAGTACTAATACCGAAACCTATAGTCCCTGAGGCTTCAATATTTTCAGTCATATAATCCCCATTTTTTAAAGGTGTTAATCTTAATTTTTGTTTACTGTTAGACTTATTTATAAATGAATTTTTATTTAAAGGGTATGCGTAAATAGACTTGATTACGGGATTGCTGGTATCTTTTACATCAATACCGAAAAGCATTGGGTTTATGGGACGCTCTTTTTTATCCCTAATTTCAAAATGTAAATGAGGCCCTCCGGATCCTCCTGAATTTCCGCTGTAAGCGACAAGATTGTTTTTTAAAACAGGTAAATCTTCAGCCTTTGGAAATAATTCGATTTCATAAGATTCGTTTTCATATTGTTGTTTTTTTACATAAGCTTCAATATCTGGAGAGAATTTTTGAAGATGTGCATAAACTGTAGTATAACCATTAGGGTGTGTAATGTATAATGCTTTTCCGTAGCCAAAGTGCGCTACTTTTATCCTGCTAACAAACCCGCTAGCAGAAGCATTTATATTTAAACCTTTGCGTTGTTGTGTTTTAATATCGATGCCGGAGTGAAAATGATTGGAGCGTAACTCTGCAAACGTACCAGCAAGTACAATCGGAATTTCTAACGGATTGCTGAAATAATCTTGAGGATAGTTATTTTGAGCACTTGAAAATAAAGTGAAAACTAAAAAAAGGGACAGTATAAATCGCATAAGTAAGAATTGTGGCAAAAATATTAATTTGATATTAAAACACAAAGGATAAAACAATAATCAAGCCATCTTAATGTATTTAAGGGAAAGCTAAATAAAGTTAAATTTTATGCTAAAACAATTGTGATTTCTAGCTAAGATTGTTAACTTTGTAAGGTAAGTATTGAATTTTGTAAATGAGTAATATTGAGGATATTGTAGATTCATTAGAAAACAAGATTAGTAAAGTATTACACAAACTAGAGCTTTTAAAACTTGCTAATTTGAAATTAAATGAGGAATTAGAGGTTTCAAAGCAAGAAAATGTAACCCAAGAGACGTATATTTTAAATTGGAAAGAAAAATATGAGGCTCTTAAAATTGCAAATACAATACTTGGTAGTGACGAAAATAAAAGAGAAACTAAGCTTAAAATAAACGCATTAATTAGGGATATTGATCATTGTATTGCTCAGCTCGCTGATTAAAGTTAATTAAAATTAATGTCAGAAAAGCTTAAAATAAAGCTATCTATAGCTAATAGAGTATATCCTTTAACTATTGAGTCAAGTCAAGAGGAGGGATTACGAAAAGCAGCTAAAAGCATTGAGGTGATGATAAAGCAATTTGAGCAAAGTTATTCTGTTCGAGATAAACAAGATGTATTGGCTATGTGTGCCTTACAGTTTGCCTCTCAAGTAGAACAGAAGTCTATTGATAAAGCAACTGTAAGTGAGCATGTTCAGGAAAAACTCAGTGCTTTAAATGATATGTTGCATTCGCATTTAGTTTCTTAACGTTCTTTAAAATAAACTAAAAAGTTACTGCCTACATTAGTTATTTTTTTTGATAAACTCAACGAATAATTCTTTAAAAAGGGTGAGTTTAAGTTGTAAAAGCATGCTGCTAGTACTGGATTATTTCTAGTGTCTTGAGCAGACCCTTGATCAGCTTGTTAGCCCTAAACTTGTTTTTAAGGAGTTTATACAAAACTTTATACTGGTGTAGGCTTTTTTATACCCTTATTTGACTATATATTATATTGTTAAATAAGTAATTTATATACAAATCAACTAAATAAAAGGGATGGATAACGCAATTTTATTTGCAATAGGAGGAGTTATATTAGGGCTGATAATTGGCTTTATAATAGCAAAAACATTAGAGAAAAACAATGCTTCTAAGCTTGTTAAAGAAGCTAAGAAAAATGCTACTTTAATACTTAAAGAAGCTCGAAGTGAAGGCGAAACACTTAAAAAAGACAAAATATTACAAGCCAAGGAAAAATTTATAGAACTTAAATCTGAACACGAAAAAGTTATTTTATCCCGTGATAAAAAAATGGCTGAGTCTGAAAAACGTACTCGCGATAAGGAATCTCAAATTTCTAGTGAAGTTGCTAAAACTAAAAAGTTTAACGATAATCTTGAAAATAAAATAAAAGATTACAATTATAGGTTGGATGTACTTGATAAGAAACAAGAGGAAGTTGATAAGTTACATAAAAGTCAAGTACAGCAACTAGAGGTTATTTCAAGCCTTTCGGCAGAAGAAGCTAAAGAGCAATTAGTAGAGTCCTTAAAAGGAGAGGCTAAAAATGATGCTATGGCATATGTACAAAGTTCTTTAGAGGAAGCTAAATTAACTGCGGAACAGGATGCCAAAAAAATTATTATAAATACCATACAACGTATTGGAACAGAAGAAGCGGTAGATAATTGCGTATCTGTATTTAATATTGAATCTGATGACGTTAAAGGGCGCATAATTGGTCGTGAAGGACGAAATATCAGAGCTATTGAAGCAGCAACAGGTGTTGAGATTATTGTGGACGACACGCCAGAGGCGATTATATTATCATGTTTTGATTCGGTGCGTAGAGAAGTGGCTCGTTTATCTTTACATAAATTAGTTACCGATGGAAGAATTCATCCTGCAAGAATTGAGGAAATTGTTAAGAAAACGCAAAAGCAAATAGAACAAGAAATTATTGAAGTTGGTAAACGTACCGTTATTGATTTAGGTATCCATAATCTGAATCCAGAATTAATTAAAATGGTAGGTAGAATGAAATACCGCTCGTCTTACGGACAAAACTTATTACAACACTCGCGTGAGGTTGCGAAATTATGTGGTGTTATGGCGGCGGAATTAGGATTGAATCCTAAATTGGCAAAACGCGCTGGATTATTGCATGATATTGGAAAAGTACCAGATGCAGAAGCCGATATGGAAACGCCACACGCTATACTGGGTATGCAATGGGCTGATAAATTTGGTGAAAAGACCGAAGTTTGCAATGCTATTGGAGCGCACCACGATGAAATAGAAATGAAATCGTTACTAGGACCTATAGTTCAAGTATGTGATGCTATCTCTGGAGCCAGGCCAGGTGCGAGACGCCAAGTTTTAGATAGTTACATACAAAGATTAAAAGACTTAGAGGATATTGCCTTTGGATTCAGTGGAGTTAAAAAAGCGTACGCTATTCAAGCTGGTAGAGAACTTCGTGTTATTGTTGAAAGTGAGAAAGTTGATGATCAAAAAGCTGCAGATTTATCCTTTAGTATTTCTCAAAAAGTTCAAACAGATATGACCTATCCAGGGCAAGTTAAGGTTACTGTTATTAGAGAAACCAGAGCGGTTAACATTGCAAAGTAATACTACCACCCTTCTTTTAAAAATTTTTATAATATGTTAAAAAATCTAGCTATAGGCTGGATTTTTTTTATTTGGAATAGTAATGGTAAAGGTCGTTCCAATGTTGACCTCACTATCAAGTTTTATTTCACCACCATAAGCTTCAATTTGATTTTTTACTAAATAAAGACCAACACCTTCAGCATCTTTATTATTGTGAAACGTTTTATATAAACCAAAAACAGAATCTCCAAATTTATTCAAATCAATACCAATACCATTATCAGATAAAAAAACTTTTATACTATCTTTTGTTAAAACAGTATTTAAACTTATAATTGGAAATCTTTCTGGATGTTTATATTTAATAGCATTGGTAAATAAGTTTTGAATGATGCTTTCTAAGTATATTGGATTATAAAAAATATACAAATCTGGGTCAATATTATTAACTATTATAGCATTATTTTTCTTAATAGCTAAATTTAAAACATGTAACATTTTATTGACCTCATCTGCCAAATAAAGTTTTTCTATCTCATTGTTTTTATTATTTTGTATGGACACGATTTCATTTAACTTACTAATTGTTTTAGTTAAAGAGGTTGATAATGTTTTAAGGTAATCTATTAATTCCTTTTTTTCATTTTCAGACTCAGCTTCTCTATAAAAATCAAGTAAATTTTCAAAATTACTTGCATATTGTTTTAAATTATGCGTGACGATATGGGCAAAATTTTTAAGCTTATTATTTTGTTTACTTACTAGATTTAATGTATTTGATAATTTTATTTCATTCTCGACATGTTTAGTAATATTAACATGTGTGCCAATAAAACGACTCGGTTTGCTTTCGCTATCCCATTCAATAACCTTTCCCTTATCAAGTATCCATTTGTAGGAACCATCCTTACATTTAACTCTATGTTCATTAAAATATATCGATTTTAAACCGTTCATGTGGTCTTGGTAATCTTGAAAGTATTTTTGCCTGTCTTCTGGATGCACCCTATCATTCCAATCATTTATATTATTGCCAAAATTAATATCATCCTTAAAACCTATAATACGCTTTGAAGGTTCTGAGAAATAAACTTTATTCAATTTTGCATCAAAATCCCAAACACCAATATCAGAAATATCCAATGCTAATTGCCATTTTATTTCTTCAGAATGATTTTCGGCAATGTTTTTTTTCGTTTCACCTAGCTCTGATGAAACTTTGTTTTTTTTAAAAAAAGAAGTAAGATAGCGTCGAAATTTCAATTTTGCTTTACTATGGTCGTTGGTTATGTACTCATTTATAAAGTTACCATTAATTTGTTAATTTTCAAAAATATAAAAAAGAAAATAATGAAGCGGAAGTTTGATGCTTTTTACTTTCTAGGATGGTATTTTTCTATAATTTCAGTTAAATGGCTTTTATCTAAATGTACATAAATTTCAGTAGTGGTTATACTTTCATGACCCAACATAAGCTGTATAGAACGTAAATCTGCATTGTTTTGTAATAAATGTGTTGCAAATGAGTGCCTAAAGGTATGGGGTGAAATATTCTTTTTAAGCTCTATTTTTTTTGCAAGCTGTTTTATTATAGTAAATATCATAGCACGAGTTAATTGCCTACCGCGTCTATTTAAAAACAATGTATCTTCATGACCATTTTTTATAGCTATATGATTCCTGATATTATTTCTATAACTATTAATATATTTTTTAGTAACATCTATAATGGGAACAAACCGCTGTTTGTTTCCCTTACCTGTTACTTTAATAAAGCCTTCATCAAAAAACAAATCTGATATTTTTAGATTTACAAGTTCGCTAACTCTCAAGCCACAACCATATAGTGTTTCTAATATGGCTCTATTACGTTCACCCTCTGGTTTGCTTAAATCAATAGCCTTTATAATTTGGTCTATTTCTTGTTCTGATAATGTATCTGGAAGTTTTCTACCTATTTTAGGGGATTCTATAAGTTCTAAAGGATTATCTTTTCTGTAATCTTCGAATACTAAATAATTAAAAAAACTTCGTAATCCAGAAATTAATCTAGATTGTGACCTGGCATTAATGTGTTTGGCTGCATTATAAATAAATTGTTGCATAATTTCCTGAGATATATTTATAGGGGATTGGTTAATTTTATTAACTTCAATAAAAGCTATCAGTTTTTTTAAATCTAATGCATAGTTATCAATGGAGTTTTTTGATAGCCCGCGTTCTATTTTTAAATATAATTGATAATCCTTTAATGCATGCTTCCAATTCATAAAAATATAATTAATACCGATAACACAAAATTCAATGTGAAAAATGAGGTGTGATTAAATGATAAATATAGATAAATTGTTATTTTAATTAAAGCATTCTATTTTTTAATGGTATAGTATTAATTATTTGAATTAAGATATGGTTTTTTATAAGTTCATTTTCGATTTTTGTAACCAAAATAAAATCTCTGAAATAAAAAAAA
>Ga0079203_1003100_pt1 | contig 10598 bp, 8 predicted proteins | sample PorBlaMBantryBay_FD_68602 | JGI IMG/M metagenome (GOLD analysis project Ga0079203, IMG submission 68602) | Marine algae microbial communities from Bantry Bay - Bantry Bay, Ireland | ecosystem: Host-associated > Algae > Red algae > Blade | place: Bantry Bay, Ireland
GCCAGTGAACTCTGGCCGCTGCCAAAGTCATCCAGAGCGACCCAACAGCCCAGTGAGTGCAGCCGATCGACGAATGCCTGCACCGCATCCAGGTGGTGAATTGCCGCGGTCTCGGTGAGTTCGAAGCACAGGAGGTCAGGCGGGATGGCGCTGGAGAGGATCAGCGCTTCACATTGGCCGGCAAACCCCTGGGTCTCACAGGACTGCGGGGACAGGTTGATGAACCAGCGCGGGTTACGGGTTCGCCCAACACGGCGGGACGGTCCACAACCGGTTGGATTGGCGGTGTGTAACAGGTGGTGGAGGACCCAGAGATCGATTTGGTCAATCAGCCCGAAGTGCTCCGCAATGGGAATGAAGATGTCGGGCCCGATGCCGGCTTGGGGGTCGCGCAGTCGGAGCAGTACCTCCGAAGGTTTTGCGGACTCGGTCCATCGGTTGCCCAACGACTCCATCCGTTGGGACAACAGACGAAAGCCTTGATTCTCCAGCGCGTCCTCCAGGAGCTCGACCACCTGGGACTCACGAAGGTGCCGCTGCTGGATCAGGTCGGTCGTGTCGGCGACCTGCACCCGGCATCCGCCTTGGGCGCGGGCGCTCATCAGCGCGATGTCGGCCAACGCAATCAGCTGTGCGCTCTGCGGCGCGCCCGGGGTGGTGAACGGGGCGAATGCCGCCAGATGGTCCATCGAGGCCACCCCAATGCTGGCGTCGACCTGCACCCGATGCGAATTGATCTGCAACGGCGGTCGGCGGACTGCGTCCAGAATCCGTGCTGCGGTAGCAGCCTGGTCGGCGGCGCCCAGTTCCTCGATGATGATCACAAATCGCGCGCCACCAAGCCGACCGGCAAAGCCGTTGTGGCCAACGGCGTTGACCAGTCGCTCGGCAATCGTGCGCAGGACCGCGTCTCCGCCGTCGTACCCATGGGTCTGGTTCAGACGGCGCAGGTGGTCAATGCCAACAATGGCCAATGAAAACTGACCATCGACCTGCTGGGTTCGCGCCACAATCTGTTGCCGGACATCGGCACCGAGTGGGAGTTGGGTGAGGGGATCGAAGTGCCCCGTGCGTTGGACCACTGGACGTGGTTGCCTTTTCTCCGCCCGAAGAAGACAGTCTTCAGCGTAGAGGCATGTCGGCGCAGGAGCGTGAGCAATATGACTCCCGAATTTCTCGGCGGCGGCCGTAACCCCAACCGATTGCGGGCCGAAGTGCGGTGTGTCGCAGAGGCCGAATTTTGTGTGACGTCACAACCACGAACCCACATCCCCTGGAGCGTGCGGTCCGAGGGATTGTGGGTTCGACCGCCCCATGGTCAACGACGGCTGGAAGGTCCCATGCGCGTTGGCGCCGCTGATCCAGCCACACCGGTGGAGGCCGCTGTCCCACTGCCAGGACTGCCCGCAGATGTACTGGTACATCTACACCCCCGTGAGGTACGTCCAGATGTGACAATTCTGGAACCGCGCTGCACGGGTGGGCAGCGCCGGTGAGAGCCCCGGCGAGCAGCTCGCTGCTGGTTGTAAATATTGGAGTTCTCCAATATTATTTGATCCATGGCAGATTTTCTTTCTCTTGCCGACGCGGCTCACCAGCTTGATCTGTCGAGCGAGCGAGTGCGCCAGCTCGTTGTCGCTGGCGACATGCCGGGAGTTCGGTTTGGTAACGCTTGGGTTGTGCCCCGTGATGCCGTGCTGTCGCGGAGGCGGTCGAAGAGTCGACCTGGGCGACCACTTGGGGCTCGTGGCGCGTGGAACGAGATCTTGGAGGGGAACGTAGACCTCTCAAATGTGAGTCGCTATCGGAATCGTGCAATGGCTCGTCGGTTTCTGATTACCAACGCAGACCTTGCTTGCGTCCGTAACCAGCAACGGATCGCAGTGAGCGGTGTTGAAGGTGCCATTGCGCATGGCGAGCCGATCGCTCCAGTCGCTGAGCAAGTCGATCTGTACTTGCCCGAGTCGGAAATGGAGCAAGTACGTGGCCTGGTGGCACTGGTTGCCGACGTGCTCAGCCCCGTCATCTTTCGGGTCGTCCCAGAAGCATGTTGGCCCATGATGAGTGCGCAAGATCGGCTAGCGCCACCAGCTGCGGTGGCACTCGACCTTGTTGAGCGCGGTGATCCGCGCGAGTGGCTTGCTGCCGAAGCTTTGCTTGCTGATGACACCTGACGAGATTGTTCTGCCACCGATGGCACAAGCTCAGGAGTCATCCTGGCTGGCCTTGTTGGAGGTGGCGCCAATGTTTGGGCAGTCATGGTCACTGGTGGGTGGCCAGATGGTTTTTCTTCACCAGGTCGAGCGTGCTTCGATGGAGGTCCGGCCGATCGACGATGTTGATGTTGTTGTTGACTTGCGTGCGGAACCAGGGGCGCTGCGTCGGATTCACCAGGTGCTACGCGATGCTGGCTTCTCTCAACATCGGCCCGGTGCCGACGGTGTCGCCCATCGCTACGGCCGCGGAGCGGCACTCCTCGATGTGCTCGCTCCAGACAACCTCGGAGCCAACAGCACCCTGCAAATCGGTGACGGAAGGACGATCGCTGCGCCAGGCTCGACGCAAGCTATTCGTAGGACCAGTGAAGTGCTCGTTCGCATTGGCAATGAGGCCGGTCCAGTTCGCCGGCCGGACGTCGTTGGGGCATTGCTGGGGAAGTGCGCGGCTGTCACCAAAATCGTCTCGCAAACCACGGCCGGACGACTCAAGCATCTTGGAGATGTGGATGCGTTGGCGCGGCTGCTTGGACCCGAGGACGACGGGATGCTGTCCTATCCAAGTCGGAGCGCAAGGCGCTTCGTGGAATCCTGGCCCTCGGCGAGCTTTCCCCGCGCGCCGAACCCTCAGTCGATCTCTTAGTCCAGCCCTAGAGACGAACTGAAAAACCCCCGAACCGGGGGTTCGAGGGTTTCCGATGTCCTGAGACATGACAACGCGGACCTGTGCTTCCTGTCCGGGGGTGGAGGTGACAGGTCCACCGTGAGGTGGGCCCGGTGGTGGTCTTGTGGTTCCTCCTAAAGACCCACGAAGGGACCACCACCGTGACCTCAGATCAGATTGTGTACCAGCAACGCGTCCGGGTGTTAGATCATGCCCGTGCGACAGGGAACGTGAGTGCGAGGTGTCGCACCTTCGGGATCAGCCGTAAGACGTTTTACAAGTGGCGAAATGTTGCCGCGAAGTACGGTGTCGCCGCGTTGATGCCCGAGACAAGACGCCGGCCCGCGATGCCGAAGGCGACACCAACCCATGTTGTTGAGGTGTTGTTGACGCTTGCGGTCACGATGCCGACGCTGGGGTGCCGTCAGTACGCGGACCGTCTCGCGGATCAAGGCTTTGAGATTGGTAAATCCACTGTCCAGAATTTGTTGATCAATCATGGTCTCGGACGCCGTCACGAGCGCCTGGCCCGAGCAGCGGCGATCACCGCGGATCTGGTCACCGAAATCGCGGTCGAGGACGAACCTTTCGGGTTCTGTCACTGGTCCGGGCGGCCTGGCGCGATGCGACGTTGTGAGCCGCCAGGCGAGCAACTCGATAAGGGCTTCAGGCCCCCAAGGGCCTGAACCCGACGCCGTCCTACTGGGACGAAGTTCGAACCGGATGTAGTTGTCAAAACTCGACGGTGAAGCCTGGGGGATGGCTGTGGCAAGTAGCAACTCTTGTGGTTCGGGTCGGGCTACGGCCCTGTGACTCGGCCTACTCCAGCGAAGGCCGTCGTGAACTCCTCGGCTTTGCTTGCTCTTGCTTTGCGCCAGATGAGACTGTACGTGATTGTCCGGGCGTCGGCGATCGGTATGCCAATAAGTCCGTCGGGAAGAGGGACAAATTCGTTGACGATTGTTCCTTGGATCCCGAATTCGACGAATTTGATCAGTATGTCCCAGTGCAGGGCTTCAGATTCGACGGTGACCTTGATTCTGTTCTCGGCGAAGAGTCGCTCGAAGTCGGCACGGTGTGGTTCGCTGCGGTCGGGAAGCGCCAGCGTCATCCCATGCAGATCCTTGACCTTCACGAGCTCGTGATTCGCGAGTTCATCGGATTGGTTGACGACGAGCATCTGCCGGTAAGTGCGCAGTTCTTGACTCTCTAAGCCATGCTCGACTGGGATCTGAGCGATTACGCCTAGGTCAACTTCGCCATTGCGGACCGCGTTGACCGACGTTGCGTTGTTTGCGTGAACGACTCGGATTCCTGTCTCTCGGTCGGCGAGGGCTTTCACGGCGTCGGAGATGACGTAGAGGCAGGCACCGCGTCCAGCAGCGATCGTCATCGTTGTCGATCCGGCGTTGGTGATTGCGGCGAGGGAGTCGCCGGCCAATTTTCTTGATTGTCGGGCGAAGTCCAGCAGGGCATTCCCCTGGGCGGTGAGGCCGTCGATCCGGTGCGTGCCGACGATGAACAACTCGAACTTGAGCTCGGCCTGGAGCTTCTTGATTCGGGCGTGCAGCGCCGGCTGGGTGATGTTGAGCCGTTCGGCAGCGCGCCGGTAGTTCTTCTCGTGGGCCAGCACGGCAAACGTGATCAAGCGTTCGTCGTTGAGTGGATTGTTGTCGAGTTCTGGCCTTGCTTCAGATCCATCGGTCTCGGTTGGCGTGATGTCCTCTTCAGTCATGATCAAAATTATAGAATGATATATACATAACTTGCAATATCATCTTGATCAAATTCGTGGTCTCTTGAATCTGACGAACTCCCAAGTCGGGGGTTCGCAGATGAGAAAGAGAGATTGACCATGAAGTCAACAGAGAAGAAGTTCAAGTACATCGATGGCGTCCCGCTGTACTACGACCGGGGAGGTAGCCGGGTCCACGTAGATTTCCGCAGCACGTCGGCCCTCTACAACAAGCTCGCAGCGTGGAAACGAGATATCGAGACGTTGAGCCGTGAGGCGGGATACGGGTCACTGGGGTTCTTTGTGAGCGCCGGCGCCTACGTTCCAAAGTCCGGCAAGCACGGTGAGGGCGAAGCATTCGACCTCGACGAGATCAATTGGTCAGACGGCCGGGTCACAAGACCCATCGCCGGCGATCATGCCCACAGCTCTGCGGCACGACGTAAGCGCTACCTCGCTATCGATGCGATCACCCGCCGCCATTTCCGCTGGGTGCTGAACGGCTGGTACGACGCAGCCCACCGAGACCACATCCACTTCGACACCAGCACCAGCGTGCGCTTGTCGAAGGGCTCGAAGTCGGACACGACTTTCATTCAGGCCGTGTGCAACGAGTTCGGTGGCACCCGACTGAGGGTTGATGGTGATTGGGGGTCAAAGACCCAACAGGCCTTTGATCAACTCATGAGGTCTGCGGCTCTGCGCGGACTCAACCCGGTCGGGAGTCCGTCCGAGTATCGGCGCTTCCTAACCGTTGTTGCCCAGGCTGGGTTCGCAAATGTGCGAATCGACACGCTGCGCGTGGCTGTAACGCCATCGACGCCATCGACGCCATCGACGCCACCGTTGCAACGTGCTGGTGCGATCCCCCCCGTGCGGACCTGGCAGGCAATGCTGCGCGAGATCGGATTTCCGATCAGTGTTGATGGTGACGCCGGTCCGCAGACCCGCCAAGCGGTGAAGTGGTTTCAGGAGGCGTGGACCTACGAGAACCTGCCAATTGACGGGCGCATGGGGTCCAAGACCTATGCCGCCTTGAGTCGATGCACCGCAAACCGCGGCAACATCTCACCTCATTTCAACATGAAGGAGATGAAATCCAAAGGCAACGGGTGGCCTCGCATGCATCGAGACATGACCCGCGGTCTTGAGAAGGTCCGGAGTTTGAAGGGCCGGCCCATCAACCTGATCAGCGCCCACCGGGACCCGGCTCACAACCGGCGAATCGGGGGCGCATCCAATTCCCAACACATGTACGGCCGAGCGATTGATGTCTCTCGCCGGTACGGACTGACCATCGCTCAGGCAAAGTCAGTCGGCATCTTCACGGGAATTGGATTCGCACCCGGCACAAACCGTGTCGTGCATCTCGACATCCGGCCCGGACGAAGCCCTCGAAACCCGAGTGTCTTCGCTGACTGATCCCTACCAAGTCCCTTCGAAAATTACGAGCGAAGAAAGGAGGTTGACCATGACCGAGCCAACGCCAAAGAGCCCGACGGCACGACGCATGGACCTGCTGTGCGCAACGCTGAGCAGCATCTTTGTGATCGTCCTCGTCGTCCTACAAGCGCCAACAATCGCTTACGTTGTTGTTGCTGGCACCTGTGGCGCAAATACCGTTAAGCAGTTGCGCCGCTACTAATCGGTACTTTCCATCCCAACGACGGGATGGAAAGCACCGCGTTTTGGCCGTAGTCGACCCGGTTGCAGGGACCGGGCGCGAAGGCTAGCTTTGCGAAAGAGGCGAGTTAGACTTTCGACGAAAGCCGACAGCAGTGACCGCCTACATTGAGGACAGACTGGGTAAGGAGCGCTTCGACTTTGATGCATTCCTCTCTTATGGCGCCACCGATGCGGATCTCGCAGAGTCACTTCAGAGCGGATTGCAGCAGTTGTTCCGCCATCCGCTGCGGCTCCGCCCGTACATGCGGGTTTTTCGAGACCGTACGGACCTCGGTCCTGGCGGTACGCCTTTGGACGGCAAGATCCGTGAGGCGCTATTCAATTCGAGTCATCTCATTGTCATTCTTTCCCATGAATCGGCCAGCTCGGATTGGGTGAACCGTGAGATCGAGGTGTGGCTGGACGAGCTTGACCCAATGGGCAAGCGGCTTATTCCTGTTCTGGGACGAACAAGATTCCCCGGTGAAACCCTTAGTGAATTCGACTGGTCAGGGCCAGACGTACCCCCGGCTCTTCGGGGGGTTTTTGCCGGAGCTATGCCATTGGCAGTGGATCTCCGTTGGGCAATCGCGAATGGTGACATCGTTGAGCTGAACCTCAGCGATCCGGTCTTCGAGGACGCAGTCATTGCGATAGCAAGTTCGGTGCGCGAAGTGGAGCCAAGCCAACTATCAGGCGAACTCAGATCGATGAAGCGTTCGGCGAACGTGTTCCGCAGTTTGCTTGGACTCGCCGTCATTGGCGTGATCGTGGCAGGAATGGCGGCCTCAGTCTTTGGGTCGCGAGCAGCGACCTTCGCGGGTGAAGCGGCTACTGAACGCGAGGCTGCTGCAGATGCCCGATTCGAGGCTGAGGCAGCTCAATCCGAACTCTCGGCGGCCGAGATCGATCTTGTCGATGCTGAGGAAGCTCAAGCCGAGGCTGTTGCCGCGAGTGAGGCGGCGAGTCTGGCCGCCAGCCAAGCGGTCCAAGCTGCGGATGAGGCGGAGCAGCAGCAACAAAGTGCTGAAGTCCGCCGGGCAGAGGCCGAAGCTTCCCGTGACGAGGCGGAGGAAGCCAGAGCCGAAGCAGTCGCGCTCCGGGAGGCTGCAGTTCAGAGACAGGAGGAGGCCGAAGTTCGCCAGGCTTCCGCCGAAGCCGCTCAAGCCGAAGCCCAGGCCGATGCCGATGCGGCGCAGCAGGCGGCTGATGAAGCCGAAGCGGCTCGACTGGCGACCGAAGGCGAACGTGCTGACGCTGAGGCCGCCCGCATCGCCGCGGAGGGTGCGACTGCTGACGCCGAAGCTGGCCGACAAAGGGCTGAGGCGGCGCAGAGCGACGCCGACGCAGCGCGGGCGTCGGCCGAAGCGGACACACGGGAAGCGGAAATCGCCCGGACCGAAGCCGAAGCCACGCGCTCTGCGGCTGAAGCGGCCCAAGCGGTCGCCGAGGCGGCGAGTACCGAAGCGCAGGCGGCCGCGAGCGCTGCTCAAGTTGAGCTAACCGACGCTCAAGCTGAGTTGGCTTCTGCGCAAACTGAGCTGTCGTCTGCCCGGAGTGAGGCTGAGACGGCTCGGAGTGAGGCTGAGACGGCTCGGAGTGAGGCTGAGACGGCTCGGAGTGAGGCTGAGACGGCCCGGAGTGAGGCTGAGGCGGCGCGCATTGATGCTGACGCTGCCGAAGCTGAAAGGGCGATGGCTGAGGAGGCTGCGACGGATGCCGAAAAGCGTGCTGCGGAGGCCGAAAAGCTTGCGGCTGATGCTGAGGAGGCTGCGACGGATGCAGCGAAGCGTGCTGCTGACGCGGAGGAGGCTGCGATGGAGGCTCAGGATCGTGCTGCTGATGCCGCGGCTGCGGAGGCGGATGCGCGGAGAAGGACGAATGCGTTGACGCTTGCCGCCGATTCCCAGATCGTTCGTCAGGAGAATCCTGCACTGGCAATGCAGCTCGCAGTCGCAAGCATGGACCTGCTCATGCAAGGCCAGGACCCAGCCAACCTCGACGATGCCGATTTGCCGGCTCGGCGTGAGGCGCGCGCAGCTCTTATTGACGCGCGGGTTGCCTTCGCCGCGCGTCCTGGTCATCAAGTGGGAGGGGTTCTGCAAGGCGAACCCAACAGCGAGAACCAAGCAGACAGCCGTGCCCACGGGGACCCCATAAATGAGCTCACATTCACCCCCGACGGCACGCGGCTTGCGTCGGCCGCTGGCCAAGATGACGAAGAAAGCCGCGGCGCGGAAGTCCTGATCTGGGACATGGTGGACCCAACACGAGTTCCTGACCGGCTCGACCATGGCGAGCCTGCATGGGACGTTGCCTACAGCGGAGATGGCCAGACCCTCGCAGTAGCCGGAATCAGCCCCTCCTTGACGGTATGGAAGGTTGGGTCGGCGGAGCTGGGCAACGAGGCGGAAAAAATGACGATCTTGCCGCCAGAGAGCGACAAACGCCACCGCGACAAGATCACGTCGGTAGCTATCGACCCCAGTGGCAGTTTGCTCGCCTCGGGCGATACCACCGGCAACCTGGTGCTCTGGAACCTGGATGCAGATCCCATAACCCAAATAGAGTTCAAACATACGGGTAATACCCCCATCTGGTCGTTGTCGTTCAACAATGACGAAGAGAACCTTCGACTTGCGTCCGGCCACGGCGGGGATAATTGGGGATCGGTGCACATCTGGGACCCAGCCTCCTTGGCCCGCGAGCCGCTCTGGACCGTCCGTGATTACGGAAGACTGGTCCGTGGGGTTGCATTCAGCCCCACGGAGCCGCATTGGCTCGCATCGGCAAGCTGGGATGGCACGGTGCGCTGGTTGGACATTAAGCATGGTCACTCCGAGTTGCTCACGACCCACCGAAGGGCAACCAACGTGGAGGTCGAGTCGGTGGACTTTGGCTTGCACGGCATTGTTGTTTCGGTCGGGCGGGACAACTCGGTGCGAGTTTCCGACGCACATGCCGCAGCGGAAGGCAAGGCGAAGATCAGCGAGGACACCACGACGCCGTTTCAGATCGGGGAGCCGATGCGGGGCCACACCGACTCGGTTTTCGGAGTAGCCATTGACAAGAGCGGACGGTCCGAGACCCCGCTCATCGCATCGGGGGCTTTCAATGCGAACATTCGGACGTGGGAGCTAACAAGAACTGTCCAGCTGAGTCGGGTGACACGAAACGAACAAGAAGGAATCGCAGCGTTCGGGTCGAGTCCCGCCGGCGATTTCCTTGCGATTGTTGACAAAGATGGCGAGCTTTCTGTCGGGCTCACAGCCGGCGACACGATGGCGCCGCCTGTCGAGAATGTCAAACCTGAGAATGGCGATGAGGATTTCGAGGCGCCCCCAGTTGCCATCGACCCGACAGGCCAGGTCGCTGCGTGGGTCAGCACCAATGGACGCATCGTTGTTCGAGATCTTGGGCCCGGTGGTGTCGCTGATTTTAGTTTCGACGGAGGTGTGGAAGGTGAGCAGATCCTGGCCTTAGCCCTCGGCACGAGTAGCGATGGAAGCAGGCTCCTTGCCGTGGCGGGCACAGGCGGGGATGTTCAGCTCTGGACAGTGGGTGATCAGACCGCCGAGCAGGTGAGTGACCCGCTGAGCGGCCACACCGACAGGGTGGTTGCGCTCGCCTTCAACACGGATGGCACTCAGCTCATGTCCGGTAGTCGGGATAACACGGCCCGCGTGTGGGATCTTGATGGCGGCAGCTCCACACCGTTGGCCGGCCACAACGCGGCAGTGAGTTCGGTTGCGTTCAGCACCGACGGGTCCTATCTCATCTCGGCCAGTGACGACGATTCCATTAGGCTTTGGAGTCCGGCTGACGGCCGAGGTACCGGCGAGCCGATGTCCACTCAGATGACTGATGTAGTTGGACTCACCGGTTTCAACAACGGCTTCTTGTCGGCCAGTGCTGATGGTGAAATTCGTGAATGGGACTTGTTCTCGCGCGAACTGGCGTGCGAGCTGTCCGGGCCATTTGTTGAACCTGATCAGTTTCAGCTGTTAGTCGATCGTTTCACAACGGACGAGCGAATCGGGTGTTGAGGGAACTCCACGCGGCGCGAGTGATGCCATCGTCCGTCGTCGGCAACGAGTCAGCGGGTGGTTCGAATCGCGCTGCATGGCGCGATGCGACGTTGTGAGCCCCTGGGCGAGCAACTCGGTAAGGGCTCCGAGCCGCCAGGCGAGGACCCGACGCGGAGGGAGTGGGATTCGAACCCACGGTGAGTTTCCCCACACACGCTTTCCAAGCGTGCCGATTCGGCCGCTCTCGCATCCCTCCTGAATGTTTGAAGCATCGCTACCCTCGACCTGCA
>Ga0079203_1003115_pt1 | contig 10551 bp, 8 predicted proteins | sample PorBlaMBantryBay_FD_68602 | JGI IMG/M metagenome (GOLD analysis project Ga0079203, IMG submission 68602) | Marine algae microbial communities from Bantry Bay - Bantry Bay, Ireland | ecosystem: Host-associated > Algae > Red algae > Blade | place: Bantry Bay, Ireland
AAATATCTATAATATGATAAAACTCCATTAAAGTTATGTTATTGCATGGTACATCACGAGTATTTTTGATGCATTTGGTCTAATTAAAAGTTACATTTGCATCTCTATATACTTTTTAATTATAATCTCTATTAACAGATGAATTTAATCAAATTAACAATTGCTTTACTTTCAATGCCAATTATCATATTCGGGCAGGCTCCTGATAATTGGTTTCACATGGATAGTGCTGACGGCTACCTTGGTGTCTCATCAGATAAAGCATACAGTGAACTTCTCAATGGAAAAACATCGCAGACTGTTGTCGTAGCTATTATCGATAGTGGAATGGATGCTGAGCATGAAGATCTTGCGGATAATATGTGGGTCAATACTGACGAAATACCTGGCAATGGAATTGATGACGACAGGAACGGCTACATTGATGATATTCACGGATGGAATTTTATCGGTGGCGCTAATGGCAATGTCAATGCTGATACTTATGAAGTTACAAGACTCTACAAGAAGTACAAGTACAAATATGAAAATGCTGACGTAGCACAGCTTTCTAAAAAAGATAAAGCAGAGTATGCTAAATTTAAGATTTATGAAGCAGCAGTTAAAGCTGAGCTAGATAAGGCTAACTCAAGACTAAGCAAATATAATGATCAAAAAACTCAATTGATAGGTGGAATCAACGCTTTAGAATTAGCGATGGGAGATAAAGAAATTACTCTTGAAAATCTCTCTACAATAGAAGCAAATACAGATGAGGTAGTAATGGGTATGAACATCGCTACTAATGTGTTAGGGGAAACTGGTGAAATCGAAAGCTTCGATCAACTCAGAGATATGATTGATGCAGAACTAGAAGGGGCAATATCATACTACCAAGGAGTCAAAGATCATGCATATAATATTGACTTCAATCCAAGGACTATTGTAGGTGATGATTATAGTAACTCTAGCGAAAGATTCTATGGAAATAATGACGTAGAAGGACCTGATGCTCTCCACGGAACACATGTTGGCGGAATCGTTGGTGCGGTTAGGAATAATGGAATTGGAATGAATGGTGTTGCTGACAACGTCAAGTTGATGTCAATCAGAACAGTTCCAAATGGTGACGAAAGAGATAAAGATGTTGCCAACGCAATTAGATATGCTGTGGATAATGGAGCATCTATTGTGAATATGAGTTTTGGTAAAGGATACTCATGGGATAAGGGTGTTGTAGATGCAGCGATGCAATATGCTGCAAAAAATGATGTCCTACTTGTACATGCAGCTGGTAATGCAGGACAAAACAATGATATCTCCGATAACTTTCCAAATGACAAAGCAAAGAAGAAAAAACTCTTCGGTCCTAAGATTTCAAAAAACTGGATTGAAGTGGGTGCTTTGAGCTTTAAGCAAGGTGCCGACTCTCCTGCTACTTTTAGTAACTATGGTAAAACTCAAGTAGATATCTTTGCTCCTGGTGTAAGTATCTATGCCACTACTCCTGATGATAATTATGCCCCACTTCAAGGTACAAGTATGGCAGCACCAGTTGTTGCGGGTGTAGCAGCAATGGTCAGGTCTTACTACCCTAAATTATCAGCCAGACAGGTTAAAGAACTCCTACTTTCTACTTCTGTAAAACTTAATGATCAAGTTGTTATTCCTGGAACTGATGGTGACAAAATTGCTTTCTCATCACTGAGTGCTACAGGTGGAGTTGTAAATGCTTATAATGCAATCAAAGCTGCGAGTACTATTAAAGGAAAGAGAAAGAAAAAATTCATGACGAGTACAAAATATACTCCGAAAGCTTAAAAGTTCAGAATACTCCTAACTTTAGAATTATTAAAAAAGGAGATTATCTATTACGATAATCTCCTTTTTTAATTTAAGTTAATCCACACAGATTATGTCTTTGGTTTAGCTCTTAGATCAGTTAGCTCCTTTGAGATTGATGATCTCATAAAGTTGATGGTGGTATTATTATTTGAGACGATTACTGTCACACTATCTTCGGTCAATTTACTAATCTTGCCTATGATTCCACTCGTTGTAACTATTTCCATCCCTGGCTTAAGGTCAGTCTGGAAATTTTCTTGTTCCTTTCTTCTTTGATTCTGAGGTCTAAGAAAAAAGACATACATCACTGCGACCATAGCCAATGGGAAAATATAGCTTAATAAACCTCCTCCACCTGAAGACGATTGTAGATAGATTGTTAACATAGTAATATTCGTTTAATGTTATTGTTAATTTTACAAAAGACAAAGATAATCGGGAAATCTAAATAAGAAGCGAAGCAGCAAAAATTCAATTTAACTCAGTGAATCAAAAGAAATTAAGATACTACTTGATAGGAATGCCTGGCATTGGAAAATCTTATGCCATATCTCAATTTGAAAATCAATCAAAGATAGAATGTATTGACTTAGACACTAGTATTGAGTCGTCATATCATCTTACAGTACCTCAGATTATTCATGATAAAGGCATTGAATTTTTCCGTCTCTACGAAGCGATCACATTGAGAAAACTGAATAAGCTAACCAACACCACTCTTGTTGCTTGTGGTGGTGGCACACCTTGCTTTCACGACAATATAAGTTGGATTAACCGAAGCGGAATCTCGATCTACCTCCATGGTTCACCAGAATATCTCCTACAGAATTATACTCAACATCAAATTAAAAGACCATTGAGTAACGACAAAGATTTAGATCAATATATCAGCAAGCTCTATCATTACAGAATCGAATACTATCAACAAGCACATTTCACAATAGATGTAGAAAAGAACTCAGACAATATCAAGAATATTATTAACAATATCATAGTCGATAATTCTGCCAATAATGGCTGAATAACGCCGTTTGAACGATACGATTAAAGTTAATAAGTAATACATTTGTACACAAGTACAGAACATAAACAATATAAATACTTAAGATGAGTCAAACTATTCACAATTGTGTAATCATAGGGTCAGGACCAGCAGGATATACAGCAGCAATCTATGCAGCAAGAGCTAATATGAAACCAGTAGTCTATACAGGAAAGGAACCTGGAGGGCAACTCATGATCACTAATGATGTAGAGAACTATCCAGGATACCCTGAAGGGATCATGGGCCCTCAAATGATGGAGGACTTCAGAAAGCAAGCTGAAAGGTTTGGTACTAAAGTCATCAACGAAATGATAGATAAAGTAGACTTTAGTGGCCCAGTAAAAAAAATCTGGAGTGAGACTGGAGAAGAAGTTCATGCTCACTCAATTATCATCTCTACAGGAGCAAGTGCTAAATGGCTAGGTATTCCATCAGAACAACGTCTCATGAACCAAGGCGTCTCTGCATGTGCCGTATGTGATGGATTTTTCTTTAGAGGTAAGGATGTTACAGTCGTAGGTGGTGGAGACACTGCTGCAGAAGAAGCTACTTACCTTGCTAAAATGTGTCCAACCGTGCATCTATTGGTAAGAAGAGATGAACTGAGAGCATCTAAAATCATGCAAGACAGAATCCTTAGAACTGAAAACCTAAAAGTGCATTGGAATACTGAGACTGTTGAAATCAATGGTGAGGAGTTCGTTGAGTCAGTAACAGTTAAGAATAATAAGTCAGGTGAGGTCTCTACCATTCCGACATCAGCATTCTTTGTGGCGATTGGTCACAAGCCAAACACTGGAATATTTAATGGAGCACTTGATATGGACGAAAATGGTTACTTAAAAACTAAACCAGGAACATCGTACACCAATATTGAAGGTGTATTTGCATCAGGAGATGCACAAGACCATGTCTACAGGCAAGCTGTAACAGCAGCAGGTACTGGATGTATGGCTGCATTAGATGCAGAAAGATACCTTGCAGCTAAAGAGATTATCTAATGAAAAAACTTACTCAAATCAAACAAAACAAAATACTAAACCATGGGAAAATTTACTAAAGGCGTTGTTTATGGGCAAGAGCTCACAGACCTATTCGACTATGCTAATGACAATAACTTTGCAATACCCGCAGTCAACTGTGTAGGAACTAACAGTGTCAATGCTGCTCTTGAAACTGCAGCAAAGGTGAACTCTCCAATCATCATCCAATTCAGTAATGGTGGATGTGCATTCTTCTCTGGCAAAGGACTTAAAGGAGAAGGACAATCTAACCAAGTACTTGGTGGTATCTCTGGTGCCCTTCATGTACATAATGTAGCTGAAGCATATGGTGTATCAGTCATCCTTCACACTGATCACTGTGCTAAGAAACTCCTCCCTTGGATAGATGGACTCCTTGATGCGGGGGAGAACTATCACTCTGCATTCGGTAAGCCGCTCTACTCTTCTCACATGCTTGATCTCTCCGAAGAGGCAATTGAGGAAAACTTAGAGATTTGCCACAAATACTATCAAAGAATGCATAAGATGCAAATGATGATAGAGCTAGAACTTGGAATCACTGGTGGTGAAGAAGATGGTGTAGATAATACAGATGTTGATAGCAGTAAACTCTATACTCAACCAGAGGAAGTAGCTCAAGCATACGAGAAGATGAAAGACATCGGTGATGCATTTACAGTAGCAGCAGCATTCGGTAATGTGCATGGAGTATACAAGCCAGGTAATGTGGTCTTGACACCAAAGATCTTACTTAATAGCCAAAAGTATATTCAAGAAAAGTATAAAACAGCGTCTGACAATCCAGTCAACTTCGTATTCCACGGTGGATCAGGTTGTAGTACTGAGGAAATCAGAGAAGCAATAGGCTATGGCGCAATCAAGATGAACATTGACACAGATCTTCAATGGGCATTCTGGGAAGGAGTAAGAGATTACTACGAACCAAAGGTTGGTTACATGCAGACTCAGATTGGAAATCCTGAAGGAGATGACCTTCCTAATAAGAAATATTATGATCCGCGTAAGTGGTTGAGAGCTGGTGAAACGAACTTTGTCAAAAGACTAGAAAGAGCATTTAATGATCTTAACTGCATAGACAAGCAGGTTTAGAAAATTGAAATAGACAATATCGAAGGGGAGGTGAGTAATCACTTCCCTTCTTTTTTGGATATCAAATCGTTATCTATTTCATCTATAATTAATTAATATTGGTATTTCAATTAAACTTACAAAGAGGAACACTTAGAGAAATCTTTAACTTAGAAATAATGGATTTAATTTAGGATATGAATTTAAAAGTAGGGTCACACTTCCTAACTATAACTGAGCTTGACATCATCTCTACGTTCAATTGTTTCTATCCACATAACTTAAGATTTCTCGGTCGCTTCGATTCAATGAAATAGCAAAACCATGGTAAACTTAAATAGCAACCACCAAGTCTATATCCCACTCTTCATTCGATCCACTAACAGTTGTGCTATATGATGATGTGTATAGCCACCTTGTATTACGTTCAACGCATTTTGACCAAGGTTTTTTCTCTTCCGGTCATCATCCTTCAACTTGAGTATTGATTGTGATAAGTCTTCAGATTTGGCCTTGATTAACTCAAGTGATGACTCATCAAAGACCTCTCTGATACCCATTGTATCCTTTGTCAATATAGCCTTACCAAGAGCAGCGTAGTGGTAAATCTTATTGGGGACAACAGAGTCTGCCTTGAGGGAAGATCCAAAGATACCAAGACAGAGGTCAAACTTATCGATCTCTTTTTTTAAACAGTCTTGTTGTACCCACCCGACTAATTCTACATTGATAAGTTTGTTGCTCTTGATCTGATTCTGAGCTGCCTTGTATTCGTAACCAGTGCCTATGATTTTAAATACTATCTCTTCGTTTGACAATAACAATCGAGCTGCTTCCATGATGACCGACGTACCTTGGAGTGGATTGAAAGAGCCGTAAAAGCCTACAACAAACTTTGCTTTTGATTCACTCTTCAATTCAAGATTCAACTTACTTGGTTTGAACTCATCTGTATTGACTCCAACTGGCAGTGTAAGACTCTTAGTGAGTGGCACATTAAACATTCGATTATAATAATCACGATGTGCCTCAGTATCTGCAATCAAGAGATCAGCATGATGAAAGGCCCTATAGTCAATAATATATTTGAATAGTTTGTGGTAGTGCTTGTAATCAATCACTTTAGTCATAAACTTACTAATCAACGGATCAAAAATGACTGGGACCTGACTCCACCTTTTTACAAAACCCATATCCGTATGACGAAATGCCGGAACAAAAGCATAGTCGAAATCCTTCGTTAATAACGAGAGTACCGAACCCTCTTTTCTTGACTTAGTCTTAAGAGTATGTACTTTTAGATCTACTTCAGGGTGTGCTATGAGACCAGAGAGCAGAACTGCAGTACGGTTGTATTTAAAGTTGTCTTTACCTACTACGAGTAGCCTTATCATCTTATAAAGGTAGTGAAATACAAAAGAGGAATAACACGAGTGGAATAACAACTCTAGCTATGGAAAACCTGAAATAGAATAAAAAAAATGCCTTTGGCTCCGTACTAATACTTGATAACCTTCTCTACTACTACTTGACCTTCGATCACTGCAGTAATCAGGTAAGTTCCTGGTAAAAGTTGTGACATGTCAAGAGTAGTACCAGAAGCATCAGTATGAGATTGAATTCTTTGGAGCTTACCATCTATCGAGTACACTTCAACAGTTTCTAATACCACATCAGCAGTAATTAAAGCAATGTCCGACGTTGGGTTTGGACTTATTGTAATGTTGAGATCAACATAAGGGATGATTACCTCGTGCTGCTCTCTTGAGATATGTAATGTGGCTTCTGAGAAAGCATTTGGCACATTGAACTTCTTGCCTTTGCTGTCAAGCATCACACCCTTTGAGAATATAACTGGGAATGTGAAAAAGTCTTCTGATAATCTCAATCCACAGACTTCATCTTCGACGATAAATCCGAGCTCTGCTATGAGCCCAGTTCCTGTACTACCTCCTCCACCAATGTGGGAGAATGCAACATCTATACTACCTGCTTTAGCCTGGTTGAAATAGCTCTTAGTTGGCTTACCATATCCTGCCCATGATTCGTCGTAAAACTTAACATAGACAGATGAAGAATCAATGAGAACTGGATCGATTGAAAAATTGAAACTTAGCCCAGAGAAGTCTAGTACTGGATTATCCTGATCACCTAGTTCAATATAGAAGATTACCATATCACCACTATCGACATCTGATTGGTTTGGTGTCAATATTACTGGCGTAGATAATAAATTATACGATTGCTGTGGGAGTAAGTCATGGATACGACCGTAATTGTCGTCGACTGCATCGAAGTCAGCTGAATCTATATATCCATCACCATTAGTATCACTGTGACCAAGATCTCTTTCGCTTCCTTTTTGGTAGTAATTCCAATCTATTGTCTCTTGTGCTGTCCATGAATCAGTAGATAACCGAGTAGACCCTGACTCGCCTACATTGAATGCAAGTTCCATCACATCGAGGGTATTAACTATTCCATCTTGATTGACATCTCCTTCCCAAATACAATCACTCAAGCATGCACAAGTTTCACTGTCATCATGGACATTTTGGATGTCTATCTTTACTATTTCACAAAATGCATCAGTTGTACAATATTCTACTTCGAAGAAATCAGAACCTATATTACCTGAAGGATCATAAATAATGCTGTTAACGATACTTGTACTATCACACTCACCTACATACTGTTGGTCGACAATAGTAACACTTCCTAGTGAAGGTGGTGTAAGGATAGAAATCGAATAATCAGTTAAAGGTGTATGGTGAATGATTGCCAATTCTGTTTGGTAACCCGTCAGAAGTGAATACTCTACCCCATTGACATTTGGAGAAAAGTGATCAACGTGCACTACAATATTTCCTTCTATGAAGAGGAAGCCATTAAACACTTTATAATAAAAGACTTTGTCTCCACTAAAGTTAGCATCTGGGGTATACTCAAATGACCCGCCACCTACATCATTAAGCTCATTGCTAAACTCGACAATTGGCAAAAAGTCTAATAAATCATTATCTAAAACATTGAAAGTAACAGAGGCACCAGGTGCAACATGAACTTCATCATCTTTTACAAACTGTACATCTAACGATTGGTCAAATACTTGAGTACTCACGGTAACAGTAACTCCATTTTCTTCGAAGGTGATAGAATCTTCGCCTATGTACTCTGAGTCTGGAGTATATCTCCAACAATTGTTAAACACTTCACTTACTGAACCATTTGCTGGGTCAGAACTAACAGAATAACTAGATGATAAGAAGATATCAATATATCCTTTGTTGTGTACCGACAGTTCAAGGTCATTGTCAGAAGCGTCCGAAATCAGGACAATCATTGCTTCGTTAGTAGTCCCTAAATCGTCAATCGCTAGATATGTAATATACGCTTCCTTTGAGGTATCATCAATACTCACATCTATGCTCAATGAGTCATTGAGTGATGCAGTACAATTTTCAGTGTAAGCGATATGTGCTAACTCTAACGGACCATCTGATGACGTATCATTGTAAAGAGGATAAATAACTCCACTCCCTGCATCGAGTACGATCACATCATTTTGAGTCTTTACCTCGGACGGGTAAACTCTGAACTGCAGTGTTGAATAAAATGGATACGGGATGCCAGGGATATCTCCAATAGCAGAGTATTCGATGGCTAGCTCAGTCTCTCCTGCTACACCAGCCTCAAATCTTAAATTCATCTCGTACATATTGTCACCAATTGGTTCAATACTCAAAGAGTCGATAGCAAGGTCAGAGGAGCTTATATTCTCGGGTGTTACACCGAGTGAGTAGAGTTCGAATTTATATAAAGAATCCGCCTTAATTTCATAGGCAGAAAACTCAGGATTGCTTTGACTTGAAGCAGTCAAAAATGCAAAGAGTAAAATTAGGGTGATAAGTATTCTATTCATTTCGATGAATTACGACATAAAACTAACCAATAATCCTGACATAAACTACAAATTAAAATTGTTTTAATATAATTTTTATAAATTTACAACTTATTAGCCATCAAATGATTGTATAATTATCAGAATGTCAATCAGTTACAAATAATTAGATATTTTAATTTTATTACATGATTTGACCAAAAAAACACGAGTGAAATCAAGCAGAATATACCGACTTTTAAAATCGCAATCTGTAGTTAAAAATAACCGCTTTTTGAAGTTTCTTAATTCGCCATATCACAATGCGAATAAGGCCGTTATAGTGCTTGCTGAATTAATTGTTTCTGCACTCAAAAAGAATAAAGATCTCACAAAAGAAGAAACCATTGAAATCCTCTACAATGGTGAAAAAATCGAAGATAAAAAGTACAGAAAACTTAACTCTGATCTCATAAGTTTATATCAAAAATTCATAATTCAAGAGGAGTTTGAAAAGAATAAACTCCTTCGTAACCAACTCTTGCTTGAAACGATTCAGGAGAATAAAATAATTCTACTGGTAGAGAAGGCTAAGCAGAATGCTCTCACTGTTTTTGACCGAGAACCAGAGAAATCAGGATTGTTCTTCAATCACATGTATTCCCTTAATAAGTCTATCTATAATCTACAAACAGAGTACGAAAAAAAGATGATCAAAAAAGGAGCAAATCGAAACATCAATCTCGATGTGCTAAATAGTACACTTGATCAATTTTACATCATCGAAAAACTCAGGCTAGCTTGCGACCTTATTGCTTGGCAGAGGATTTATAAGATCAAAGAACGACCATTCGAAATAGAGATCATCCTCAGAATGCTTGACCGAGGTGAACTGATGCAAAATCCAGTAATTTCTGCCTATGTTCATATTTATAATATGCTCATTGAAAGAGATGCAGACGAACACTATGAACTTCTTAAAAAAGAACTACCTAAGCACTTAGGTGTTTTTCCCGCAGAGGAGCTAAGAGAAATCTATGACTCACTGTTGACATATAATATAGGAAGACTGAACACTAACCCAGATTACCACCTCAATGAGGCATTAAGTATTTATGACTTCGCTATCGAAAATGAGATTATTACTGAAAATGGAAATATCTCCCCTACTACTTTTAGAAATTTTGTCGTGATTGGTTTAAGGAATAATCAATTCGAACGAGTTGAAGAGTTTATTAATACAAAATCAATCCTGCTGCATGAGAATCACAGAGAAAACGCTGTTAACTTTTGTTTAGCTAGACTCTACTGGTACAAAAAGGAATGGACAAAAGTCATCCAACAGCTAGCTATCGTTGAGTTCAAGGATACTTTCTATAATCTCAACGCGAAGATTATGCTCTGTAGTTCGTATTACGAGTTAGGTGAGTATGATACGTTAGAGTATTCACTTGATGCTTTCTATACATCAATTAATCGAAACAAAGAACTAAGTGAAACTAAGACAATTCCCTACAAAGGATTTATCACTTATACCAAGAAACTTGTCAAACTCAGAGACAATGAAAAAAAATCTATCCTTGCACTCATAGAAACTGTAAGTGAAGACAAAAGAACAAATGGTAAAACTTGGCTCATTGAAAAATTACAAGAAAAACTGAACTAATGGATAACGATAAGGAAAGTTTTTGGAATCCAGACCTTTCTCT
>Ga0079203_1003122_pt1 | contig 10539 bp, 12 predicted proteins | sample PorBlaMBantryBay_FD_68602 | JGI IMG/M metagenome (GOLD analysis project Ga0079203, IMG submission 68602) | Marine algae microbial communities from Bantry Bay - Bantry Bay, Ireland | ecosystem: Host-associated > Algae > Red algae > Blade | place: Bantry Bay, Ireland
GCTATTTTCTTCTTTTCAGGAATGGGTTTGATACGTCGTTTGGGAAGTCCGAACAAATAGGTGTTTGTCAATTTTGTTGAATTGTATCTAACTCGATTTTTATGGTGTCGGTAGCAATTTCCTTAGGCCCGTAAAAAGGTAGTAGCTTATTCTTGTCTGCGAAACGGCCGCCCAAATCTTCGTCGGTCGGGGTTTTAACCAACACCATATTCCATTTTCCCTCAATGCCGATATACAGTTTGGGACTAGTTTCATTAGAATTTATTTCAAACAGGCAATCTTCTATAATAGCTATAAGATCCTTTCTGTAGCGTGCTTTGATTTCGTCAATATTCTTAATGCGGAGCAAGACTAAAAGTTTGTCTTCTACTTTTTTGGTAAAATATTCAATGTTATCAGTACCTAAACCACTTACAATGTCATAATCTACACAAGATTTTAAGGCAAAGGAGAGCGAGTCTTTTTCGCGATGTAGTAATTTGGTCCGCTGCTCCATATCGGCTTTGAGTAACTCTTTTCGGGGGTCTTTGTCTTCTTCAAGAGAGCCCTCTCCGTTTGATCTGAGGTATACACCATATAGCGAAAAACTGAAAACCACTAAAAATAGTGTTACGAGTACCAAGCATCCGCAACCTTGCCAAATAGGTCTTTTGGCGGGATTGTTTCGATTTTCCTCCTCCAAACTACGGCGCATTTCAGGTGTAAATTCTTGTTCCGAATAGCTTTTTCTACAATGCGAACATTCTGCCACATTGGTTTTGAACAAAGGGATGATCGGAATCCAAAAGAAGTGAAAATACTTGCTAAAGGTCGAAACGGTAAAGGAGTCTTGTGTACTGCAATAAGGGCAGGTCGTTCTCCTTATTTTACGTTCCTTAATTTTTGATGCTCGAGTGCCGAAGAAAAAAATCATGTGGCGTAGTGGTTTTTATCGGAATAGTTTTCTAAAAAGGTTATGATTCAAGATCGTAGGATTCGGTTTGAAAAATTACTCTTTTTCTTTTTTGATACTCATAATCTCTTTGCTGAGAATAGGGTCTTCATATGTCATAATAGTATCTTCATTCCCTAGTTCCAATTTGGCAAACCGTTCAGCACTCAAGGCAATACAGACGGTGTACACTTCACCTTTTTGAAGTTGTGGGTCGTTATTTTCATACCTTTCTTGCGTAATTTCGATGTACCCTTTCTTTAAATCGCCCTTAATTATGGTATCGATTTTAAAACCAGCGGTTTTCGCCCATCGCCTGGAACCATCGGGTAACCATTCGCAAGGTGCGCGTCCCGTTAGGTAAGTCCCGAGAAATTCGATTTTCAGCATTTTAGAAGCATCTTGTGCATTGGTCAAACTTTGAAAGAGACATACTACTAGAAGAGTTGCTTTCATTGGTATAACGTTTTATTTTGCTCAAAAGTACGTGTTCGATTATTATCTTGACACCCCTTTTTCAGGGATTTTAGTATAGAACCTTGTGGTATAAAATCAAATTGGCATTGCTATACTTTTTGCTAAAACAACATTATCTTAGTCATTAAACCAATACGGTATTGAAATGCAAGCGATTAAAAAAGTATTGAAGGTTATTGGGAAGACTTTGCTCTTTTTTCTTTCTTTTATAGTGCTGTATCTTTTAATAGGATTTGGTCTCTCAAAAATTACCGTGTATGATGAACCTGATGCACCCAATGAGATGGCCATATACATTATCACCAATGGGGTGCATACCGATATTGTAATGCCGGTAAAGACAACATTCATAGATTGGAGCGAGATGGTCAAGTACCAACATGCGAGCGCTGCAAATGACACCTATACCTATATTGCTATGGGCTGGGGTGATAAGGGTTTCTATTTGCAAACACCTACCTGGGGCGATTTAAAGTTTTCAGAAAAATTATGACGTTGTTCCCTGTCTGAGCGGCCAAGAAGCTTTGGAAGAACTAGAGAAAAGCAAAGTCGACATCGTCTTTTTAGACGAGAACATGCCCGGAATATCAGGTCTGGAAACATTGACCGAAATAAAAGTAATGAACGCCTCTTTGCCCGTTGTGATGATCACCAAAAGTGAAGAGGAATTTATTATGGAAGAGGCTATCGGGTCTAAAATCGCCGATTACCTCATTAAGCCGGTAAACCCGAATCAAATTCTGCTTTCCTTAAAGAAAAATTTAGATCATTCCAGGTTGGTCTCCGAAAAAACCACATCGAACTACCAGCAGGAATTTCGCAAAATCGCGATGGATTTGTCGATGGTCAATACCTATGAAGAATGGGCAAACCTCTATCGCAAACTCATTTATTGGGAATTGCAATTAGAGGAAATCGAAGATGCCAGTATGTTCGAGATATTAGAGTCCCAAAAAACGGAAGCCAATAGCCATTTCGGGAAATTCATCGAACGAAATTATGCCGATTGGTTCGACGGCAGCGGTGGTAGCGACAGACCCGTGATGTCTCACACCCTTTTTAAAGAACGTATTCAACCAGAACTAAATGATGGTCCCACCCTTTTAGTGGTCATCGACAATTTAAGGTACGACCAATGGTTCGCGTTCGAGGATACCGTTGGTTCTTTTTATAAGAAAACAAAGGAAGAAACCTATTACAGTATTTTGCCAACTGCCACGCAGTATGCTAGGAATGCGATTTTTTCGGGCCTTACCCCATTGGATATGGAAAAAAAATATCCGGAATGGTGGAAAAACGATACCGATGAAGGAGGTAAAAACCTGTTCGAGAATAAATTTCTGGGGGCACAGCTCAAACGTTTAGGACTGGATTTAAAATGGGAATACCATAAAATCAGTAGCCTCAGGCAAGGGAAACACCTTTCAAGTAATTTCCGATCGCAAAAAGACAACGACCTTACGGTTATCGTTTATAACTTTGTGGATATGCTTTCACATGCGAAGACCGAAATGGAGGTTATAAAAGAGCTCGCAGGAAACGATAAATCGTACCGCTCATTAACACAAAGCTGGTTCAAAAACTCTCCTTTACTAGACATCATCCAACAGGCTCAAAGTATGGGAATGAAATTGATTATCACCACTGACCATGGTACAATAAATGTGACACAACCTTCTAAAGTTGTGGGTGATAAAGAGACTAGTTTGAACCTTCGCTATAAGACGGGAAGAAGTTTGACCTATGCCGAAAAAGATGTCTATTCGGTCAAAAATCCCAAAGAGATTCACCTACCGAATATCAATGTGAGCAGCTCCTATATTTTTGCTAAAAACGATTTGTTTTTTGCCTATCCCAATAATTATAACCACTATGTTGGTTACTATAGAAACAGCTACCAGCATGGCGGGGTTTCTTTGGAGGAAATGATCATACCTTTTGTGGTGCTTGACCCTAAATAGATTTTTCAAAAGGCCCGATACAAATTTTCACCTATAATATGTCGACACTATCCTATTCTGAAATGGAAATCAATAAAACCGCGGCAGCGGTCATTCAAAGCTCCCTTTCCAAAATTCTTTGCTTTTATGGCCAAATGGGTGCAGGTAAAACGACACTTATCAAAGCGATATTGACCGAATTAGGTGCCGACGATACCGGAAGTAGCCCAACCTTCGGATTAGTCAATGAATACCATCTTAAAAATGGTAGTTTGCTCGGCTACCATTTTGACTTTTACAGACTCAACGATGAGTTGGAAGCCTATGACATGGGCTTTGAAGAATATTTGAACCAAGATTGTTGGATATTCATCGAGTGGCCGGAGAAGATTCCTTCACTTATCCCGGCAGATGCCACCGCCATTCATATGAATATCATCGATGCCATTACCCGTGAAGTTCGAATGCGCAACTGAACTAACACCTTCCGAGCATAGCACTTAAAAAAATCGTAATTTTACACCGTATTTCGTTCACAAAACCGCAATGAACCAACCGAGCTCACCTTTTAGCAAGCAACAACTACTTCCTCAGGAAGAAACCTTGGAGATATTAAAGCAGAAACGAGAGCTTTTTATCGGTATCCCCAAAGAAAATCAATATCAAGAAGAACGTATATGCCTTACCCCCGATGCTGTTAACGCTATTACGGCCAACGGACATCGGGTGCTTATTGAAGCAGGAGCAGGTGAAAGCGCCAATTTTTCGGATGCTGACTACTCTAAAGCGGGTGGCGAAATTACACGCGACACTAAAAAGGTTTTTGAATGTCCACTTTTGCTCAAGGTAGCGCCCCCTACCCTTTCGGAAATCGAAATGGTCAACCCTCAGGCCGTAATCATTTCTGCCCTACAGTTAAAGACGCGGGAGAAAAAATTTTTTGAGCAATTGGCCAAGAAGCGTGTCACCGCTATCGCTTTCGAGTACATTAAAGATGAAGACGGGAAATACCCCGCCGTACGCTCACTTAGCGAAATTGCCGGAATTTCATCTGTGCTGATCGCTTCCGAATTATTATCTGCTACCAATGACGGTAACGGCCTTATGTTCGGTAACATTAGTGGCGTGCCTCCGATAGAAGTAGTCATCATAGGCGCGGGTACCGTAGGTGAATTTGCAGCACGATCAGCTATAGGACTTGGGGCAAACGTGAAAATTTTTGACAACTCCATCACCAAATTACGCACCATACAGGCGGCCCTTAGACAAACAGTATATACATCTACCTTACAACCAAAAAATTTACTGAAGGCACTTAAGCGTTGTGATGTAGCGATCGGCGCTGTAAGAGGGGAAGATAGATCCCCAATCGTAGTTTCAAGTACCATGGTCGAGAATATGAAAAAAGGGGCCGTTATCATAGATGTAAGTATTGATATGGGCGGTTGCTTTGAAACCAGCGTAGTAACCAGCCACAGTAAACCAACCATTGAAAAATTTGGTGTCATTCATTACGGAGTACCCAATATACCCTCGCGCTATCCCAAGACCGCTTCGGTATCGATCAGTAATATTTTTACGCCATACCTTCTAAAACTGGGCGAAGAAGGCGGTTTGGAAAATTCGCTCCGTTTTGACAAAGGGTTAAGAAGCGGTCTGTATATGTACCATGGCATTTTAACCAATAGGTCTGTCGGAGAATGGTTCGACCTCGAGTACAGCGATATTAACTTTCTTATTTTCTAATATGGCTTTTATAAAACGCCTAGGCTACTACCTGGTTGGGCTTTCTATCGGTATTATTTTCTTGGCTATTTTTTTTAAAAAAAAATCGGAAGAAACCGGAGTCTCTTTCTGTTACCTACCCAACTGCAGAACGCTGAAAGACATTCGCTCGAAACCATTGTCCTATTCTGAGGAAATTAATCAACTTATCTTGAATAGGGAGTTGGATTCTTCGGTCATCAATACATTCCTATTTGACGGGGATGTCGACTTTAGTGGTAGCGACACCAAATCGAGCCCTTGTAAAACTTATCTTATTGAAGGGGAAGTAAATGAAAAAGAAGCGGTGCTTACCGTTAAGAATTGTACCTCTAAAGCCTTGGTAGAGCACATTGCTTATTAATTTCTGGGTTTAAACGCAGAGAGTGTTGGGTTTTCGCAAGGGGCGCAAAGAATATTACCTGGTAAAACCCGTGCATTTACTAATCTCCATCACTCACAAATCGCTTTTTACTTTCTACTGCAAACCGCGACTGCAAATTTTCAAACTTTAGATCTTCCTTCGCTTTCGTTCCTTCTTCAATAAAGAAAGTTCTCTGGTCGTTTGTCCCGCTACAGAAGTATTTTCCTCGGCTCGACGAATCAGATAAGGCATCACGTCTTTTACGGGACCAAAGGGAAGGTACTTGGCTACATTATACCCTTTGGCCGCTAGATTAAAGGAGATATGTTCGCTCATTCCGTATAACTGGCCAAACCATATTCTCGCATCATCGTTCGCGATACTGTTCGACTGCATCAAATTTAATAGGGCATAAGTACTCTCCTCATTGTGGGTACCGGCAAATAGCGAAATCGCATCTAAATTTTCGATGATATAGGCCACGGCGGTCTCAAAATTGGCATCTGTTTCCTTTTTAGAGGCACAAATTGGCGTCTTATAGCCTTTTTCGGCAGCCCGTTCATTTTCCTTTTCCATATACGCACCGCGCACTACTTTCATTCCTATTTTAAAATCGGCCGCCTTAGCACGTTCGTGCAATTCTTTTAGATACGCCATCCGGTCCCATCGGTACATTTGTAGCGTATTGAAGACTACTGCTTTCTTCTTATTGTATTTGCGCATCATCTGTTCTACCAGCGTATCGGCGGCACCCTGCATCCAACTTTCTTCCCCATCTATCAATAAGGCAACATCGAGGTCATAGGCTTTTTTACAGGTCTTATCGAAACGGGCTACCACGCGCTCCCATTCCTTTTGTTCGGCATCCGTTAGGGGTTCACCTGAACTTAATTTTTGAAAAAGCGCAAACCTTCCATAACCTGTCGGTTTAAAAACTGCAAATGGAATTGCATCTTTTTCCTTTACAAAATCCAGTACATGCAAAACCTTTTGTAAAGTATCATCTAGCGGATCTTCCGTATCGGTACCCTCTACGGAATAATCCAAGACCGAGCATACCCCCTTGGTATACATTTTATCGACCACTGGCATACAGTCTTCTTCATTTACGCCACCACAAAAATGATCGAAGACCGTAGCCCGTATAAGCCCCTCAACGGGGAGTTTGGCCTTGATCGCAAAATTGGTCATTGCCGTGCCAATGCGCACCAAAGGCTCATTAGCAATCATTTTAAATAGAAAATAGGCCCTTTCCAACTCGGAATCGGACTTCAAGGAAAAAGCGGTTGCAGTATCTTCAAAAATGGGCTTCATTTGTTACATTTCGTTTAGTTCTCAAAGATAATCAGCAAAAGAGTATATCTATCGGTAAAAATTACCTTTATTTTGTCTTTGACACTCTTGAAACAATTCAATGAAATCAATCACATCTGAATCTTATTCCGTTCATTTTAACGCGATTGCCTTTGCGGCCTTAAACACTCATTTGGAAAACGCTTCCTATTCGAAAGTTTTTGTATTGGTCGATGAAAATACACACGAGCATTGCCTGCCCATATTAATGCCGGCCATCGAGCAGGAATACGATTTTGAAATTATTGAAATTGAATCCGGAGAGGAGCACAAGAATATCGCCACCTGCACGCAAGTTTGGGAAATACTCTCAGAGCTCAATGCCGACCGTAAGAGTGTCCTCATCAATTTAGGAGGGGGCGTTATTACTGATTTAGGAGGTTTTGTTGCCTCTACCTACAAAAGGGGAATCGAATTTATAAATATCCCCACCACCCTTTTGGCAATGGTAGATGCCTCGGTTGGTGGAAAGACCGGTGTAGATCTTGGGGCACTCAAAAATCAAGTTGGTGTCATCAATCAGCCAGAAATGGTACTTGTGGTGAGTGAATTTCTAAATACCCTTAACGAAAGGCAACTACAAAGTGGATTTGCCGAAATGTTGAAACATGGTCTGATTCAAGATCGGAAGTATTGGAATACCTTAAAGAATGGCGTAGCTCCCGAACAGATAGATGAACTGATCTATCATTCGGTCGGCATAAAGAATGAAGTGGTATTAAAAGACCCCACTGAACAGAACGTGCGCAAAATCTTGAATTATGGCCACACCCTGGGCCATGCCATAGAATCATATTTTTTAGAAAGCCCTGCACACGAGCTGCTCTTGCACGGCGAAGCTATTGCCATTGGCATGGTCTTGGAAGGATGGCTGTCGCACCAGCTTGAAGGCTTGACCGAGAGCGATCTTATAGAAATCAAAAAAACCTTCGCAGCACGATACCCCAAAACAACATTTGCACCCTCCGATATCGATGGCATACTCTCCCTATTGAAATTCGATAAAAAAAACTCCCACGGGAATATCAATTTCGTGTTGCTGAAAAACATCGGGCAACCTGTAATTGATGTGCAAATAAATGAAAATCTACTGCACGAAGCTTTCGCTTACTACTCAGAATAAGAACTTCATATACTATTTTCGGCATTTGACAACTCTTAATTCGGTCGTTGTATATAATTGGCTAGTTTAGGAATGTAAATAATTCAAAAAATAAATAAACGGATTGTGCGCAATACCTAAAACATAACATCCTATAAAAGGGAAACCAATTAACCTACTATGACACGCAGACTTATTGATTACAAAAAACTGAGCCATGAACTAGCGGCCTTATTAATCGAAAGCTATCCATATGGCTACGGCGATGAAGATATTATCGCATTTAAAAACGCAAATGGCGAATACATCGAAGCCGTAGAAATCAAAACGCCGGATTGTCTTTACCTAGTAAAAATCAGCAAAAGCCTTGCTAACTTTATTTCCAATTTCGACGATACTATCGAAAAAGAGCTGGAATCGCAGCCAGAGCGCATTCTAGAGGAGGTTGATGCGTCTGACATGGAAAGTGAAATGAACGCCGAGGGCGAGTTCGAGGATGATTCCGATTTAGATTGAAAGACTAGTTGCTACAGGCGGATAGTTTTTGAAAAATTGCAGAGTGCGTTTGATTCTTTGGCCATGCGCCCGTCATACCACGAGAAGCCTAAGCCGCAAGGCCAGTCTTGCCGCAATGCCTACAAAGAAATAGGAATATTGCTCCGCACTGGTTTTACAGGTACCTCTCCCGAATAACATCCCGATGGTGTCTTTGGTGCCCCAAAATAATAAAGCCCACCGCAGCTACGCTCATTTGCGAACCGCTCGCAGTGCCTTTGCGCAGCAGCAAATCCTCATCAAAGGATGAAAATAGCGCTAATGACGAACGGCGTACCGCTTCATATTCTTCAACAATACTCTCTTTAGTTCGCCCGCTGGCATTGGAATTCGGGACATATAGATCTTGATCAAAGCCAGGAAAGTGACTCTTGTCATTTCGCGCAAAGCATAATGCACGGTACTGAAAAACCCGTTCGGTATCAATGACATGCAAAAGCGCTTCAACAGTTGTCCATTTGCCTTCCGCATAGGCATACTCCCATTTATCATCAGGTATACTGGCAATAAACTTTGGGAAGTTGGCCAATTGTTTTGACATAGTATCAAGCAAGTCGGCTTCACCCAACTTATTGACATAAGTTTGATAATACGGATTGTAATCTTGAGGATTCAATTGTGATGGTTTCATAGGGCTAACTATTAAACCCCGTACGAAAATTCCGTTCGGGGCCATTGATTTTAAGAAAAGGACTTGAAAAGGTACTTATTCCAATTCGTTAAAGATAGTGTGCATTAAGCGCTTCTTATCATTAATACTTTCCTCTAAAGAAATCATTGTCTCGGTTCTACTGATACCATCGATATCATCTACCATAAAGATAATGTTCTTAGCGTGGTTGGTATCCCTCGCCCGAATCTTACAAAAGATATTGAACTTACCCGTGGTAATATGAGCAACAGTTACATTGGGTATTTGCTCCAAACGCTCTAATACGAACTTGGTCTGATGTGTTTTTTCTAGAAAAATACCAACATATGCGATAAATGCATACCCTAGTTTCATATAATCCAAGGTCAACGAAGATCCTTTGATGATTCCTGCATCCTCCATTTTCTTAACGCGCACATGAACGGTTCCCGCAGAAATCAATAATTTCTTCGCAATATCGGTGAAGGGGGTTCTGGTGTTATCTATTAACATGTCCAGAATTTGGTGATCGATTTCGTCTAATTTCGCTTTGGCCATTTTCGATTAATTTTTCGGCAAAAATAAACAATTAAGAAAATATATTCAACGAAACTTAGATTTATCTAACAAAATCGTAATAAAACAAGCTTTTTCGAAATAACCAGACCATACTATTTGCCAAGTAAAGTGGAGAGTAAATTATCTTTTCGCAGTTCGCCAAGATTATTGGGTATGGCACAATCGAGGGTTTGGTGGCCACAATAATGACCACTTCCGAAAACGGAAGTTATTTTTGGCACAAATTGAATTGTGGCACTAATTAGTTTTTCCTCAAAACGAATGCCAACACAAACACCCTGATCATAATCGGAATTTAAAAGGTGCGCGTTTTTTATCAAAACATCGAAGAAGCGCTTTCCATTTTCTGGAATCTTAAAATAATCTTCCTGCGAATATGTTTTTATCGCATCCTCTGAAATCACCTCTAAAGAAGTGATCAAAGCCACCAAAATACATTCTCGTGTTCGCTCACGTTCATAGTCATCTTGGTAATGCCCAGCTTCGAAAAGTACCGTGGGCGTGCCGAGCATTTGAAAAGTATCGCCCACGCAAGCACTATTAAAACCGTCGTCATAACGTCCGACCTGGTCGGGTATTAGCTGCTGCAAACGTTCGTTGATCGCTACGATCAACTGCATGCTCTCCCCTCTTGTTGCAGAAATGCTTCTTTGTGGATCCATAGCGGGGGCCAGAAAAGAAACGGTCGCAGGTTGCCTACTATCCCCTACGTTGTACATGGTACGCTGGTCGTGCAGATTAAAACAGAAATCAGGTTGAAAATCATCATAAATACTTCGCAATACTACACTTTCCGGTTGTGACAATTCCTGGGCATCGCGATTCAGGTCAATACCGTTTGCA
>Ga0079203_1003126_pt1 | contig 10528 bp, 7 predicted proteins | sample PorBlaMBantryBay_FD_68602 | JGI IMG/M metagenome (GOLD analysis project Ga0079203, IMG submission 68602) | Marine algae microbial communities from Bantry Bay - Bantry Bay, Ireland | ecosystem: Host-associated > Algae > Red algae > Blade | place: Bantry Bay, Ireland
TAAACAACTTGAATGAAAAAGCGCATCTGGTGATGGAACACATGGATAGCGAACTACAATTATTACAACTTAAAAATCAAATCGAATCAAAGGTTCGAGGAGATATCGAAAAACAGCAGCGGGATTATTTTCTTAACCAACAACTTAAAACCATTCAAGAGGAACTGGGACAAAATCCACAAGAGGATGAAATAAAAGCATTATTGGAAAGGAGTAAAGATAAGAAGTGGTCAAAAGAAGTAGGTGACTTGTTTGCTAAGGAAATTAAAAAAGTTCGCCGGATCAATCCACAGGTGGCCGAATATTCCGTGATGCTCAACTACCTGGATTTATTGCTGGACTTGCCGTGGAATACTTATACCGAGGATAACTTTGATTTGGCAAAAGTCAAAAAGGTGTTAGACAAGGATCATTCAGGATTAGAAGATATCAAAGAACGCATTCTGGAACACCTGGCGGTATTGAAATTGAAAGGGGATATGAATGCGCCTATTATTTGTCTGGTAGGCCCTCCGGGTGTAGGTAAAACCTCGTTGGGTAAATCTATAGCAAATGCACTGGATCGAAAATTTATTCGAATGTCATTAGGTGGTCTTCGGGACGAATCCGAAATACGAGGACACCGAAAAACCTATATCGGCGCCATGGCAGGACGGATTATCAAATCCATCCGGAAAGCAGGCTCCTCGAATCCTGTTTTTGTGTTAGATGAAATTGATAAAGTAGGAAAAGATTTCCGAGGGGATCCGTCTTCTGCATTATTAGAGGTACTTGATCCAGAACAAAATACAACCTTCCACGATAATTATCTGGAAGTCGATTATGATCTATCAAAAGTATTATTTATTGCTACCGCAAACTCCCTCAGTACCATTCAACCTGCATTATTGGATCGAATGGAAATTATAGAGGTAAGTGGCTATTCTTTGGAAGAAAAAATGGAAATAGCAAAGAAGCACCTCATTCCAAAACAAAGAAGCGAGCACGGCCTAAAAGCCAAGCAAATCAAAATAAATAACGAAGCCTTAAAAGCCACCATCGCCAGTTATACCCGAGAGTCGGGAGTACGTTCTTTGGATCGTCAAATTGCGGGACTGATGCGTAATGCTGCAAAACAAATTGCACTGGAAGAAACGGAATTAGTCAGCGTAACAGGCAAAGACCTCAAGTCGATGCTGGGCCCGTCTAAATATACCCGCGACACTTATATGGATCACAAAGTATCCGGTGTAGCGGTTGGATTGGCCTGGACGAGAGTAGGGGGAGACATCTTGTTTATTGAGGCCAGTCTTAATAAAGGAAAAGGTAGACTTACACTGACTGGAAATCTAGGTGATGTAATGAAGGAATCAGCTACGACTGCACTAAGTTATCTCAAGGCGCATTCAGAAGCACTCGGTATTACCAGTAAACTGATCGAAGAACGGGATGTACATATCCATGTTCCGGAGGGAGCTATTCCAAAAGACGGGCCTTCTGCTGGTATTACCATGCTAACCGCACTAGCCAGTGTGTTTCAAAATAAACCCGTCAAACCCTTTCTCGCCATGACTGGAGAAATTACGCTTCGTGGGAAAGTATTGCCCGTTGGAGGTATCAAAGAAAAAATCTTAGCGGCGAAGCGTGCCGGTATTCGCGAAATCATCCTTTGTCAGGATAATCGGAAACATGTAGAAGAGATAAAACCTGTTTATATCAATGGTCTTTCTATCCACTACATCAAGCAGATGGAGGAAGTATTAGATATTGCGTTAAGCTAGAATGGTTGGGTAAAGCCCACGACTATTTAGGAATGTTGAAAAAATAGTTCGCCTTTTATCTCAATCTATTTAATCGCCATTCCTTAGCTTCCTGTTTGCCAACCGACATCGTTCGTTAAACATTGTTAAGAAAAATCAGGTTTTAAGGCTAAAGTTTTTAATTCTGCGTTAGTATTCCGTATCTTGTCACAGACCACTAATAAAAATTGATATGAGATTTGGCTTTTTTACTTTATTGCTTTGCTTGTCTGGATGGTTGTTGCCACAGGCGTCCGCTCAATCCCAGAAAGATTCACTGATCCAATTCTCGGGAATGATTCTCGATGGTGGGAATGAAAACCTTTACCCTATTCCCTATGTAAACGTTGCGGTGAAAAATAAAGCAAGGGGTACTTACTCGGATTATACGGGTTTTTTCTCCATTGTTATTGAAAAAACGGATACGCTGATTTTTTCAGCAGTAGGATATAAACAGGTGGAGATTACCGTCCCCGACAGCCTGCGTGAAACCCGCTACTCGCTTGTACAACTCATGACTCAGGATACGTTTAACCTTCCTGAAACAGTTGTCTTTCCGTGGCCTAGTAAAGAACATTTTAAGTTAGAATTTTTGGCACTAGACGTAACACAGGACTTACAGGAACGAGCGATGGAAAATCTTGCCCAAGATGTCCTGGCAAAAGTGGAGAAAGCGACAAAATATGACGGGATCGAAAATGCAAATTATTACCTTCGAGAACAGGCACGAAAAAATTACTATATTGGTCAAACCCCTCCGATGAATATCTTTAATCCCATTGCCTGGGGACAGTTTTTCAAAGCCTGGAAAGATGGTAAGTATAAAAAACAAAAAGAAAAGTAAGAAAAGCAGCGAGGAGTAAAAAATATCTATAGCTTCTCAATGGCTGACGCCAAATCCAAATCCATCTGAGTCACACCACCCGAATCATGAGTAGTAAGCGTAATGTTTACTTTGTTATAAACATTAGACCATTCAGGGTGATGATCCATTTTTTCGGCTAGTAGAGCGACTCGTGACATAAAGCCAAATGCTGCGCTAAAGTCAGTAAACGTAAACGCTTGTTTTATAGCATCACCGTCAATCGTCCACTCCAGTTTCGCTGCGGTTAGTTTTTCCTTTAACTCTGTTGATTCGATAAGTTTTCGTTTCATAATATGGCTATTAATTTATTTTTTTAGTACGAGGTAAGGCCACAAAGAAGGAAGCTCCCGCTCCAAAGTCAGACGCTACCCAAATCCGCCCACCAAGCCGCTGTACAATTTTTTGACAAATCGCTAGTCCGATACCGGTACCATCATACTCCGTCCGTGTATGTAATCGTTGAAAGATGACAAAAATTCTTTCTTGATATTCCGCCGCAATCCCAATCCCATTGTCTTTAACTTGGATGACTACTTCCTCTGCTGTAGTGGTAGCGGAAATATCAATCTGAGGAGCCGTATTTTCTTTTTTAAATTTAATTGCATTGCTGATCAGATTTTGAAAAAGCTGGATCAATAATGATTTAATGGACATTACTTCCGGTAAGTCTTGACAGTTGATAACTGCCTTGTTTTCATCCACAGTTACGCGTAAATGGATAACCGCAATTTCTACAATATCCATGAGTGACACGGCTTCAAATGCATCTTCTGTTTTGCTGATCGTCGTATATTTTAGCAAGGCGTCCAGCAGATCATTCATTCGAATCACTCCCTCTTTGACGTAAGTAAAGTACAATTGAGAATCTTCTGTAAACTGGTGGTGGTGTTTTCTTTCGATTAATTGTGTGTAGCTCCCAATCATTCGAATGGGTTCTTTCAGATCATGTGAGGTGACATAAGCAAATTGACGTAACTCTTGATTGGCGGCTAGTAATTGAGCATTTTGAATAGAGATCTGCTCATTTTGTTTTAATAATAATGCCTGATATTCATTCTCACGGGTCAACTGTTCAATCTCCTTCTGCTTTTCTTTGATCGCATTTTTAATTTCCAGATCAATAATTTGCCGATGTCGTTGTTCTTTGGCGAACTTATCCTGTGCTTTTGAGTACACGAGTTGAAAGTCCAGTGCAGTCTTATAATTTCCTTGTAGTTGATGAATATTAGACATTAGTTGGTAGCCTCTTACTTCGTTGGCTTCATCCTGCATTTGTTTGGAAGTAGCAATGCCCTTACTGGTCAACAACATAGCTTTCTCAAAATCTCCACGGAGGTAGTCAATATGGCCTAGATTGAGTAAATTGATTTGGCGTCCGTTGATGTCTCCCTGACTTTTCATCAAAGCTTCTGCTTCTTTCGCTTGTTGATCAGCAATAGTTACTTCATTTTTGGCAATGTTTGTTCTACTTAAATTAACCAGAGAAAGGATAATCATCTCTGTGTAGTTACGTTGTTTTGCTAGCTTATGCGCTTTCTCAAAAAAGTTGGCCGCCTGAGAAAATCGATCTGAAAAATAATAGATATTACCTAAGTTGTTATAAATAACGATTCTGGTATTTTTACTAATTATATCACTGTATTCTTCCAGCACTATTTGATAACGAGCAATAGCGTCTTTGTGGTTATAAAGGTTGGCGTAGATTGTGGCAATGTTGATTAGACACTGAGCGGTATGATAGCGGTAGTTTATAGCCCTGCTTTTATCCATTGAATCCAGGAAATACTGCATGGCCTTTTTGTAGTCCGATTTAGCCGCATGGTAGATCGCGATATTTTTCAGTGCATTTAATTCTTTTTCAATGTCTCCATTTTTTGCGCTAAGCTGTAATACTTTTTCACTACAAGAAAGCATTTCATCATATTCTTGCTGTTTGAAATGAATCTGACTCAGTTGGTTGTAAACGATTGCTACTAGATCTACAGATTGTTTTGTATTACCAACAGATAATAAATCTTCAGCGGTTCTAGCGTGTGCTAATGCCTGATCAAATTCATTTTGGAAGGTTGCATATTCACTCAAGCCGATTAATGCGCGGATTTGGAAATCATTTTCTTGCTGTTCAGTACTTTCTTTTAGGAGTTGTTTAAAATGGCGGGCGGCACTATCGAATGCTCTTTCGCTTTGGTAAGCTTGAGCTAGGGCGAGCTGAACGGAGAGTTGTTGACGGGGAAAATCTTTACTGGTTAGGGTTTCGGCAGCGCGGATAAAGGTTTGTGCCTGTTGTATTTTTTTAGAATCACCGAGGTAGCGACCAGAGGTATCGTAAATACTGGAAAGTAATAAATTGCTTCGAATGAGGCCTTTTTGATCACCGTTAAGGGCGCAGAGATTTTTGACTTCCTCTACAACTGCTTGCGCTTCCTTCAGGTTGCGATTGTTGTAAAGTAGCGTGGCTTTTTCTAATAAATTATTACTATGATTATCTTGTTTTTGAGACATTGGTTTTACCTATTGACCCCCTTCCCGTTCTGTATCAATGACGCCTTTGAGGTGTAATTCGTATTTGTCAGGTTCGGCGTTTGTATAAACAGTAATCGTGGGGTTTTGATTACCGAGCCGTCCTTTGCTATTAAAGTGTACACCGATGACGCCAGTCTCTCCCGGTTCAATGGGAATAAAAGGATAAAAAGGTGTGGTACAACCGCAAGTTACTTGAACATCTTTGACTACCAAAGGGGAGGAACCCGTATTGGTGAAAGTAAATTTATGATCAATTTCTTTACCTTCCATGATTCTTCCAAAGTCATAAGTCTCAGCATCAAATTTGATTCGTGGTGCTCCTCCTGTGTTTTTGACCTGAACCATGTCTAACAATTCTGGATCTACATTGGAAAGATCTTCTTTTGGAGGCGCTTGATCGTAAGTCTTGACTGTATTGTCTGCTAAGTTTTTTTCTTTTTCCGCCGCCGCTTTTTTCCGTTTCTCTCTTCTTTTACGGCGTCGTTCTTTTTGTTCTTTGGCTTCTTTTTCTTTTTTCTCAGTGGCTAGGATTTCTTCTTCCGCTTTTTTTGTTTCTGCTAAAGCCAATTTGTCGGCTGCCTCGGTTGCCTCTTGTACTGTTTTTTTGTCAGCAGCAATTTGAGTCGCAGTGGAAGTAGTATTTTCAGAAGCTTCACTCATCTCTTCAGGTGCATACATCCGGTCTTCCTCAGAAACAGGTTTAGGATCAGTACCACAAGAAGACAATACGAGTGCCAACGAAAAGCAGAAGGCGATAAAATAATTTAAAGTACGCATGTAGATTAGATTGTTTGGTGACTTAAGACTTATTTTACTTAGACGTAATATGTTTTTAAAAGACACCTAGTTGGCAGCATAAAGTTTGAGCATACTACCGAATAATTGAAAAACTGCCTACATCGGTATCTTCCTTGCCATCACATTTGAACCTCACCCGATATAGCATTACCCCTGGATTGACAGGCTGGCCTTTAAAATTACCATTCCATCTTTCAAATGGATTATCAGTTCCGAATACTTTTTCTCCCCACCGATCAAATATTTCAAAGGAAATCAATTCATCAATCGCATTAGGATTACTAATCCCATAGATATCATTAACATTATCTCCATTTGGCGAAAAGGCTTTTGGCAAATATACCACATCACAACCCAAATCATCCGGATCAATAACCGTGATGGTTAGACTATCCACTGCAGAGCAGATACCATCATTGAATAGTACCGTATAAGTAGTCGTCACAGAAGGAGTCGCTATAGGGTTGGCTACCGTAGGGTCATCCAATCCGGCGGTAGGCGTCCAGCTAAATTCGTTAGCACAGGAATTAGTGGTTTTAATATTTACACTACTACCCAAAAATACAATGGTATCTATCGTCTCCACCCGATCAGGTGAAAGATATAAAGCTTCAATATCTCTTTGATTAAAACTACGGTCGTACACTTTCACTTCATCTACCAATCCTGAAAAACGATTGTCCACTGCGGCAGTTACGCAAGCTCCTCCTCCTATACTGAGGACTGCATTGTTTCTTAAATTTATTCTTGCACCCGTTGGTGAAGATACCTGCTGTACCAGAACCGAATTAACATAAAGTCGGGTATTACCCGAATTGCGCACCACAACAATGTGTTGCCAGCAAGTACCAAAATCAAGCGATCCGCTGACATTGGCAGAAGTACCTGCTTCCTGACTCAATTCTACTGAAACGGAATTGGCCGATGGATTGAGGCGAATACCAAAGCTATTGTCCTCCCCACAGGTCTCTCTTTTATTGAGTAGTGATTGTGTGCCGGCTGCACTAGTAGACTTGATATACATGCTTATGGTAAAATTACCAGTCTCAAAGGCGTTATTGATTCTACCTAATAGCAAGACTTCCTGATCGAATCCATTCAGTTCAATCGCATTGCCACTTACGCCACATAGACAATCGGGAGAGCCAACAAAGGCTCCTGATCCCGTCACCCCACTACTATCTCTGGGTGTACAGTCGTCAAAACTATAATAAGCAATCAGACCAGTTTCTAACTGACCAAAGACATGGCCAGTCATCATTATTAATAATATAGCTAAGAAATACCTCATTGTAAACTAGTTCAAAGAATCAGGCCACTTTACCTTAATATATGACCTTTTACAAAAAAAATGACAAAATAGTCTCAAATATTACCTTATGCAAAAGTCTATTGCAAAAACAGAGAATCTCTGATGGACAAAACGAATCCATCCTCAGATTATTACTTTAGAAATAAATAAGGTTTAGGAAAACATGTCGCTTAGACCACCCATGCCCGGAGGCAGCATATCCTGAATTAATTTTTGGGACGCTTCTGCTTCGGTTGTTGCCGCCAGCGCAGTAGCTCGATTGATAGCTACCAGTAACAAATCTTCAAGTTGCTCTGTATCGTCGGGGGTGATGACTTTGGGATCAATGGAAATATTGACGATCTCTCGGTTTCCGTTTACAGTCACCTTTATCATTCCGTCACCAGCTTCTGCTTCCAAGCGCAGTTCTCCTAATTGTTTACGCAGTGCTTCCTGCTTTTCTTGCATATCTCCAAACATATCTGTTAAGTTTTTTTATTTTAATAAAATGTGTACAAAGATAACAATTTGGAGCTACTAGTAAATTAGGAATGTTGATGAAAAAATATTTCGCCTTTTATCTCAATCTATTTAATCGCCATTCCCAAGAGTGCTACTTGGAATGAATTAATAAATTAATAATTTCCTTTGCTCCTTGAAAAGCTGTTTTATGGTGTGCAAGTACGGCCTTTTCAATGCGCTGTAAAGCGGCCTGCATGGTAGGATTGGTATGTAAGTATAGATATAAATCTCCTTGTATTTGCTCATGGAGCCAGTAGCGGGCTTGCTCTTTTCTTTTATTAGAAAGAAAGTCATTTTTAGTGGTCAGTTCCTTATAGTCCATAGATTGTTGCCATATTTTGTCCATCCCCTGTCGTTCTAGTGCAGAGCAGGTCATGACCGGAGGTATCCAGCCGCTATCGGTGGCGGCTAGTAAATGTAGCGCATTCTGGTAAGCCTTTTTGGACTGTTTAGCAATCGTAACTCGATCTCCATCAGCTTTATTAATTGCAATGAGATCCGCCATTTCTACAATTCCTCTTTTGATACCCTGCAATTCATCACCTCCACCTGGCAACAGTAGCAAGAGGAAAAAATCTACCATAGAATGAACGGCCGTTTCGGATTGGCCTACACCTACCGTTTCGACAATAATGTGCTGGTAGCCTGCGGCTTCACAGAGGATCATTATTTCTCTAGTTTTTCGAGACACCCCACCAAGGGTATTGCCTGCGGGGGAAGGCCGGATAAAAGCGCCAGGATGAACGGATAATTCCTGCATTCTGGTTTTATCGCCAAGAATACTGCCTTGACTACGCTGACTAGTAGGGTCAATAGCCAATACAGCAATCTGTTCTCCTTGTTCGCATAAATACAGGCCGAGTGCTTCTATAAAACTACTCTTCCCAACTCCTGGCGTTCCTGTAATTCCCAATCGAAAACTTTTTCCTGCGTGTGGGAGACATTGCTCTATAATGTCCTGGGCTTGTTGCTGATGAGCAGGCTGTAAACTTTCTACCAGCGTAATGGCCTGCCCAAGGGTCACCCGATCTCCTCCAATAATTCCGGATACGTAATCCTTTACCGATTTTTGTGACTTCCGGATAGGATCTCGAGCTGCTTTTTTATTAATAAAGTCAGAGGACTTAGGGTTATTAAAACCAGAAGACTTAGAATGGGACTTTTTGGCCATAAATAGTGAAGTTAAAGTTATTAACAGTGTTAAGGAATTATTTTTAACTTATATGTAATTGACTGATTGACAGTGTTAAGGTATTATTTTATCTTAACGCTTCTTAGCATTTACCGTTTTTTGGTGTTAAAAAATTTTATAATGGGTTTTAGACCATTTTGGAGCTTGCATGACCAGTGTTTTTGTCATTATCTTGCAACTATAACCTCAAATTTTTTGATTTGACTTAGCAGTCCACACTATGTATTTTTTAGGACCGGATTATGATTAAAGCTATGAAAACGATCCGGAAAGTGTTCTGATTCCACGGGAGCAATCCCGTGGAAGAGGGCACCCATTTTCTCCGGTGGCTGGTGCAATTATTTGATTATTAATCATGTAGTTATCAGCTCTCTTACTGTAAATCTGGCCACTGGCGAAAATGGTCTAGTGTGTAGCATACATTAGACTCTATTGTTAAATATTTTATAAAACATCCATTCTCAGACCAACATTTTCCCTTCCCATTCGTTTCTACGGGGGTAATCCCTGAAAATCTAATCTCTTTTGGCACCAAATATCTTTAATAAAGGTATAATTTTGCGCCGGAAAAAAATAATCTAAGATTTAATTAAAGTTGACAAAGAAACGGGAATAATTATCATGTTTTTTATTTCAAAGCGTATCAACTATTCACAATCATAAATTTTTTTTTAATCAAAAACACTTTTAAGATGAAGAAATTCACAATGTTCTCCAATTACTTATTCTTATTGATGGGGATCACCGTTTTAGGATTAACTTCCTGTGGGGACGATCCAATCCTTAATACTGAAATTCCACCAACAGTAACCATTTCTGGAGATGCCGAAGTAGCCCCTGGCCAACCGATCACATTAACCATTACTGGTGACAATGGAGATGGAGCAATGGAATTACTTACGATCACCGAAAATGGAGCGCAAGTAGCTTTGGATCGTATTATGTCGAATGATATTGGTGGTAATCCTGCTACTTTAAGTGGCGGTAACGAACTAGCTTTTGCTTTCCTCGTAGATGTAGAAGCACCTGTTACTCCCGGTACTTATACCTATACTGCTAGAGTAGCTGATGAAAATGGTCAGTCTGATGAAGCTACGGTAGATGTAACTGTTATTAGTCAGCCTTCAACGATTACTTATGAAGGTGCGAGACCATTTGTAACAAGTACTGCTAACAATGTTTTTAACATTTCTGCTACTGCTGGAGGTGCGAGCTTGATTACCTTTGCTGTTTATAAAGACGGCGAGTTAGTTAATGCAGACCGTGCAGCATTTAACGGAGCTGATTTTGATGAAAACCCATATACACTGGAGGCTGATGATCAAGGTGGATTTAGTATGGCGGACGTATTAGTACGACTGGATGGAACAGGAACTGCTACTTACACGTTCGAGGTGACGAATGCGCTTGGTGAATCCGTTAGTACAGACGTTAACGTAACTTTTGGTACGTCACTTACAAATACTTACAGTGCGGTGCTTCTATCGAATGCATCAGGTGGTGTAAATACTTTAGGTGGTCTTGATTTGGAAAGTGGAGAAAATGTATCTGTTAATTCT
>Ga0079203_1003129_pt1 | contig 10524 bp, 5 predicted proteins | sample PorBlaMBantryBay_FD_68602 | JGI IMG/M metagenome (GOLD analysis project Ga0079203, IMG submission 68602) | Marine algae microbial communities from Bantry Bay - Bantry Bay, Ireland | ecosystem: Host-associated > Algae > Red algae > Blade | place: Bantry Bay, Ireland
ATATTCATCAGGATTTGAAGTGTCGTTTACGGTTATAGAACCGAGAGTATTATCAGCAATTTCCTGATCATTAGTAATAGTTCCTCCATTTGTTGTTACTCCTAATATAGATACGGTAACAAAAGGGTCAGACGAATCATCTAACATCGTGTACCAAAATCTTAGGTCATAAACCTGATTAGCTTCTACAGCAATTTCTTGATAACCAACACGAGTTTGGTCAGATGGTAACTTAGCTCCTTGATCTCCAAATGTTACTGGGCTACCTGTAATCTGAATAACACCACCTAAATCATTATTTCTCCATGAATCCCGTCCATCACCATCACCAGAAGGTAAGGTGTTATCTTCAAAACCTGGTTCTAAAATGATTGGTTGGAATGGTCCTTCAACTACATCAACATCTAAGGTAATAGTACTTGATTGTCCTCTTCCATCACTAGCAGTTAAGGTTACTGGAAAAATACCCTCTCCAGGAAAAGTAAATGTAGGATCTACATCAGTTGATGTTCCTCCTCCAAAATCCCATGCGTAAGTTGTAGACTCTACTGAAAGATTAGTAAACTTTATTGTTTTAAAATCATCCAAAGTACCTGCAAAAGAAAAATTTGCAGTAGGTGGAATCAAGTCTTCTATAGAATTTGTATCTGGTAAATCTCGATCAAATGCATCCTTACAACTATAAAACGCAATAGCTGCAAAGGTTAAGCAAAAGAACAGTTTGGCTGCTCTTTCAATAAAATTAAATTTATTTTTCATTTTTTATTTTTTATAATTCTTAAATAAATTCCGTGTTTTTTAGTCAGATAAAAATTGAAAATAGCAATTCCTTTAATCGCCTTTCTTTACAATTTTTATCCGACCACGAAATTCGTATAAAAACAATTTTAATTTATTTAATACCCTGGGTTTTGGCTCAATTGCCCACCGCTTAAATTGATTTCTCTTGCTGGAATTGGTAGTAATAATTGTCTTGCACTATAACTAGTGTATCCCATTTCGGCAGCATGCGCACCCAAGATAGGATCAGCAACTCCGAATCTTAATAAATCATAGAAACGTTGATTTTCAAAAGCCAATTCTACACGTCTTTCATCAAGCAATGCATCTTTAGTAAGTGTGGTAGGACGATCAGCTGTAGCATCAAATCCTGCTCTTACTCTAACCTCCATATAAGAACCAATTGCAGCACCGTCATTCGTTGATGCTCCACCTGCTAAAATAGCCTCTGCATGCATTAACAATACATCTGCATAACGTAAAATGATTGCATCATTTCCTGCATCACGAGGACTTGGACCATAGGTAGGTGGGGAAACTGTGATATCAGAACCTTCAGGTAAAAACTTTGCAACTTCAGTCCATGTACCAGTATTCCAATAAGAAGTTTCAGTTCTATTTCCTCCAAGAGAGCTAAATACTGCTATCAAATTATCATTGACCATATTGTGACCATCTTCTCTTCCTTGACGAACTGTTGCTGTAAATTCAGATGAAAAGCTTTGGCTCTCTAAAGAATTTCCCAAATCATATTGAATAGCAAAAATGATTTCGTCATTCAATTCATTATAAAAAACATCGTTAAAATCCTCTTGCAAACTAAATTCTCCACTATTAACAATAGCTGCACATAACTGCTGAGCTTCTGAATAATTAGGATTTGGTTGAGTCATAAGAACCTTTGCCAAAAGACCTTGAGCAGCAGCTTTCGATGCTCTAGATTTATAGGTATTATCTAAATTGGAAACCCCTTCTCGTAAATCTGAAACTATTTGGGTATAAATTTGTGCTGTAGAAACTCTAGTAAAAAGTATATCAGTTTCTGTAGGTCCAACTACACCAGTTACTAAAGGCACATCACCAAATAACCTAACTAATTTAAAATAAGCATATGCTCTTAAAAATTTAGCTTCAGCTGCATAACTAGCCTGATTACTCGCATCAGCAACATCAATAAAATTCAATACATTATTTGCTCTAGAAATAACTTCATACATCGATTGATACATATCCTCCGATTGTATATTATTAGGGTCAACTCTATATCGGTGAAAATCTGCTTTGGTACCTTCTAATGTAGCTGTACGGGTATTATCAGTACGCATTTCAGACAACATATATTCAAATTGAATCCCACGATTAGATCTAGTAATGTTGGTCTCCGTGTTTTCATTGACACCTTGTACGGCATCGTATATTCCTATAACACCCGCCAATACATCAGCATCAGTTGCAAAAAAGGCATCTACTACAATCGCAGATTCTGGTATTGGATTTAAAAATTCATCATCACAAGAATGGAACATAATTCCTATTCCTACCAATAATATATATTTAAAATATTTCATTTTTTGTATTTTTATAAGATTAGAAATTAACGTTTACACCTCCTGTGAAGGTTCTGAATAATGGTGTACCAGCTCTTTGAGAACCATAAGCTCTAGGGCTATTGTTATTATCAATATATTCAGGATTGAAACCATTGTACTCATCAGAAGTCATGTAAATCAAATTCTGACCAGATACATAAACTCTTAACCCTCCTAAACCAAATCGAGCTAATTGATCCTTTGTAAAGTTATATCCAATGTTTACATTTCTCAATGAGAAGTAGCCTGCATCTTGAACAACCTCGTCTGTCCAAATTCTTTGCTTAAGGAAAGTAGCGTTAGGAATGATTCCAGCATCAACTACTGCTTGTACGTCTGAAGTTTTTCCTTGCCAATGTGTTCCAAAATATTGATCTCCAATATTTTTTACATGAGCACCTTCACTTCCTTGAATCATCACAGAAAAATCAAAATTTCCAATGGTAACTTCATTAGTAAGACTCCAAATAAATTCTGGATATGGATCTCCAATAATAGTTTTATCAGCATCCGAAATCAAACCATCACCATTTAAATCTTTAACGATTACTTCTTGTGCAATACCATTAATTGGAATCCAAGGAGAGTCCCAATATTCAGCAGCTAATTCTTCATCTTTAACATATCCGTAAAAAGAGGAAATAGGGTTACCTATCGAATTTATCCATTGTGAATTTCTTCCAAATCCATCCTCTAATAATGCGCCATCAGATTCTCCAAAACTAAGTAATTCATTTCTATTCGTTGAAGCAATAAAAGAAGTACTCCATGAAAAATTACCATTAGAAACATTTCTAGTTCTTAATTCAAATTCAAATCCGCTATTTTGTACTTCACCTAAATTTACAATACCAGCATCAAAACCAGTAACGTATGATACAGGGTTCTCTAATAATAATTGATCACTAGTTCTTACATAATAGTCAATCGATCCTGTAATTCTATTACTCATAAATCCGAAATCAATTCCAGGATTGAATTCTCTTGAAGCTTCCCATTGTAACAATGTATTTGCAATATTAAGTGCAGACACACCAGGAGTGATTCCTCCTTCTGTAATTGCACCCGTTGTATTCAACAATGCCAAGTATGGGTAGTTATTGATAATATCATCACCTACGGTGAAATTCTCGTTACCCGTCAATCCATAACTTACTCTGAATTTTAATCTACTTACTGCATCATTCTTGTCACTTAAGAACGCTTCATTGTGGACATTCCAACCAAAAGAAATAGCAGGGAAATTACCCCACTTTGAATCTACTCCAAAAACTGAACTTGCATCTCTTCTAAATGAAGCATTTATTAAGTACTTATTATTAAAGGCATAATTTACTCTAGCGAAATAACCAATTTTATTCTTTTCAACATTGATTTCTTCAAACTCAGAAACCATCGTTGCTCCTTGTAAATTTTTAAGTAAATCATTAGAGTATCCAGTACCTTCAACTACACTATTTTCAACTTGTCTTCTTTGAAAAGTTGCCCCTACTAATATCCCTAAATCATGATCCCCCATAGTTTTATTATAGTTCAAGGTATTATCTGAAATCAATCTATTACGTACTCTATTTTGTAATTGGTAAGAAGCTCTACTTGCTGAAGCATGGTGTTTGGTACCATTCCATCTTGTTCTTTTTCGATTTTCAATGGTCATCCCAAGCGAAGTTTTCGCAGTAAGTCCATCCATTATTTTATAGCTTAAAAATGTTCGAGCTAACATTTTAGTTTTATACTCATAATGTTCTCTTTCCACATATTGCGCAAATGGATTCATATCTCCTGAAGTACGAGGCCGACTAGCACCTTGCTCATCAGTTGTATCAATATCAATATTTACTAAATGATTTTCCAAAAAATAATCACCTACTCCAACATCTGGATAATTACCTCTATTAATATACTTTAAAGTTTCTTCTGTGTGATAAATAGGTAACCATGGAGATTGTCTGATAGGATTATGAATAGAGGTAGGTAAAGCTCTTCGCTTAGAGTAAGAAGGATTAATATTAAATCCAAATTTTAAACCATCCGTAATTTCAGTCTCCATCTTGATTCTTCCAGAATACAATCTGTAGTCATCAGTAATTACAACACCTTGATCGCCAAGCGTTCTTAAAGACGCACTAAATTTTGTTTTTTTACTTCCTCCTCTTGCAGAAAAAGAATGACTTGAAATATTTCCTCCATTGAAGAATACATCTTGCCAATCTCTATCAATACCAGTCTCTTCAACTAATTGAAGTGCATACTGTGTATTATTAGTCAAAAAACCTTGTGCAGCCATTTCTTTTTCAGCCCAATCAGCTACACTTTTTTTATAACCGTCACTTCCAAATGCCTCTTTTCTTCCTATGTAAGTTTCATAACTAAATTTGGTTTTTCCATCTTTACCACTCTTTGTAGTAATCAAGATTACACCATTAGATCCTTCACTACCATAAATAGCAGCAGACGCTGCATCTTTTAATACCTCAAATGATGCAATATCATTCATATCCATATTTCCTAAAAAATCAGGATCTACAACTAAACCATCAATAACTACTGCTGGTCCAGATTCTGCATTAATAGATCCAAATCCTCTAATCGTAATCGTAGGAGCAGCACCAGCTTCTGCTGAACTTGCCTGAATATTCACTCCTGATACTTGACCAATAAGTGCATCATCTACTCTTGCTACTGCTATCTGATCTAAGTTCTTATTTTCAACTTTAGATATTGATCCCGTTAAATGTGATTTTTTCTGAGTACCGTACCCAATTACAACCACCTCATCAATCAATGAAGTAGAAGTTTGTAAAAGTACATTGATAGTAGTTCTTGAATCTACTGGTACTTCTAAAGTTTGCATACCTGTGTAACTTATTATCAATATGTCTGTAGGGTTGGCATCTATTGCAAAATTGCCATCAAAGTCAGTTGTTGTTCCAACATCCCCTGATTCCCCTTTAACTAGTACTGTAGCACCAATCAATGGTAATCCATCATCAGCACCTATCACCGTTCCTGTAATTCTTAGAAATTTTGTTTCTTCAAATTCAAAATCACTTGTAAAATCATTTGCTTGCAAAGGTTGAAAACCTAGGAAAAAGAAAATTCCTACAAGGAGGCTTAATTTGCAGCAGACCTGTTTGTTGAGTAAAAAATTTAATTTCATAATAAAAATTTTGTTTAAATGCTTTTTCAAAGTTCGTATCTGGAGATTTTATAGCGATACGAATTATTTAAAATATAGGTAGTTCCTAAAAATTGATACTAGTTATGTTTGGTATGAACCAAATAAATAATAGACCATACTGAAGCACATTCCTGTAATTTTATTGATTAGGAAAAGGTGTGATTCAGTAGAATTAGGCAAGTTTTAAAATCTACCTTGCGCTTTCTATTAGCGATTGCTAATCCATTATAATTTTAACTAGAATTATAAATTGTGTGAGACATGATTTTCGTTTAATTGTTTCTAAATAGTATTCAAATTATCTTACTAGATTCAAGATTATGTATGTTGGAAATAATTTTGAATCTTATATTTCATCTTAGAGCAGGATTAAAATTTTAACATGCTCTTACATTGACATTGTCTTTCCAAATTCGATCACATCACTAAGATGCTTTCTCATTGCTTTACCTGCGGCCTCTCCGTTACCATCAATTATATGTTGAAAAATAGCTTGATGTTCAATAATAACTTTTGTATCAATTGCATCATCACATACCTTAAATTGAATAAAACTATTGACGATATCAGGAGTGATAATTAACATCAATGATTTCAATGCTGTATTCTTACTAGCTTCTGCTATTTTTAAATGAAACATCAAATCCTCTTCTACTGCTGGTAGACTTAGTTTCACTTTTTCTTCATAAGCAATCAGCGCTTTTTCAATTTCGACAAGGTCTTCAGAAGTTCTTCTTTCAGCAGCCAATTTTGCTCCATTGGCTTCGAGGATAACTCGAGTTTCAATAAGTGATTTGAAATCTGTTTTTTCCAATTTTAAAACATCTGTTATCAGTCCTTCTAATGCGGTCAATCCCATTCCTGATACTACCGTTCCACTCTGTGGAAGTGTTTTTAATATCCCATAGAATTCTAATTTTCGTATGGCATCTCGAACATGTGTTCTGCTTACTCCTAATTTTTCTGCCAATTTTCTTTCAGGTGGCAACTTGTCTCCTGAGTTCAGTTGACCTGTGGTTATTAGACTTCTAATCTGTCGAATGATCTTATCAACGGAAGTCTCCACCTTGATTTCATTAAAATTATCTAACATTTTGTTGTTCTTGTTATATTGTTTCTGAAGACTAATATTGGTTGACCAATTAATTGGTTGACCAAAATTAATTAAATATTTTTATTATCCAACACTTTTATAAAAAACATTTTCCACAATATTTTAAGAGGGATCATCAATACTTTAGTTTAATAAAAACTGATACTTATGATTTTTATGACCTGTCTTCCGAAGGCAGGTTGCCGAATCCTGTTGAGATATTGACTCGTATTAAAAATCAAAGTATTGTTTTGCATTTTTATAACAAATATCTTCGACCATCTCTCCTAACCAATTTATATCATTTGGCAATTCTCCATTTACGACATCTTGCCCAATCAGATTGCAAAGTATTCTTCGAAAATATTCATGTCGTGGAAAAGAAAGGAAGCTTCGACTATCGGTTAACATTCCTATAAAGCGACTCAGTAATCCCATATTTGATAGCGTATTAATTTGCTTTTCCATTCCATCTTTTTGATCTAAAAACCACCATGCTGAACCCCATTGAATTTTTCCTGCGGAATATCCATCATTAAAATTTCCCATCATCGTCGCAAACAATTCATTATCTCGAGGATTCAAATTATAGAGAATAGTTTTTGTCAATTTCCCTTCTGCATCTAAGCGATTGAGAAGTGCTGAAAGTCCTGCTGCTTGTTCAAAATCTCCAATACTATCTGCTCCTACATCAGCGCCTACCAAATTAAGTAAGCGATCATTATTATTTCGAATCGCTCCTAAATGAAACTGCATCGTCCATTTTTTTTGATGATAAATTTTTCCTAATTCATGTAGCATAGCCATCTGAAAAGCTGCAGCTTCTTTTCGTTTTATTTTTTTACCATCCTTTCTTTTTTGTAAAATTTTGTCCAAATTTTTTCCTTTAAAATCAACTGCAAAAAGTTGTGATAAACTATGGTCTGCCAACTGGCAACCTAGGAAATGAAAATATTCAATTCTGTTTTTCAATGCAGACATCAACTCATCAAAAGTTGAAATATTGCAATTTGTAATTCCTTCTAATTTTTCTAAAAAAACAAGAAAGTCTGGATTGTCGATTACTACAAATTTATCAGGACGAAAAGTAGGGAGCATTTTAAAATTACTTTGTGCGCCTATTTCTTTTTTATGAAATTCTAAACTATCTGTTGGATGGTCAGTCGTACAAACGACTTCGACTTTCATTTTTTGTAACAATCCTTTTACAGAAAAATTTGGAGTTTTTAAAACTGCATTGGTTTGTTCAAAAATTTGTTCTCCGTTCTTTTCACTTAACAAATTTGTAATGTCAAAATATCGTTGCAATTCCAAATGAGTCCAATGATACAAAGGGTTTCGCATGGTATACGGAACAGTTTCAGCCCATTTTAAAAACTTCTCTTTATCGTTAGTTGCACCTGTAATAAATTTTTCATCAACTCCATTTGCACGCATTGCTCGCCATTTATAATGATCTCCTTTTAACCAGATTTCGGTGATAGACGAGAAGGTTTTATTGTTTGCGATTTCATCGGGTGGCAAATGATTGTGGTAATCAATGATGGGTAAACCTTTTGCATGATTATGATATAATTGCTCGGAAATTGAATTTTGTAAAAGGAAGTTTTTATCTAAAAATGGTTTCATATTTTATATTTTGAATTTGCCAAATAGTACCGTGTAAAAAAGTTTTTTTAATTGTTAAATGTAGTTTTGCTACTATCTGTTTTGTATCAAAATCCTTTGAGACAATACAACTAACTATTCGATTTAATGATCCCTAATTCTAAGCCTCGTAATTCTGATAAACCACGTAATCTTCCTATGGCAGAATATCCTGGATTTGTCTTTTTATTTAAATCATCTAACATCTTGTGACCATGGTCAGGACGCATTGGAATATTGCAATTTTGTTTGCCTGCGGCAATCAATAAATTTTTCATTACTGCAAACATATCCACATCTCCATCCAAATGATTGGCTTCAAAAAAATTACCTTCTTTATCTCGTTTCGTTGCTCGGAGGTGAATAAAATTAATTCGATCCGCAAACTTTTCTACCATTTTTGGCAAATCATTATCTGGTCTGACACCAAAGGAACCGGTGCAAAAACACAAACCATTGTTCTTTGATTTTACTTCTTCAAAAATATAATCTACATCTTTTTCAGTACTCAAAATTCGTGGTAAACCTAATAATGGAAATGGAGGGTCATCAGGATGAATTGCTAATTTGACATTTACTTCATCAGCAATAGGTGTAATTTGTTTTAAAAAATAAACTAGATTGTTACGCAATGCATCAGCATCAACATTTTTATAGGTATCTAAAATATTTTGGAATTTTTTCAAATCTAAAACACCTTCTGTTGTTCCACCTGGCAATCCTGCAATAATATTTTTAACTAATTTTTCTTTCTCAGTATCTAACATCGTCTCAAAAAGATGAGCTGCTTTCTGTTGCTCTGTTTCAGTATAATCTGCTGCTGCTTGTGGTCTTTTTAAAATAAATAAATCAAAAGCTGCGAATGCTGCCTTTTCAAAAAATAATCCTGTCGAACCATCGGGCATTTTATATTCAAGTTCCGTTCTTGACCAATCCAAAACGGGCATAAAATTATATGTGACAATTCGAATATCACATTTTGACAAATTGTAAATACTTTGTTTATAATTTTCGATGTACTGTAAATAATTACCTGATGCTCTTTTAATGTCTTCATGAACTGGAATACTTTCCACAACTGACCAAGTCAATCCTGCTGTTTCTATTTCATCTTTTCGCTTTTGAATTTCTTTAATTGTCCACACATTTCCATTTGGAATATGATGTAATGCATTCACAATTCCTGTTGCTCCTGCTTGTCGAATGTTAGCAAGACTGACTCCATCATTGGGGCCATACCATCGCCATGTTTGTTCGAGTTTTTTCATGTTTTTTTGCCACAAAGACACGTAGGCAGCAGAGCTGCAATGAATAATTGATAATGAATAATGAATAATTTCGAAAATACTTAGACTTCAAAATTATTCATTTTTAATTATTCATTGCAGCTCCTCTTCATTATGTCTTAGTGTTAGATACTTTGTAAATGTTTATAAAAAAAATCCTGATTGTAACGTTTTGCGATGAAGAGGCTGAAAGCCTTAGAGTCCATAACTTGGGACATCGTCCCAAGGGAAACAACATTTTTTTTTCAGGCTGAAAGCCTGTGACTCTTGCGGAAGAACGTATTGGAGTCTCAGACTTACAGTCTGGAAAAACGTATTTATTGAAACTTGGGACGATGCCCCAAGTTATGGACTCTCAGGCTTTCAGCCTCTTCACCGCAAAACGTTACAATCAGAAAAATCAAATTTTGAAGTCTAAGTATTTTCGAAATTATTCATTATTCATTATCAATTATTCATTGCAGCTCTGCTGCACTACACTCCACTAAACGCACTAAACCCACCATCCACAGGTACGACAATTCCATTTACAAAAGCAGAACGATCGTCACAAAGCCAAAGTATAGTACTTATTAATTCTTCAGGTTTTCCAAACCTTTTAGCAGGAGTTTGACTGATAATGGTTTCTCCCCTAGCAGTCAAATTACCATCATCCTTTAACAACAAACTTCTATTCTGATCCGCAATAAAAAAACCTGGAGCAATCGCATTGACTCGAATACCTTCTCCATATTTTGTAGCCATTTCTATTGCCATCCATCGAGTAAAATTATCAATCGCTGCCTTGGAAGCCGAGTACCCTACTACCCTAGTCAATGGTAATTGCGCAGACATGGACGAAACATTGATGATACATCCACTACCTTGTTCCACCATTGGTTTGGCAAATGCAATAGAAGGAATCACCGTTCCTACCAAATTTAAATCTGATACTTTTCGAAACTGGTC
>Ga0079203_1003134_pt1 | contig 10512 bp, 11 predicted proteins | sample PorBlaMBantryBay_FD_68602 | JGI IMG/M metagenome (GOLD analysis project Ga0079203, IMG submission 68602) | Marine algae microbial communities from Bantry Bay - Bantry Bay, Ireland | ecosystem: Host-associated > Algae > Red algae > Blade | place: Bantry Bay, Ireland
GACAGCAATTGGATGGGTGTCGGGTTCAAAGAGGATTATATGTGATCATAACCACCCCACTTTACCCTTTCCGACATTATGTAACCTTCACCATCTCCATTCCCTTCCACATTTGCCATTACAAAAACCGAAATAATGGCAGATACTAAAGAACTAGCCAAGAATCCCAAGAAAGGGTTCTCTATAAAATCATCAGAAACAGAATCATCGGTATTCGATGAAAACTGCCTGTGTATACTTCCAGAGATGGCAGCAGATGGCGACACGGCACAAAATGCTAATTGTCCTGAATGTCTGGAGAGATCAGAAATATGTGACTGGTACTTTGACTGTGAAGGTGAGAACCCAGGCGAAGCACTTAACATTATAGATGGATGGGCGAGTCCAGAAGATGATGAGACGGTCAATGCTGGATCAATCACCACTTGGATATCAAGCAGTGTTTCAAATGTCGGAGCTGGCAAGGTCAGACATCTGATTGTAAGGGGTAGCCAATCCAGAGCCGAGCCGACTTCCATTCCTGGACCTAAAGATTCCAACTATCCTGGTACTGCAACATACACCATCACTCTTGAGGTGTTCCCGTTATGTCAGAAGACCTACTATGGACTCAGACGTATGCAGAAAGGTGGAACCTTTCCGATGTGGTATCAGACCATTGGCGGTGGATTCTATGGTGGAAAATGTGGCATCCCTACATCAATCAAGAACATAGATTTTCCTAAAGAGGTAGGACTTGACACCTACACCAAAGCGACTGTCACTCTGGAATTCAAAGCCAAGTGTGATCCTGATCGTGATTTCTACGATGTTTAATTCAACCCATAAAGACTAACAAATGAGCAAAATAAAAGCATTCGCTGATTTCGTCAGAATCCTGATGTATGCGATGAAGACCAGCCTCGATGGCTGTCACAAAGTACTGAGACTAAGACCAGTGAGTGAGGTGAAACCTTGTGCTGAAGAGAATACCAATATGGTAGTATCTGGATCACTATGGGACGTACTGAAAAACATATTCAAGCCAGCATCAGACGGCTCTTGCTTCTATGACATATGTATAGACGCTGAAATACTAGCTGAAGGATTGTCAAGTACTGACAACTGCCAGGATGTGGAGTTGAGAGTATGCGATGATGTGGAGGAATTCGACATCACTGATGGCAAAACTGAAGTATGCTCGACTACCTCCTATGCAGACTATATGGATGGCAATGGTTCATTCTGGCTGTCACTGAATGGCAAAGAGGTGAATGAGTCCAGTTCTCCAAATAGTGTGACGGTCATTGACAATGGTGGTCTCGCTTGCTTCCAATTTTCAAACCCTATCGGTACACCGGACGAACCTTGCGATGTCAAGGCAGTTTTGAAGTACGATAAAATCATAAAAGTAGTAACATGTTAAGAGTAATATTTTTTCTATTAATAGCCAGTACTGCTTTCGGGCAAAAGATCGGTGATATCGTACCACCCACGGTACCTTGTGATGGTGCTGAGCCCAAGGTCGTCAATGGCATCTGGTCTACTGTTGTGCAGGATACTTGTTATTGCGATGGTGAAGATCTGGTGACTGAGTTCGTGTCTTGCTATAGTGATGCGACTGTTTTGATCGAGACTGCAACAGGTGCTTGCGCTAAGGATATAGCGTTGACCAGCCAGATGGATACTGTAATGAGTTTTGCTCCAAATGGTGATACCTTGATTGAGACAACTATCACTATAAATGGCGAGACTCTAGGACCGATCAAGTCAGTTTGCGAGTTAGCTGAATCAATTACCGAGTCTATTATTCCTGACCAGTTCGGGAATGACTCTCTGGTTGTTTTCATAAATGAACACGGAGATACAACTAGCTATAGCAAGTGTGAGCCACCTTCATCAACTGTATATGATATTGCAATATCGAGTGACACCATAATTCATACAAAAGTCAATTCTGATGGCTCTGTGGATACTGCTTTTGTGATTCAGACTGTAACGGTAGATACAAGTTCAACAGGAATTGTCACGACTACTTATGAGCAATGCGATGTGAATGGAAATTGCATTGTAACAGGAATGAAATGCACTGACTTATGTGATGCAGCAGAACGTGGTGAGATAAATCCTTGTGACCCTATCTTAGCTAATCGGGACTGCGACAAAGGACGAATTACAAACCGTTTGGAATGCTTGCTGGGACTTGACCCTAACAATGCTTGTGATGATGACTGTGCTGGATTCATTCAATCAGACGAAAGCATATGTGATATAATTGCAGGTGGTGGGCCTGACGCTGACTATTTGGCCTCCTTGGATTGCTCAGGAGGTGGAATACCGAATGGTAAACTTTGTGACGCTGAGCTAGACCCTGAAGACTCTGCCTCGGATTGCATATACATCAATAGAGAAGGAATAAATGTTTGTGAAGACCTAGGAAAATATGGAGGCACCGACTGCGACGAAGGTGGAACGCCTGCTGAATTTGATTGCGCTCAAAACGGAGGCGACCCAGACGACCCTGCTGATGACTGCCAAATGTCAGTTGTTTCCAGTTCGTTTAATATTTGTTTAGAGATTGCAGGAGATGCAAACCATCCACTCGCAAATTGCGATGAAGGTGGAGGGATAACGCATTACTTGGAATGTATCGCAGGTACTAATCCTCAAGATGATTCTGACGACTGCGAAGCTGCCGAATTTCATATGATAGATATTTGTCCGATTGTTTTGGCAAATCCTACTGGAGCGTTGGCGTTAGGGCATTGCGACTCGGGAGAGGTAAATAACTTACAGGAATGTCAAGAAGGGGGTGACCCTTTTGATGACTCAGATGATGTTCCTACAGTTGAGCTTCTCAAGTCTGCATCATTAGCAGGTGCCGCAGAAGGTGATATAATTACATACACATTCACAGCAACGAACACTTGGTTGTATGACGGTGATATATCAGTAAGTGATCCCCTTGGAACTGTAACGCCTAGCGTTGTTCAGAATGTGCCACCAAACGGAACAGCAACATTCACGATGACCTACACAATTACAGCAGCAGACGTAACGGCAGGATTAGTTGACAACCAAGCCACAGCCACAATTGCTGATTCAAATAATCCGAGCAATACGGCAACCGATCTTTCAGATAATGATACTGGAACTGGTGATAGTGTGGATGGTGCAGATACAGGAGGTGATTCAGATGCAACAATAACATCAGTTGAGTTATGTGTGCCTGGAACTTTCCCGAAAGTCAGAGACTACCATCCTTTTGTAAGAACAGGAGCATTGAACAGAAATATATTTGACACTAATCAATGTATTGAAGGAATTAATTTTGACTACACGACAGTGAATACAACATCTTGGACGCCTGCCGTTGTTAATGCTCAAAATACTTTGACATTCACACAGAATGGAGCTAACGTTGATTATTGTGCAACGGATAGAGACCTTAATAGTGCAGAGGATAATTTCTATGACGTGCCGATTACTTATGGTAATTCAGGGTGTATGGAATTTACGATTCCAGACGACAATTACGATATGACCTTCACGGCAGTACTTATAGAAAAACCTGCATACGATGTGGCCGAATTTGGAACATCTTATTGTCAAGCAAAAATAGAGGGTAATACTCTGATTAACTCTTATAGATTCGGAACATCAGGAGCGACTCCTGCGGCATCGAACGTTTGGACACCTTACCCCACTGGTGCAGCTTTTGTTCCTATTACTTTTAAGGTATGTATAGACGGAGGTTCTGGCGAATTTGTATTCTACAAAGACGGAGTAGAGAAAGAAAGAGTAGCATTGCCAGCCGAAACAGTTACTTGCCCATAATGCAAGTACATCAACCACCTGAGCCAATCCTAGCAATAGCAATGATAATTTTCTTTGCTAGGATTGGGTTCGTGTTAATCAAAAAGAATAAATGAAATACCTTATAACAATAATCTTATTCTGTTTTTCGCTGTCTTGCTTTGGTCAAGCTCAATGCTGCAAAAAGAAAAGGGCATTGATGAGTAGTAGTACTAATACAGGAGGCTCTACGGATGAATGTGAGGACTCAAACGACCTTCACGCAGTATGCTCAGAAGACTTGCCTTTTGTGTGGAGAGGAACCAACTACACAGAGGCAGGCAGCTACATAGTTGATAATGCTGATGATGATTGTCGGACAACATTGATACTTACTGTTTTCGATGGCAATGACGTTACAGACCCAGAGCAAAGTTTGTGTGAAGCAGATGAGGAATCCATAATCTGGAACGGTCAGACAATCACAAGTTCGGGAACTTATACAGCTACGATGACTGATTCAAACGGATGTGAATACACGGCTACACTTGTGGTTATAGACCAATGCGATAGCTGTACAGGTACTGACACAAGTGAAACAATAATTACTTGCACAGAGGACTATCCTTATACTTGGAATACTCAGAGTATAACATCAGCAGGAACATACACTGCATCACTTGTTGATGGCGACGAATGTAACTACGTAGCAACGTTGACGGCAACGACTCATCCAGTTACTCCAAATACAAATGAGACAGATGTAGTTTGTGATGATGGTTCTGAAACGATAATGTGGAACAGTCAATCTATTACATCAGCAGGAACTTACACCGCAACTCTGGAAGATGTGAATGGTTGCGACTATACTGCAACATTAATTGTAACTGATGAGATGTGTTCTTGTACTGGTACGGATGTGTCGGAGACATTAGCAACTTGCACAGAAGATTATCCATACACTTGGAACAGTCAGACAATTACTACTGCTGGAACTTACACTGCATCACTTGTTGATGGCAATGGTTGTAATTATACTGCGACCTTAACTGCTACCACTTTACCAGTTACTCCAAACACAACCGAGACGATTACTACTTGTACAGAAGATTACCCGTACACTTGGAACAGTCAAAATATTACAGCAGCAGGCTCTTTTACGGCAACATTGCAGGATGCAAATGGATGTGATTATACAGCAGCCCTTACGGCTGTAACTCATCCAGTAACATCTGATACAAATGAAACAGATATAGTTTGTGATGACGGAAGCGAAACAATTTCTTGGAACGGTCAGTCGATAACTAGCGCAGGCACCTACACAGCGACACTAACTGATTCAAATCAATGTGATTATACTGCAACTCTAGTTGTTACAGAGGAAAGTTGTTCTTCATTCCCTTCAGAATGTAATGGCAATGCAATTGTAGGAGAACCGAAAGTAATATACTGTATGCCTCTGACAGGTGGGGGATGGTCTGGAAATTTGACTAATACAAAAGGGTGCGGAACATTAGAAAAAGCCCTGTGCGATGATTCAGGTAATTATTACAAAATGGATTGTACGCAAATAAATGAATCAGATTTCTATCAGACCAATGGAGATTTCCCTGAGTTCGATTGTGAGGATGCAAATGGCAATACTATCTGCTACAATATGGCAACATTTTGGGATGGTATTCATGCAGGAACCACAGGAACAATAACAGATTCACTAGGGAATATCATATATCAAGATGTGGTCAATTCAACTGAGGGAATGGATGATTGGATATTGGATTATGCAAATGCTACACCAGGAGTAACGGTTCAAACTTATACTCCACTACCTGCATCATCAAATGACGAAACAGCGATATGGTCTAGCACAAATAATGATTGTGAGTACTTCTATCAATACGACCAAACTGGTAATGAGATACATATGGTATCGACATTGAACTCTAATACTTGCTGCTCAGGGAATGTGAACAATTACACGCTAGGAGGTCAGATAACTACAAATTCAGGCACTCAGTATATTTTAGATTCAGGAAGTTTGGGTAGTGACATATTTCATTGCTTAGATGATTTTTGTTATAACGGTTCATTGACAGTTACATACAACTCAGGTACTAACGTGAATTTTCAAGGAATAGGAAGTGCTTTTTGTATTCCAATAGTTCCTCCGGGTAACGAAGAGATGTGTGGAAGTAGAGATATAATATTCACGCCTACTGGAAATTCGGGCGATGTATGGGAAATGAAGTTCAATACTGATTGCGGAATAGTAACCATAAGAGGAACAATACAATAAGAAATGATCACAACACTATCCATACTAATCATCATAGTCCTCGGCTACAACATCCGAGGGCTTATCATAGACCGGTCAAAGCCAAAAGCGAAAGGCATCATCCTAGACTACTGGAATAAGTATCACGGTGCCATTCTCGGTATGTCCACCTTCTTGGTCGTAGCTTATTTGGGAGTACCACAAGACACTTTCAATGAGGTGTTCGGACACGTCGGAGAGATAGTCAGATTAGCCGACGGTGTCGCTGGACTGATCGGGATGATAATTCTGGCCTATGAAGGATACAGAAAACCAAAGATATGAATGTCATAAAAACCATACAGCAGTATCCATCCAGACATCAGGTATTATTGTGTAATGTAATTTCTGATTTCATACTCCAGATACTAGCTTGGATATCGAAAAGAAAAGTATTCAGGATATTCAAATGGTTCTGTCCATTGATTTATCTGAAAAAAGAACTCGAAAAGCAACTGACAGTATTGAATCTGACTCCCCACAATGTTGTCATCAAGGCAGTACCGAGAGGCATCAGGAACAACAACTGGTTGAACATTGAAAAGTCAAGATCGAAATGGAAAGGCTTGGCAAATGTCCAACCAGATGAAAGGTTCGCATCATTCACAAATCCAATCTGGTCGCTTAGGGCTGGTATAAGAATAGCCAGAACATACAAGAGGAAATATGACATCACCACTGTCTCTGGATTAGTCGCAAGGTTCGCCCCAAAGAATGAGAACGATACTCAGAATTATATCAATTACATCTTGGACAAAGGTATTGATGATGAGATCAGGCACAATGAATTGATCTATATGAGGAGATTGATCAGAGCAATGTGCGAGATGGAAAATGGAAGGTGGGAAATACAAACGAGATGGTGTGATGAGATTTTTGACGCAGCTTTTGAATTGGCTTAATAATATGGGAAAAGGAAAAGTATCTATACCTAGTGATTACAAGAAAGCCCCAACTGGCTTCATATCCATCAAGTCGACACGATGGGCATTGAAGATGATGAAGGTTGATATTGCACACGAAAAAGGCATAAAGGGTCAAGGTATCACAGTAGCGGTGGGCGATACGGGTCTCAATTGGGATCACCCCAATCTGCCACATCCACAAAGCTACTATCAAGGTACGCATCCAACTGAAATAGATCAAAACGGACACGGTTCGCACGTTCTTGGAATTGCTTATTCTGTTCTACCAGAATCCAATTTCATAGTCGGCAAGATAGCTGATGCAAGAGGTGAGGGCGACTATGACCAGATGACACGTTTCGGATATTGGGCGGTCGACAATGGCGCAAAAGTGATAAGCCTGTCGCTGGGAGGCCCCAATGGATCCGATGATAAGGATATGGATGAGTTCATTGAATATGCTTATTCCAAAGGCGTCATTCTAGTTGCTGCAGCTGGTAACGAGCAATGGAAACCGAACTATCCAGCCAGCCATCCAAAGGTATGGGCTGTGTCTGCGATAGACCATAATAGCATATTCGCTGAGTTCAATAATGTAGGTGCTGACTTTGCTGCACCTGGCGTGAATATTCATTCAGCTTACAAAGGAACATCATCGCAGCACGCTTCAGGAAGCAGCCAAGCAACTCCCTATGTAGCTGGCGCTGCAGGATTGATCATTGCTGAATACTACATGAAGTATGGCGTCTATCCAAGTCCAGAGGAGACTTTCAGCATTGCACAGATCAACGCAAAAGATTTGGGAGATTTCGGCTTTGACAAGGCAACTGGTCACGGTATGATTCAGGCCAATGGCGATTCAGATGCTTTCCTTCACAATACTGATGATGTCGTGGCTGATGAATGTCCGAGAAGGAATTTCTGGCAGGCACTTAAAATCTATCTATCGTGAAAAAAATACTTATTCTAATCATCATCATCATCGCGGTGATGTACTTCAGCTATGAGCGACCCACTCAATTGCCGAGCATCAAAAGCATAGCTCAGACTGAAGTGGTCACAACGACCTACAAAGGACACGATATTTCCAGCTTCATAGTCCCTAATGCAAATGATGTGACGATACATCTTTCTGAGCCTGTCAATATGGACTCAATGTTCTGTATGCCATCAGGCGAATGGACAACAGTCAGAGAGGTGCTCGTGGAGATAGGCAAGACCTTGGCACAAAAAAGAACCGGCATAAGGAGAGCAGGCTGTTTCGATTGTCACTCGGACAAAAATGGAGGCACTGGCTTCCTGAATAGGGCTGCTGGAGGTGGCCCATTCTGGGAAACATACAATGAATTCTATGAAAGGTGGTCTGGAAATCCCACATACATTGAAGCAGACAAGAAGCCTTTCAAGAACTGGTCATTCCTCAATTCTTGGAGGTTGCATCGAGATGGGATCATATTGACTGAGGGAAAGAGATCTGATCATCCTTTAGAGTTTCAGATCGAGGTTGCTCTTATGGAGGCCCATTTCTCGAATGACTTCATATTGGACTGTCAAGCCAATCCATTCATCAATGAGGTGTCAGTTGCCATATTCGGTAGACCATTTGACTTGGCTATCGGAAAGATGATGATTGCTGCCTATGAGTTCACACTGACCACCTGGGACAATAGAATGAATCTGATTGCCAGATATCCAGACAAGTACGATGTGGTGGGCATGGAAGGATTTGAGTTGTTCCTTAAACACGGATGTAACGACTGTCACGCCAATAATCTAATGGCTGACGTGAGAGTTAAGGAATCGGTGAATGGAATCAAGAAAGCCAAGTCGCCAGGACTCGACAACAATATCATTCAGCACAAGGGATATTTTCACACATCAGAACCTATCGAATTGTGGGAGGCAGTGGCTATTTGCGGAGATGTTACGGAGGATGAGGCTGTACTTATGGCTGAGTTCATTGAGCATAATCTTACTAGTCCTAGTTATTATTGAGATGTTTCAAATAGTCATCATAGTGCTTTCTTGGTATTGTTACGCCACCCCCATAAAACTCTGCTTCGTCCTCGACTTCTTCCTTAGTGAATGGCCCACTTTTAATAGGATCTATTGTATCTTCTGATACATCAACACTAATCATAGATGGAACTTCTTGCATAACAAAAGATCCTCCAAGGTCGAAATTTCTGTTAAGTGCCGTAAAATCAAATCCATTAGGAACTACAATTTTAATAGTCACCATATTCAATTCAATGTAAAGCGATTGCTTGTTATTCAGCCCCGACTCGTTTGGCTCTATCTCTCTAGTTATTTTGAATCCATTTTTATGTACCATATCTAGTTATTATTGAGCATCCAATTAAGGCGCTCAAGTTCTGCGCTATAGTTATTCAAAAAACCATTGTCCATATACCATTTATGGGACTCTACTATTTGCCTTTGACGTTCTAATCTATTTAGAGTTTGAAACGTCTCACCACCATCTGTCGAGTATAATTGAGGATGTCCATTCAGGTAGATAGTAATATCTTGTTCTGCCTTCTTTCTCACTAGTTCTAAAAACATCTTATTGGCGTCACTCAATATACTAGACCCTTCTATTGCCTCATCTGTCTTGACAGCCTTAGCCATAATGCCACCAATAAAAGGCAGTCCGATAAGTGATTTGATAAAGGTGTTTCTGGTCATTATGTATTTATAATTGGCTTTCTAATTTTATTAATCAGCGCATCAGCTTTATTTATCGCTTGCTTAGTAATTGATTCCATGTGCTCATCTTCAATTGGATAGTGGACCATTTTGGACAAGTCTATCGGTTTAGGATCCAAAGCTGTTTTAAATATAAAATCATAAGCCCACATAGCACCCTCAAAGAATGCGTCATTCAGGACATCCCCCTCTTTAAAGTAGTCTATTCTTTCATCTGAACGTTTCCCTGCTATCGCCTCAAATTTTTTCTTGTCCATACCCACAAAAATACAACATTCCGACATAATGTAACCGTCCAAACCCCATATCTCCTACATTTTTGGCTTCAGAAACCAGAATAATTGAGCAAGAAACACAAGATCAGGTGGATCAAAATTGAAAAGCAAGGGAAATGGTATTTCGCAACACTCAAAGTTTCTGGATTCAAAAAAATCTGCACCAGGTACGGCAAGAAGTCACCTGGAAAAGCAGTCAAGAAAGCATTCAAATTATTAAGTAAAGAACTCTAATGGGCAAAATCATATTTCCACCGCAACCAAAGAAAGGACAGACTATCTACAAGCACAAAACTGAGCTTGTGATGATGGGTGGAAAGCAAGTTCCCAGATACATCATCATTGATGACAGGAACATCAAGAAGTTGCCAAAAGATTATCTCAAGGAATTCACCATTTATCAGAGGTTCGGTCAGGCGCAGCCAGGGGTGAAGAAAGTAGAGCAGCCACCAGTACCAAAAACAAACAAGCCAGATGCCAAAAATAAAGTACAGAAGCAAGAAGAATCACAAGGTGTCGGGACTGATGGAAAAGG
>Ga0079203_1003141_pt1 | contig 10500 bp, 8 predicted proteins | sample PorBlaMBantryBay_FD_68602 | JGI IMG/M metagenome (GOLD analysis project Ga0079203, IMG submission 68602) | Marine algae microbial communities from Bantry Bay - Bantry Bay, Ireland | ecosystem: Host-associated > Algae > Red algae > Blade | place: Bantry Bay, Ireland
ATCGACGCGACCATGTTTTTACCAACTCCGAAGTGGGCGATTGCTGATTTATCTTTAAAGATTTTGGGAGCAATTTTGCCGGAGTCAGAGAGTTTTACTGCATCATATGCCTTTTTTAGCCACCCATAGCGCAAATGAAAGGTTTCGTGACCCGTGAATCGGGGCATATGGGTATCGGCAAAAATGTGAAGCGACATAAATTCTCCGTCTGGAGGTAACCACCAGTTGACGAGTCAGTCATAAAGAGTAATGTGCCTGGAGGCAACCACCAGAAAGAAAATAGTGCCTCCTATTTACCTAGATTATCAAGCTTCAACACCGCTATTGCCTGCCGTCAAAAGCAGCATGTCTAATATTTTAGATAGCTTTGCAGGCAATCCCCACTCTCAAGGTCACCTTCATGGGAGAGAGGCAAATTTGGCTGTCGAAACAGCGCGAGACAAAATCGCAATGCTTATAGGTTCAGAAGCCGAAAATGTAGTTTTTACGTCAGGGGCAACAGAGTCCAATAATTTTCTTATTCGTCAGGGCGCACCGCTTAACGGAGAGCGCAAGACAATTCTCGTGAGTTCAATAGAACATAAATGCGTTTTGGAAACCGCCTATAGCCTAACAGAGAACGGCTTTAAGGTGATTGAGGTCAAGACTGATCAATTTGGCAACATTGATACCGCGCATTATGCGGCCGCCTTAAGTGAAGACGTTGCCCTTGTTTCAATTATGAGCGCCAATAATGAAATTGGTACGATCACAAATTTGAGCCCCTTGATAGACGCCGCCCACAAGATGGGAGCTCTGTTTCACACTGATGCTGCTCAATTTATTTCTCACGCGGATTTCCGAACCAATGACCTTGACGCAGATTTCATAAGTTTTTCATCCCACAAAATGTATGGCCCGATTGGCATTGGCGCTGCTTATATTGCCCCGCACCTTTTTGAGGAACTAGGCCCGCTTATAGTTGGTGGCGGACAACAAGATGGCAAACGAAGCGGAACGCTTTCGCCGCTCTTATGTGCAGGTTTTGGCGAAGCCGCTAATCAGTATTTGAATAACGGCGACGAAATGCGAGAGAGAACTAAAGCCTTGAGAGATCATTTTCATAATGAATTAAAAAACACACTCGGCAGTTCCATAAAATTGGTTGGTCCCGACTTGAAGACGCGACATGTCGGCAATTTGAACATCAAGTTCAATCAACCCGCATCAACTCTATTAGGCAGAATTGCTCCGGTACTTTCAGCTTCAAACGGTTCCGCTTGCAGCTCAGGACAAATTCAAGCTTCGCATGTTTTGCGGTCTATTGGTATGAGAAATGATGAAGCCGAAAAATGCGTAAGATTTAGTTTTGGCATTGGCCTTTCAATTGACGATCTGGATCAAGCTGTTTCGGCAATCTGTTCTATTTTGAAAACTTAAGGCCCAAAGAGTAACCCTTACTTCTGACACCCTTTTCACAACGCCCCAATTCATCTGCAATCTTAGGAACAGAAACTTTTTCAGATACTCGGTCTTTCAAAATTTTGACATCTAGCTCTGACCATCTTTGACCAATACGATTCATCATACACTCCAAAACCAATCTCTAATCCAACAATCTATTATTTGCTCTTGTTTTCAAGTGAATTACAAATGACAATCATTGCATCGAGGGATCTATATGGAAAACGAAAACACTACTAATAATATTTCGGTTGGCCAAAATGTTGAGATCAATCCCCGCGAAGATCGTACACGTCTAAAGCGTGTATCGGGTATCGTAGCAGAAGTGTTGACCAAGAACATGAACCATCCTCATGGCATTCTAGTTAAGCTAGAGACTGGAGAAGTTGGCCGCATAAAAACTCAAAGTACGCAAGAACCATATAAGACTGAAACCTCTTCAAAGAAACAAAACACCACGATTGGATCGTTAATCTCGGCGGGAGAAACGCATCAAATTGAATACAAAACTGATGCCCTATGGAGCGCCAACTATACTGCCGAAGACATTAAAAATCATAGACCTCAATCTAAAGAACTGCATACCTATGGAAAAACAACATCAAAGATCATTATAGCCAAAACATTGGCTGCTTTTTTAAACTCTGATGGCGGCAACCTAATTATAGGCTTTAAAGAAGGTAAGAATGGACAAGAAGATGAGGTCGTTGGAATTGAACCAGAACTTACAAAACTGAAAGACGCATCCATTGATGGATACCGACGCATGTTGCTTGAACTTATAAAGGACTACTTCCCGGCAACTATATTCAACCAGTTTAATCAAAATTTCTTCATAGATTTCGAAAATATGGAAACGAAAACTCTTTGCAGAATTGAAGTGAATAGATCGAGCAAAAGAACATTTTTAAAGTTAAAGGGTAAGGACCACTTTTTTGTTCGGATTGATGCTTCGACGCGAGAGCTAACTGGTGAAGCCGTCGTCGATTATTGTGAATCGCGTTTTGGATAAAGGTAATTCTCTAGTAATCGGCTTAATAATAATTGAGTTACTCTGATAAACGTCTTTCAAGATAGGCTTTATGGCCTTCCAAGAGAGTTTTTTGGCCACCCGTATGTTTCTCAATTAACCTCTCAAGCTGCGAAATTGCTTTTGAGAAAGTGAGCCATTCGCAATCAGAGTCTTCTGAATTTAATTTGTTCTTTATTCGCTGCGTCCACACTTCCTGTTTAGCCATAGGCATTGACTTAGGTGCATGAAAGAAAATCAACCGTTCAGCTAGCTCTTTGCATCGTTTGTCCTCGAAAGATTGTGATACAGGCCACCGATCTTCCCAATCAAGTTTATGAAACGCAGACATCAAGTTTTCATCCCGGCGCGAGGGAAACCCCGAATAAATTTTCCGCTCTACAAATGAAGATTCTTCAAACTCTGTTTTGTTGTCCAAATAGAGACTTCTCAACCTATCCTTAAGCCCATGCAATTCATTTAGCCGCTCTGAACGTTCCTGAATTGTTTGGATGTCTAAACTCGTAAAATGAGCTAACTCCGGATTATCAAGAAAAGACCAAATTGAAGGCATGGCATTAGCCCTAACTGTCAAAATAGGTTTGGGGGATTTAGACATTTTTGTTCTAATTTCATCATCGCTAAGACGAGACAATTCATCTGGGCAATTTCCAAGATTTAGAACGATAACCTCATTACTATTTTTAGGATCAACGCCAATTGTCGCGACAGGCGACACACTTACCTTACCGAAGAATGACCGGATCAATGCATAAGGATACCTACGCTTAGTAAATCCAAGAACTTTAAATTTGTCCGCATTCTTACGAAAATTATTCCAAATATCCGGAGCGCCATTCTTCACTAAACCACACATGAAAATTGTGGCCTCAACATCGGACATCGCTTCATGAGCATTTTCATGATTAAAACCATTCGCCGGAGCCATATTGTCCAATTTAAAACTCTTATTCCCTTTTTCATTAAGGGGAAAGATAACGGCGTCAGGCTCGAGCAGTGATGTCGCTTGCAATATTGGAAGGCTATCCATCCGCTTATTGCCATTCGTATTCGTTAGATAAGTTGGAAATAGGTTTTGGTAAAAATCTGAACGCAACATCGGCTCATCAAACTTCAATGTGTTCTGCCCGAGGATAATAGCGGGTTGCCAAGAAAGAAGCTTCTCGCGTATTGCCTTTATCATATCGTAGTGTGTTGGCAGATTAGGATTAGTGAGCTCTGCCGCAGTTATTCTTGTCACGTGCATTGCGCCAGGATTGGCTAAGATATGCGGTTGCAACTGACATCTAATCTCAAACCGGTCGAGTTCATTAAAATCACTGTCGGTTCTTATCGCGGCAAATTGCAAAATTTGATCGAAATATGGAGAGATCCCAGTCGTCTCTGTATCGTAAAAAATATAGTCCATTTACCCCTATTGTGGTGTATAGATATGTTTTTGCAATGGCAAAACAAGTCGGGGTTTCGCTAAGAAGGCACACGAAGGAACTCAAGTGGCAGGTTACGATTATAAGAAGCATATCAGAAAATCTTCTCGTACGACCCGTAAACGAGCCGAACCCACCACGATTGAGCCGCTAACGCTCGACGACTTTCCAGAGGGATATCAGGATAACGCTGAGGTTAAATCTATCCTTGAAAGAGTATGGACTGAAAATTCGGATCCGATCTTGATAACTGGTAAAGCCGGAACTGGAAAGTCAACGCTCGTAAATTTCATTCGATTTTTTGGGAATGTTCCCAATACAGTTGTTGTCGCCCCCACGGGGGTCGCTGCTTTGAATGTTCAAGGTCAAACCATTCACTCTTTCTTTCGGCTACCTCTTCAAATTATTGATGAGGAGGCGCTCATCAATCAACGTCGTAATAAAATATGGGCCAAGATTGAACTCGTTATAATTGACGAAATTTCTATGGTGAGAGCCGATCTGTTAGACGGTATAGATATGGTGCTGCGTAAAGCACAAGATCCCGATATCCCATTTGGCGGCGTCAAAATGATCTTTGTGGGTGATTTTTTTCAACTGGCGCCTGTTGCCCCTCCACGAGAAGCGGAGATGCTAATGAAGATGGGATATGCAGGCCCATATGCATATCACGCCAAAGTTTTTGAGCAGGTCTACCTCGAATATATTGAACTCAAGGAGGTTCATAGACAAACACAGCCAGAGTTTTTAGAAATACTCTCAAACATACGTTTGGGTCAAAATATTAGAGACTCTCTTCGAACGTTAAATGAGCAATGTTGTGAGGAACATAGAGCGCAAGCAATACCATTGTTGCTTACTGCCACAAATAAAATTGCGTCGCGCTACAATGATGAAGGGCTCGAAGATTTAGCGAGTCCTCTAAAAACTTATGAGGGTTTAATTCGAGGTAAGTTTAACATCAACCGGGTGCCGGCACCTAAACACTTAGCCTTGAAGTTGGGCGCTCGTGTTATGGCTGTAAAGAATGACACCCAAGGGCGTTGGGTCAATGGATCAATCGGCACTGTCGTAAAACTAGAGGAGAAGGCTGTAAGCGTTAAATTTGATAAGACGGGGAAAACGGGACGCCTTGAACCCGTCAAATGGGAGTCAATTCGCTATAGTTGGAATGAAACAGAAAATAAGACCATTGCAAAAGTCGCGGCCACTTATCAGCAAATTCCTCTAATCCTATCTTGGGCCGTTACCATTCATAAAGCGCAAGGATTGACCTTAGATGATGTACGTATTGATCTAGGCCACGGGGCTTTTGCACCTGGTCAAACTTATGTAGCCTTGTCGCGCGCAAGAACCATAGAAGGATTATCTTTTAACTCGGAACTTTATGAGGAAGATATAGAGGTTGAAGACCGTCACTTTGACTTTCTTTCAAATATAAATGCAAAAAAGGCCCCAAGGGAATTGACGTCAGTCGCACAAGTAAAGTCACGACAGCCTAAACGAACAAACCTAGCAGACGTTAACATAGAGGTTAGAGATTGGAGGCCGTTTACAGACTCTAATCCTTCTATTCCGATCTTTGAATTAGAAAAAATGCATTCCGGCCTATCTGAGTATATTTTTTCCGATTTTGAATATTTTATATCGATTGATTATGAAGCCAGAGGACGAGGTCTCACAAAGTATGACATAAAAGCATACCATATTGTTTTTCTATCTGGATCGAATGAGTGGTTTCTTCAAGCTTTCAGCTACGAAACCTCAAAGGTTCAATTGTTCAAATTTTCTAGTATTAGAAAGCTATATGATCGAAATAGGAACATTGAGGTAGATGACAATATTGATAGCTACCTTCTCAATTTGGGCAAATTAGAAACGGGCTCCGGAGCGCCGGTTTTATGAGTGTGCTTAGTAAAGAAACCCGTAAAATGAAATGGAATAGCGGATGATTATTGCTGGCAAAACGAACGGTTTTTCACGAGCGCCTGAAGATTGGATATTTCTTGATATTGGTTTTAGTTCAGAAGCTAAAACATGCGGACTAAAAATATTTGGCAAACCAGCACAAAACCAAAGCTGGGCAAATTCGTGCCTTGAGATAAAAAATGCTATCCATGCTCGTTACAAAAACGTCAATCTTATGATTGAAGCGCCTCTATCAGTGACCTTCAACAGTAAAAATAACCCCGTAAGAAGATCGTTTGAGAAAAGAGGTAAAAGCACTCGATATTGGTATCTTCAGGGTGGCGCAGTTACACTACTTTCAGCGGCTTATTTGATCAGTGAACTCTACGAACTGAAAGATCACAGAATAAGTTTATACGAAGCATTCATTTCCTTCAAACCCGAAAAAACCGATCACCTAGACGATGCTAGTCTGATGGAAAGAGGTATAGTTGAAGGGGTAATGCCAGTGGACGAAACCTCGATGCTTATATCAAACAAACATAAAATAGAATCATCCATGACCAGATTTGGATACAACTTTGGTGTGCCGCCGGTATTTATATTTGATCCGCCAACTAGTTTATAGTCTCCCCAAATAAGATGTAAGAATAAAAAAAATGAGTCCCGCATCCATCCTATCGACAAATAAAGTCAATAGGCTCGAAACACTTCTTTGAGACTATATGCGCGAGACAAATCCCGTCTGGTATAGTCAACGAAACTATGCTGATTATTCAGATATAGCCCAATTGCTGCCATCAGTATCAGCGATAAAATCAGAATCATTTGCCTCTAGATAAGCCATGATCCGTTCGCGGGCGTCAAGGAGATCATAAACCTCTGGTCTCACTCTTATTGCCCGATCTTGAACGGATTTAGGTGTTGGCATATCGAATGCATACTTTTGAACCACTTCACGTACGTCGCCGGGCGTATATCTAACTGCCTCTAATACTATTTGAGAATTTTCAACCGGCAACTCGCGAACACTAATACATCTCAAATCGTTGCTACCGTTAGAGCAATCAAGATCTTCCGTCGCTTCACTTTCGTCAACAGTTCTAAAGGCTGAATCATAGAACTGCAAATTGTACAGACGATTCCTCAAAAACCCATCAACATTTAGAGATGCAGGCAATAAATTTTCACCTGACAAATCCATTCTTTCGGGTAGTTTTCTGGCCACACCTAGCTCTTCATTGATCCGGTAATTTAATACATTGGTGGCTAAGGTGGGGTTCTTACTCATTGCCAGCAACAGTTTGTTTCTTGAAAGACTTCGATCAGATCCGAAAACGATATCTGAAATCTGAGGAATCAGAAAATCGCCAGATAATAGCGATTGTTGAGCGATAGAAATATTAATGGCATTAAGGATCGAATTGATCTGCACGTTCCTGGCAAATTCATTTTGCGCAAGAATAATTGGTATATCTGTATCTCCTGAATTCAAATCGCTCTCAGACAAAATCACAAAATTAGTATCCCGGGTGTCACGTAAGGACCTGTAAGGAGCCATCGTGATAAAGACTTCGCTTCCCCTAATAATTTCGTCCGGATTAAACAGGTCTTGAAATTGTTTAACCGTACTAATTTTTTTAGCATTCGAATCTCTTGAGGCTATCAATGCCGATACAAATTTCTGGCCATCATAGCCCTTAGAACGTAGCCGGCTCATGTTTTCGGTTGGGTTCGCCAAATTCGAAATTAGAGCCAGAGCATCATGGTTAGCCTGGGTATCGAAATTGGAAGTTTCAACGTTGAAATGCTTCCAAAGTAAATCTATCAGCGGGGCATATACGTGTGTATTCTTTTCTATCACGCTAGCCCGACTTGTACCATTGGGACTCGACTTCACTGCTGACATCATTCTAACTTTTACATGGTAATCCTCCGACAACTCAGGTGCCTCGCGCCACAATGAAGTTATTCCAGCATCACAAGAAGTAAATCTACTAATATTAGTTCGTACAAAAGTTGCTTCGTCTTTGTAAGTTCCTGGATTAGAGCTTAAGGATGCGATGGTTGCGCAATTATTCATACTATCTTGTAAATCAGAATAGTCATCTATACTTTCTATGATTGCTGATGCTGCAATTTTTAAGTCGTCTATTCCATCTAAGACACTATCGATTTTGAAAACAGTAGCGTGTTGTAAAGCACGCATCTCCTCATGATTTGAAACTATAAGATCTTTAATCTCTTCTTGGTTTTGTAGAATTTCATCAAGTTTCTGATCCATCAAACCTAATTGCTTTAGGATTTCCGCCTCACCAGGACTAGGAGACGTATTTGGTCCAGCGAATAATGACGTGACAGCATTTATACCAGCGATCGGATTACCCGTCATATATGCCATAGCCAAATTCCCAGCAGCCATTAGATACTTTTGTCCATTCTGGAAGTCTTTGGATTCAACAAAATCCCAGCCTAATTCTTTACCAATAACACTAACACCTTGAACAATACTTTGAGTCAATTGAATCCCATCAGTAATTTGTTGCTTTAATACTTGTGCCTTCGCCGTGTCAGTAGCAATTTCTACGGCGGATTCCCTATCGGCTTCTTTGAGGGATCCAAATACGGCCTTATATGCTGGGCTCTCCGGATTTTTTAATATTTCCACTCTTTCTTTCGCTGGTATTTCCATGAACTTTTGAGTGGCGATAAAAGACACACCCCCCTCAATCCGAACTCCTCGAGTATCTATCCTGTCGAGATAACTAGTATGTGTTCCCAAAATTGCAGTATTGGCTTCAGACTGAAGATAAGCCATAGTGGCTGCCTGCTCGGCACTTCTTCCGGAGCTTATCGCTTCAGCTACATCGGACCTAATTTCTGTTTGTCCAGCTTTCAATCTGGCAACTTGCGTCGCTTGTAATCTAGCCAATTCCTCAGATTTTTTTACTATTTCCTCTTTACTATCTTGAATAGCTAAGCGGGTAGTTTCGCTTGCCAGGGTGATATCATCACCAATCGCACGGATATTCTGATTAATTGTGCCCTGACCCTGTATGATTAAATCCGCCTGCTCCCTTGATTGTTCGCTCAAATTTAAAAGAATTTCCTCAGCCTGAGCTTGTTTTTGTAGAAAAACCTCTTGGTTGTTTCGTGACTCTAAAACGATATTTTTAATGGTCTGTACATTTGCAACAGTCAGAGTTTGGGCGAACTGCGGGTTAGTCTCCAGAGTTTGTCGAATATGTGAGTCCGTCAACGCATCGTCTGGCGCTCCAATAAACGCAGCTGTCAATTCTCCAGCATTTTTATAAGCTGCGGCCTCCCATTTATCGGCGGCCCAATCATTTACTGACCCGATTACAGTTGCGTTTTTCGCCAGGGGAACAACTTCGCCTATCGTTGTAAAAATCCTACCCATCGTTCTAAGAGATTCCGATTTGTTCACAGTGTCAGCTAAGTTGGTATTCATTAATCTTACGGCGCGATCTGTATCTGTCTCACTTTCATCAGCGTTTGCCATTACACCACTACTTAGTGTGAGCAATCCTGCTATAACCCCTGTGATGAAATATTTTTTGGTTCCTAGTTGCATTTTGCATCAGTTCTTCGAACACGGACAAAAAAATTGACTGCAACGTTTTTTGGACGAGCTTCAGCACCACCGCTTGGTCCGGTGTCTATCGTTGGACCATCAGGTTTAGCTCTCGCGTGCCCTCCGGCTCCTGATACGTAACCTCTGGGTCGTTGATATTTATGAGAATGCTCCTTGTTTTCATCAGCTTGGAAACTTCCAATAGTCCTGTGGATATCCGGGTCAGTATTCTCTGTATTTTCTCCATGGTTAAGCATTCTGAAAAACTTACCTCGAGCATCCGGCAAGTGCATTGTTCCATTCTCGTTTTGTAACTCAACGGGAAGATATGAGTTTATCGGATTGTTAGGGCTTATAGACCCGTCGAGGAGGGACCAATCACTGCCATATAATTTAGCAAATTGAGTTGGGTTCAATAAAGAAGTAACGACTTCTCCAACACCGGAGGACGATCTGGCACATTCAGCTTGCGCCGCGAAAGGTAGCAGAGCAGAAAAAATAGAAATCAGGCCACACATAGCCAATCTGTTTTTTAATAAGGATCGATTACCATAGAAATTAAGCTTACCTACTTTATTGATCATTCCTAATTCCTCTTATAATGATAATTTTCAGCTAAAATTATACCTATCTAATTCCAATGTCAGTTTTCACAGGTGAATTTGGCTTTGCTTACTTTAACAAAATAATTCACAGAAATATTCTTTGGCCGAAATTCTTGTTCGCCGCTTACGCCGCTTTCTATCGTTGGACCATCAGGCTTTGCTCGCGCATGGCCACCCGCATCAGAAACGTAACCTCTGGGACGTTGATATGTGTGAACATGTCTCTTATTTTCGTCACCTTGAGAACTCCCGATAAACCTCGTTTTATCAGGATCAGTCAAATCGGTATGTTCGCCATTATTCAACATCCTCAAAAATTTTCCGCGAGCGTCAGGTAAATGTTTAGTACCACTTTCTAACTTCAAACTATCTGGTAAAAATCCTGCTATCTCTTCAGAATCCACAGCAGAACCGTCCATTAGTCTCCAACCAGAGCCATACATATCTATGAAATCAGTTGGACTAAGGAGACTCAACTCAATCTCTCCAATG
>Ga0079203_1003151_pt1 | contig 10487 bp, 7 predicted proteins | sample PorBlaMBantryBay_FD_68602 | JGI IMG/M metagenome (GOLD analysis project Ga0079203, IMG submission 68602) | Marine algae microbial communities from Bantry Bay - Bantry Bay, Ireland | ecosystem: Host-associated > Algae > Red algae > Blade | place: Bantry Bay, Ireland
ACCCGATGTTCACCAACGCCATTGATCGTAGGCCCGTACGCTGAATTTTCATTACCTGATCCCATCGCAAATTCATCACAATTCACACGCCCAATCACAATCACATCTTCATCCAGTAATCTTTGCAACGCGGTTGCGGTATATAAAGAGTTAAAGCCTGATAGTATTTTTGATCCGCCAGTTACTGCGTGGCCCTGATAGCAAATCACATCTTTGATGGAAATGACCATTCCATATAACTTACCTACGGAATCAGGGTTTTGCTGGAATTTTTGATCAAGTGTACCAGCACGCTGACGTGCCTCATCGGTAAAAACCTCTAAGTAGATATTGAGGTGTAAAGATTTTTGGATAGCGTCTAGGTAGTTCTCCACTAATGCAGCGCAGGTAAGTGTACCGTCACGAAGGGAGGTCTGAGTGGACTGAAAAGAAGTAGGTGACATCAATATTTTTTCTTGTTATTTAAACAATTGATAGCGCAAAATACGCTAAAAATCCATTCCAATAGAAAAGTGTAATCTTGGTTTCTGAGTAACCCTTGATTCGACTCCCCAGCCATAATCTAGCTTTAAAAAATAACCAAATAACATTGCACGAACACCTCCTCCATATCCAAACACGATGGGATCACGGAAATAGTTGACCGACACATCTACCAAGGGATTACTGGCGGTAATAATATTCAGCGGATTGTCATCACTATAAGGTGATAACCCTTGCCATGCAGTACCAAAATCGAAGAAGCCGACTAGTTGGAAACTGCGGAAGAAGGAAGATTTTATCCGTCGGGAAAAATATTTAAAAATTGGGACTCGCAATTCTGTATTTACCAATGCATACGAAGTACCATTCCTAATATTAGTTTTGAATCCACGAATATTATTGGCAAAGGTTTGATATGCCAATCCTTCTCTAGCAGGAGTAGGAATGTCCTGATTAAAGGAAGGGAATAGCCAATTATCTACTCCTCCGAGCAAAAACAAAATTCTTTCTGAACCAAAAGAAGTCGCAGCCGCAGCCCGCACTGCGAAAATAGAATGTCGGTCAAGCCGCTGATAATGGCGTGCGTCAAATCCGACCACCGTCATAAATCCTTCTGCCAAATCAAAGTTGAATCCGTCAATAAAATCTATTTCAAACTTTTTCATTGCCTCGACATAAAATTTATAGCGAGTACCATTTTTTATATTAATATCAACATCGAGGGTATTATCAAAAACATATTCTAACCGTAATCCAAGTCGTTGTTGCTTATCGGTTGCTGTGTTTAAGGCAGATTGATCGGTTGCCAATTGCGTTTGTTTATCAATACGAAATGTTGTGGTGGCACGAATGCTACGAAAAATATCCAGCGGATAGCGTAGTTCTACTTGTGTCAAAAAAGTAGTTTCCCGATTCTTTGGATCTATAAAACGAGTCGGCGGTGCTGGTGGTCCGATGTCTATATTGTTGCGTTTACGGGAACGACGATAAAAGGCAATTCTTTTGTCCAGCCTTTTCTTTTTATTGTCCAAAAAGATATAATATTCCGCGCCGTTAAATGTCGTTGGAATACGGATACCTCCTTCTAGCGCATAGTCTTCGAAAAGGTCTTTGAAATTAGCTTTTAGAAGTATACCGGGAGGAGGATAATTATATTCCTGTCCAGTACCCGCATAGTTGTTAAGTCCTCCAAATAATAAGCTGTTGTCAACTGTAGTTGTAATAAAATCGGTTCGAAATTGTAACTGATAGGGGGTAATTCTTTGTTGTCGGAAACGGTGTACTTGACTACTATTGAACTTGTTTTTGGGAGCTACTGGAGTAGGAGATTGTATTGTAATTTTACCCCCCTCATCTCCGACAATAATTAGTGGTGGCGTTTCTGTATCGTCAAAGTCGCTTTGAAATAAATAATCATCAATAATATTTTCATTCTTTTTAGGTTGAGTAGGAGGTATCTTTGGTGGAATACCACCGGAAGGACGAGTGAGCGTTAGTATTCCTACATCTGCTAAGGATTGTTGTCGGTAACGGGTGATTTTTGGATTAACGACCTTGAGGGTATCAACGGGTTGTATATATACCTGATGAATATTGTCTTTTCGGTAAACGATTATTTGTTTTCCTGCTTTGCCAGCGATGTCGTGGCGGGAGATATTGCGTTGATAGTTGGAGGTACTATGGGTAATCCCTCTTTTTTTATAAACGGGTTGAATGACAATAGAGTCCACCATAGTAGAGTCCAAACTTTCTAGAATAGAATCCTGGTGAATAATAATTTCTGAACCGTCGTTGAGATAGATCGCCTGATTATAAAAAGCAAGATAGGTTTCCAGGTAACCCATATTTTGATTGTAAATACCACTGGCATCGCTAATATAACTAAACCGGGTACTGTCTACTCCTATTGGGTTGCGCTCGTTGGTGTAAGGAGTATTGGTGACTCGGATCAGCTCTTTTGAAGGCTCGTCTAAATCGTAATAAAATAAATCAAAATTATTAGTGGGAAGGATCGAATCCAGTTTGACTGTAAGCAGTATACTGTCCGGACGATTGGAGGCGAAAAGTATCCCTTTGCGGCCATCTATTTTTACAAATTTAGCATCGAGGTCATCCCAAAAATCCTGCGTCAGTCGGCGTGGTTGACGGGTTTTCGGTAAATAGGTATAAATGTCGGATACCCCAGCGACTGTGGCTGAAAAAACGAGTTTGAATGGATTGATATAATCCATACTATTGATCCGATGAAACTGATTTGGCAAGATATCTTCAACGACTTTTCCTGTTTTTATATCTCGTAAGAGGAGTTGAATCACGTCCCGTCTTTCGTGAAGAATTCCGAGTTCTTGGTTGTTGGGACTCCATGCGATTAGGGGATAATTATAATCTGTTTCCTGAAAAGGATTTCTGTTGCCAAATTTTAAAATACGTTCTCGCTTACCGGTTTGTAAGTCCTGAATAAAGACTTTTACTTTTCCAATTTCATTGAGTACATAGGCGATCTTTTTTCCGTCGGGGCTAATTTTTAAATTACTAATTGGGAGTTGACGTCGGTTTTTTATTTTGATGGCTTTTTGAGTTGGTTCCTCTAATCCTTTTATTTCTGCTTCGTAGCGCTTTTGATAAAATGCTGCCCAGTTATCAATAGTACGTTTGTAAGAATTTCCTAACACATATAGGAATCCACTTTCAATACTACGATTGATACGGGTGAGGTAAAGGAGATTGGGGACAATGGATTGCCCGTAATTTTGACTGATAAAATACCACATCGAGTGCCCAGCTAATTTAGGATACTCGTCGGCGAAGTCTTCAAATTTTTTGTATTTACCAGAAGTGAAAATTTCTCTTAGTTCGTCATCATAATGCACATTCCATGCTTCTCCGGCGTAGCTTACCAAGCCATCTTTAAACCAAGCAGGTAAATTAAGTAATACCGCATTTTGAACAATCTCTTGAAGGTTGGCGCCAAACATCATCGCATTCAAATAAGCAGATGCCACTCCCTCTCTTACTGATCGACGTAAATTATTATGATTGCCATCAAAGTAGACGAATATTTTATTGCCAACAATTTTTGTTTTACCACCCGTATTAAAAAAAACCTCCTCGCTTCCGATGTTACTTTGTTTGATATCCGTCAAATCTTTGTAGACGATAATATCAATTTTGTTATTCATCCGATGTTCGAGAATACGCTGTATTTCTCTATAATCTGTTTCGGCCAGTTGTACCACGGCCTGACCTATCTGCCGGCCCTCTCCATACCAGTATGTGATGAAGTTTTCACTTTCATACATTGACCATTCCTTAAAATCTTCGTGAAATTGTACCCGATTCTTACCAAATTCAACCTGCGAAGTCTGACTGTGTGCTACCATAGTTAGCAATAATAGGCTAAGACTTATCAGAAATTTTGTAAAATTTTGCATAAAAAAGGTTTAGTATTGTGGGCAGATTCGCGAAAGCATTATTGAAGTGTTGAACAAGTTTGTTTAATTAACTTCAATATACAAAACTCTGGACAGATAAAAATGTCCGATTTAGTCATTATTGATAACGAAATTTTATGGCGGTTGTTGCTAAACTTACGTTCAATCCATTTCAGGAGAATACCTACATCGTCTCTGATGATACGGGAGAGTGTATTATTTTTGATCCGGGTTGTTATACAGATACGGAGCGCAAGGAATTAAAAAGCTTCATTGAGGAGCATCAATTGACCCCTGTTCGGCTGATTAACACCCATTGTCACTTAGATCATATTTTTGGAAACGCCTTTATTGCGAGGACGTATGGATTGGAACTAGAGATTCATCGAGGAGAGCTTCCTGTGCTGGCGTCAGTGCCACAGGTGTGTAAGACGTACGGGATACAACTGCCTGAGCCTTCTCCGGATCCGAGTAAATTTATTGAAGCGGGCGATACTATTTATTTTGGAAACACGGAATTGCAGACCTTGTTTACGCCCGGTCATTCTCCGGCGAGTATTTCTTTTTATTGCAAAGCAGATCAATTTCTGATTGCAGGAGATGTATTATTTTATCAGAGTATTGGTCGTACGGATTTGCCAGGTGGCGATATGGCGACTTTATTGGGGAGTATAAAGGATCAGTTATTTCCGTTAGGAGATGAAGTGGTGGTACATCCCGGTCATGGGCCAGATACGAGTATTGGGTATGAAAAAGCGAATAACCCATTTTTACAATAAGTTATTCGCTTTTTATTAGGTAGATTATTCTACTTACACTTCTTTTTTTAACAATCGTAGCAGATATTCTCCGTAACCACTTTTGATGTATTTATGTCCGAGTTTTTCCAGTTGCTCATCATTGATGAATCCCATTTCGTAAGCGATTTCCTCGATACATCCAATTTTTAGGCCTTGTCGGTCTTCGATTACTTCGATAAATTGTCCGGCCTGAATCAAAGACTTATGTGTACCCGTATCCAACCACGCTACGCCACGGCCGAGTACGCCGACACTTAGCTTACCGATTTCGAGATAATGCTTATTTACGTCTGTAATTTCGTATTCTCCACGCGCACTGGGTTCCAGATTACGGGCTACTTCGACCACAGAATTATCATAAAAATAAAGGCCCGGAACTGCGTAATTAGATTTAGGAGAAGCAGGTTTTTCTTCAATAGACAAGGCTGTAAACTTGTCATCAAATTCTACTACACCATATCGTTCTGGATCTGCTACCTGATACGCGAATACAACGCCTCCGGTAGGGTTAGCGCTTTTTTGTAGTAATTTATTCATTCCTGCACCGTAGAAGATATTATCTCCTAAGATCAATGCTACTGGATCATTACCAATAAAATCAGCACCGAGGACAAATGCCTGAGCGAGTCCATTGGGTTCGTATTGTGGAATATAGGTAAAGGAGCAACCTATTTCTTTACCATCCCCGAGTAGTTTTTCAAACTTGGGTAAATCGTGCGGTGTGGAAATGATAGCAATTTCGCGAATACCAGCACTCATGAGTGTCGATAATGGATAATAGATCATGGGCTTGTCGTATACTGGCATCAATTGCTTGCTCACTGCGAGTGTGAGTGGATAGAGACGAGTACCAAGCCCACCGGCTAAAATAATTCCTTTCATGATAAGATTTTTTGCTCCTGAATAATTTTTTTAATTCGAATGATTAGTTCGTTTGGCTTAAAGGGCTTGACGATAAAATCGTTTGCACCTCTTTGAAAAGCAGATAAAATCACCTCTTCTTGGTCTAGAGTGGAGATGATGATGACGGGGACATTTGATTGCATTTCTCGACGTAGCGTGTTGAGCAATTCTGTACCCGTAATGTAAGGCATCATAATATCTGTAACAATAATATCGGGATTAAACTCCTTTATTTTATTTAGTGCTTCTCTACCATTTTCTGCTGCGATGACTTCAAATCCATTTTGGCGCAATCTAAACGATAGGGCAGCCAGCATAATTTCTTCATCTTCACAAATCAAAATGGTCATAGTAGTACCTCGTTTTTCGGAATCAACTAGTTTTTAGAAATTGAAAATTCTAAAAAATTACGCTCATCTTAAAAGCGCTTATGGAATGGTGATTAAAAAGACAACGCATAGTGTCGTAGCCTATTTAATCAATACTCCTTAAGTAGAATACGGTAAAGATACTGGTTTGTTATAGAAATAATTGGAATAGGTTAATGATTATCCCAATTTAGTGATTTCTATTTTTATTTCCTCTAGCACTTTAGGCGCAACTTCCTCCAAGGTCTGTAACATAGAAGCGATTTGTTCAGTGTTTTCTTCTGACTTACAAATCCCTTCAATTTCTTTGTTGGCAGCAGTCATATCTGGGTTGCCTACGAATGAAAGCGTAGATTTCATTTTATGGCTGGTAGAGCCCAGCGTACTCCATTCTTGAATGTTAAATTCGGTTCTCATTTTATTGAGTTCTTCCGGAAGTTCAGTCAATAGCATGTCTAGCATTACCGTTTTCATTTCCGGGTCGCCGTCTGCCATTAATTCCAGATATTCCAGGTTGATAAACTCGTAGGTTTTTTCCTTCATGTTACTACTTATTCCTGTTTGCATATTTCGCTATTTTATTAAATAATTGTTTAGGTTCAAAAGGTTTTAGCACAAAATCATCCATCCCATACTCTTTAAATTTCTCATCCTTGGAAATATGAGCGTGAGCAGTCATGGCTAATATCGGCATTGCGGCCAGTTCAGGTGTCATCTTATGACGGATATGATCGGTGGTTTCGTATCCATCCATGATCGGCATTTGAATATCCATCAAAATAATATCAAACACTTCTGTTGCACTTTCTAATATGTCTATTGCTTCCTGACCATTGTTAGCAATGGTAATACTAATTTTATCCCATTTTTTAATCAGCGTTTTCTTGGCTACTAACTGATTCATTTTGTGATCCTCTACTAATAGAAGGCGGATTGCTCCGTCATTTTTCAGAACGAGATCTACTTCTTTCTTTACTTCTTCTATCACATCTACCGTGTCTCCTTTTTCAAAAGCCATATCGAAAAAGAATGTTGAACCATGACCAAAAATACTCTTTACACCGATCTTACCACCCTGCTGTTCGACGAGGTTTTTAGCAATGGATAATCCTAGTCCGGTACCTTCATATAATCTTTCTTTATTGCGAATTCGAGTAAAGGTTTCAAAGATAGCATCTAGCTTATCTTCGGGAATACCTACACCGGTATCTTCTACTGCAAAGTGCAGGTTGACGGCTTGTTCATTCTCAATTACATTTTTAATGAAAATTCGTACAGCACCTTGATCTGTAAATTTAACGGCATTACCGACTAGGTTATTGAGTACTTGATTTAGTCGCAGCTTATCTCCATTAATGATACGAGGTACATTGTCGTCTATCAGCAATTCAAAAACGAGATCTTTTTCCTGTGCCTTGTACTTCATCATGTTGACCAGGTTTTCCAATAACTTATGCAGGTCAAAATTCTTATACTCAAATTGTATCTTCCCATTTTGAAGGGTAGAAATTTCCAAAATATCATTAATTACTCCTAAAAGAATTTCTGAAGATTGCTTGATCGAACTAATCAGTCCGGTTTGCTCTGGGTTAAGTTGTGTTTGTATGACCAGATTACTCATTCCCAAAATAGCGTTCATTGGTGTACGCATTTCGTGACTCACACTGGCAATAAACTGTTCTTTCATTTTTGCGGACTGCTGCGCAATATCGCGCGACTTACGCAAATCTTCGGCTTGTTTACGTTCGGTAATATCACGAATGATACCGTTGTATCCCATCAAGTCAGCATTAGAAGTAGGCGTAGCAGTAATGACGCAGTAGCGACGTGTACCATCTTTGCATTCAATCTCTAACTCAAAATCATTTATATCCTCCTTGTTTTGCAATGCCTTCATGAAGTGCATCCGTCGATCAAGTGGGTAAATGCAGGAATGAAAATCGAGCATTTTTACTTCCTCTCTCGTATAGCCGATCAAGTCTAGTGTCGCATTATTATAATCAATAAAACTTCCTAGTAAATTAGCAATATAAATGGCATCATTAGAGCGAGTGAAAATTTCCTGATACCGTTCCTGACTGCGGATCATTTCCATTTCTGCTTTTTTACGCTCGGTCATGTCCTGCATGATACCCGTCAGTATCAGATTGCCCTCTGCATTAGTATTTACATTGCAATGAATAAAAGCATAACGACGTTTTCCGTCGGGCAGTTTGATGATAATATCTTTTTTGACTTTTTTACTGGTCAAAGTGATTTCGTGGATACTACGAAAAACGTAGAAAGGACTCGAAGGGTCTTCGAGTAGATCACCGGTTACCGTGGTACGTGGCGGCACACCTAACAGCCTGAATATTTCATCAGAAGCAGTTAGTATTTGAGTGCTAGGATTGTATTCCCAATTTCCAATATGCGCAATTCGCTGTGTGAGTTCCAATCTTTTTAGCACACTACTTCGCTCAATAGAGTATCGTAGTGATTTGGCCAATAGATCGGAATCAAACATTCCTTTAATTAGAAAATCCTGTGCACCAGCTTTTACTGCATTTACGCCCATACTCTTGTCGGATAAACCCGTGAGTACGATGACGTTGGCATCTGGAAATTTTTCTAATAATTTTTCTAGTGTTTGAAAACCACGGCTATCAGGAAGTGTTAAGTCTAGTAATACTGCAGCAAAATCTCCCTCTTCTTCCATTGCCCGAATTCCCTCGGCGAGGCTGGTGTAGTTAACAATTTTACAATCCAGCAAGTCAGATTCCTTTAGTAGCACTTCTACTAGTCGGGCATCACCAGGATTATCCTCAATGAGCAAAATTTTATTACGAGTTTCGTATTCTGACATTTCCTGATACATATTATTAACTCGCTCCTGATTAGTCGGAGTGGACAGTACGCTACTTTCTTCTGTAGTTAGATTTTCGTTCAAAATATTACATTTAGCTGTATTTACGAAATAAGTACCAATAAATGAAGCAATCCTGTAGGATTTGCTCAATTATGGTGAGAAGGGGGGAAATTATGGTTAGGAAATGAGTAGGCTGACATTAGAATATATAGAGATGAGGGATAAGCTATACACGAGGTAAAAAAACAAAAGTTGCGCCAATATCTTCAATTAGAAAAATACAGAACTGATCGGAAGGGGATTTATAGATAGATCGGAAATTATCCACTTTGTCCATGCTGATTAGATTCTTAGTCGCAAACTCCTCTAACGTAGAGATATACAAAAACCATTTATCTTTCAACTCTTCTGGATTTAAGATCGGAATTCCAATTTGAACGGCTTTTTCACTGGCAACAAAAATAGGATATTTAGATACATTTTGATGAATGACGGTATCACTCGCCTGCCCCAATAATTGCTGATGTGGTGCAAGTGTTTTTCCTAAATCAGATAACTTTTTTTCTTCTGGGTTCATTTCTTCTGAATTTCTAAAGTTTTGACAAACGCTTATTTCAATTCTAATAATGCAATACTTTCAATATGCTGCGTATGTGGAAACATATCTACAGGCTGTATTTTTTTAACGGTATACATTTCTGAAAATAACGCTAGGTCACGCGCCTGTGTAGCCGGATTGCAGCTTACATATACGATACGCGGCGCAGCCAGTTCGAGCAACATAGCGACTACCTTGGCATGCATCCCTGCGCGAGGCGGATCGGTAATGACGAGATCCGGTTTGCCATGTGTTTCCGCAAAGGTATCGGTTAAAATATTTTTAACATCACCTGCGTAGAAAATAGCATTTTCAATATTGTTGTGTGCCTGATTGATTCTTGCATCGTTGATGGCAGCGGGTATTTCTTCTATGCCAACTACCTGTCTACAATTGGCGGCTACATACAACGCAATACTCCCGATACCACAATAAAGGTCATATACATTTTCAGTCCCTTTTAATTCCGCAAACTCGGTTACCAAATCAAAAAGACGAACAGCTTGTTTTGGGTTGGTTTGAAAAAATGATTTAGGTCCAATTCGATATTTTACATCACGGAGCACTTCTTCAATCACCGGCTCACCAGCATATAAGTCCATATCCAAGTCGAGAATGAAATCATTGAGTTTCGTATTGACACATTCGTAGAGTGAGGTGATTTCAGGGAACTGCTTGTAAAGTGCATTCAGGTATTTTTTTCTCGCTTCCGCTTCACTTTGACCAAATACGACGATAATCATCACCTGACCTATAGTTGTTGTACGAATCACAACATTGCGAAGCATCCCCGTCTGCGCACGGGCATCATAAAATGTAAGTCCCTGTTCTCGCCCTAGCGCACTCAAGTAATTTCGAATCGGATTGGAAGGGTCTCCTTGTAGCCAACATTTTTCAATCGCTACAATCTTATCCCAAGCACGTGGCCGATGAAAACCAAGCACATCTTCTTCGTTGGAAACCTCCGCCTCTTTTTCTTCCTCGGTGATCCATCGACGATTGGAAAAGGAATAATCCATTTTGTTACGATAAAATTGCGTCTCCGATGATCCTACG
>Ga0079203_1003155_pt1 | contig 10478 bp, 9 predicted proteins | sample PorBlaMBantryBay_FD_68602 | JGI IMG/M metagenome (GOLD analysis project Ga0079203, IMG submission 68602) | Marine algae microbial communities from Bantry Bay - Bantry Bay, Ireland | ecosystem: Host-associated > Algae > Red algae > Blade | place: Bantry Bay, Ireland
GTCATCACCTCATTTCGCCGCACCGAAGCGGTCATGAAAGTGCTGTCCCAGCAAATCGACGTGCTCACAACGATGACGCCCATGTCATTCACCAGATTCCGGTCGCTGTTGTCCACCGCGTCGGGCTTTGAGTCCATGCAGTTTCGAGAGATCGAAATTCTGCTGGGCATGAAGAATGCCCAGTTGTTCACGCACTACCCGGCCGACCTACCCGGGCGCGATGCGGCCGAAGCCCGGTTGGCCGAACCAACAGTGCCCGATGCGTTCCATACGTTTCTGGCCCACCGCGGCGTCGAGCTTCCACCTGCCATCACCGATCGGCCGGTCACCGCGCGCCACGAACCCAACGATGCGGTTCAGGACGGCGTGTTCCGCCTGTACCGCGAAGGGGGCGAGTACCGGATCCTGTTTGAGCTGATGATCGACTTCGACGAGTCCCTCCAGAACTGGCGCTACCGCCACGTCAAGATCACCGAACGGACCATCGGCAACAAGCAGGGCACCGGCGGATCAGCGGGCCTCGACTTTCTCAAAGCGAGCCTGTACCTGCAGGCCTTCCCCAACCTCTGGGCCATCCGCCACCGGTTTTGAGTGTTGTTCTCGCTCAATGAGGGCCGCCCACCTACTATGCGAACAAGATGACACTCCAGAAGATCGTTCGCTGGCGCATTCCGCGTCGCTTCGTTTCGATTGGGTTGGTGCTGAGCGCAACCCTGGTGGGAACGGTTTTGAGCCCGCTCCTCTTCGTCGGTGCCCTGGTGGCCGACGCCGTCACCAGTTGGCAGCGGCGCCGTTTTGTGCGCCTCGTCACCATGATCCTCTTCTACTTGTGGAATGAGATCTTTGGGCTGACCGCGCTTCTGGTGAGCTGGCTGGTGGCCGGATTTGGCTGGCGGACACACGATCGGTGGAGCTATCGACTGCTTGGCACCGTGCACGGTCGGTGGACCAGCAATCTCTTGTGGGGAATTCAGAAATTTCTTGGCGCGGACATCAACATTGTGAACGCCGGCTGCGTGGAGCCGTCGCCGGTTGTCATCTTTTCTCGCCACATCAGCTTTCTGGACGCCGTCATGCCATCGGTGCTGCTGACAAGATCCCAGTGGAATGCGCCGCGGCACATCCTCATGCAGGAGCTGCGCTGGGAACCGTGCATTGACATCCTTGGGCACCGCACCCCCAACCACTTTGTTGATCGAACCGCAGGGGGCAAGACCGAACTGGAAGCCATTCGTCGCGTCGGCCGAAGCGCGGAACCCAACGGATCATTGGTGATCTTTCCCGAAGGTGGGTTCCGTACCGAAAGGCGCTTCGCTCGGGCGGTCGAACGGCTTCGCAAACGCCAACCGGAACTGGCCGAGCGGGCTGCCGGCTTCAAGCACGTCCTTCCGCCGCGACCAAATGGCAGCCGCGCCATCCTGATGGGGGCCAAAGACGTTGACGTCGTAATCATCGCTCATGCCGGGTTTGAGAAGTTCGATTCGCTGGCCCGCATCATGAAGAACGTGCCGCTGACCCAACCGATCGAAGTGGAGTTGAAGCGCATCCCGCGGGATCAGATACCAATGCAACCCAAAGCCTTCCACGAGTGGTTGCTGAACCAGTACGCATGGATCGACGCGTTTGCCGACGTTCACACCGCAGGCGGCGAGGCCCCAACCGCCACCATCGCCATCGATGATTCATCCCCCGAAACCGACCAACCGGCCATCGACGTGCGTACCACCGATCTCACTTCCGACTCCGAGCACTCCCTGCCGGCATGACGTTGGCTTCCGCGAGTGTGGCGCCCGCTGACTCGAACCTGGTCAACGCCGCTGTCGCTCTGGCTCGCGAAGCCGGTGACATCACGCTGGAGCACTTCCAGACCTCCACCCTCGGAGTGGAGTTCAAAGACGACAACACCCCGGTCACCATTGCCGACCGATCCGCCGAAGCCCACGTGCGAAGTCGCCTGGCGGAGCTGTTCCCCCGTGACGCCATCATCGGCGAAGAAGACGCCGACGCAGCTGGCACGTCCGACCGAACCTGGGTCATCGACCCCATCGACGGCACCAAGTCCTTCACCCATGGTGTGCCGCTCTATTCAAACCTGATTGCCGTCATCGATGAGCACGGCCCGGCGGTCGGCGTCATCAACCTGCCGGCGTTGGGCGAGACCGTTTGGGCCGGGCGCGGCCTGGGTTGCTTCTTGAACGGCGATCCGTGTTCGGTGAGCACGGTGGACCGCCTGGACCGAGCGGCAATGTCGGCCAGCCAGTTCGAAGGATTCCCCCCGGCGGTCTTTGCCAAGTGGTCCGCAAGCGGCGCGATCATCCGAACCTGGGGCGACGGCTATGGGTACGCCCTGCTGGCCACCGGTCGGTTGGAGGCCATGGTCGACCACGGCTGCAATTGGTGGGATATCGCCCCCATGCGAGTCATTATCCCCGAGGCGGGCGGGCGGATCACCGGCTGGGACCGCACCGAAAATCCCGAAGGCGGCAGCATCATGGCGACCAACGGCGCGTTGCACGACACGTTCCTGAACCTGGTTGCGATCGATTGACAACGTCCCCACCTGGGGATGAGCAAAACCGCCCAAAGTGGGTGTATTTCAGCACTCGGGCGTGACTTTTCGGCGCGTCGGGGCGTTGGTAAATGTGACCAACTGGTAACCCGGGATCATCCGTTTCCGAGCCCGTTGGTGAACACGCCTGCGAAGTTGCTCACCAGCATCTTCCATATGGGCGATCTAAGACAACCGGCCGGAGCAATCCGGCACCAAAAAAGTCGAGTAAGTACGTGAATCACACGGTGACGGTTCAATGATTTTGTGGGGGTTTTTTACCCACTGCGGACCTCCCAGCGACGAGCGAGACTCTCAACAGGGCAATATCGATCTACCAGATCGAGGAAAAGACAACTGATATGGGCGAAACATTCAAGGAAACAGGTGCAGGTCTTCTGCGTCACAGCGGTCCCCCGAGTGGGATAGAGCTTCACTCTGTTCCCCACGCACAAACCAGCGCACGACCGACCTCAACCACGCCTCGCGCGCCCAATTCGAAAGCCCGTGCGCCCCGCCGTCGCCGCCGCGGCCGGTACAACCGCTATGCCCCGTGGGGCACGTGGCCATTTGTGATGATCTTCGACGTCGCCGCGCTGATCGTTGCCGGTATGACGGTTGCAGCCCCAACTCCGGTCATCGTGTTGCTCACCGTGGCCACAACGCTGGTGCTCCTGCTTCGCGGCCTCTACCACTCGAGCTTGAGCCAGTCGGTCCTCAACGTGATACCTGACCTGCTGGCCAGCGCCACGGCGGTCATCGCCCTCGGCTCACTGGGTTTGCTGAGCTTGTCTCCCGGCACTTCGGTCAACCGGGCCCTTATCGGTGGCTTCACCGCCATGGTGCTGCTGGTCGTTGGCCGAACCATTTCTCAGGCCGTTATCCGCTTTGCCCGCCGGCGCCGGATGGTCTCGCACAACACCCTCATTCTGGGCGCCGGTCGGGTGGGCGCCGACCTGGTGCAACAGCTCCGAGCCGAACCCCGCTACGGGCTCATGCCGGTTGGCTACTTTGATCCAAAGCCCCGGGCAGACGTTGGCATTGACATGCCGACCTTTGATGCCAGCGAGGACATCTGCCACGTCATTGAGGAACTCGACGCCGCGGCGGTCATCGTTGCCTTCAGCTCCATCACCGACCAGATGCTTGTTCCGATCATCCGAGCATGCGATCGCATGGCGTGCGAGATCTTCATCGTGCCCCGGCTCTTTGAGCTGTTGCCGGTCAACCACCGCCAGACCGACAATGTGGGAACCACCAACCTGATTCGTCTGCCTCGGGCCGCGCATCGCAATCCGACCTGGCGCCTCAAGCGCCTGTTCGACATTGTCGTGACGGGTTTCGCACTGATCCTGACTGCACCCATCATGGTTGTTGCTGCGCTGGCCAGCGGATTTGAAAACGGTTGGCCGGTCTTGTTCCGCCAGGAACGGGTTGGCCTTGACGGCCGCCGCTTTGAGATTCTGAAATTTCAGACCATGCGACCCCGCAACGAGACCGACGCCGCCACCACGTGGAACATCAGCCAGGATGACAGGGTCGGCCCGGTCGGCCGCCTACTCCGTATCTCCTCAATCGACGAACTTCCGCAGCTCTGGAATGTTCTCCGGGGCGACATGAGCCTGGTGGGACCCCGTCCCGAACGACCGCACTTCGTCGGTCAGTTCTCTCAAGAGATCGACACGTATGCCGACCGTCATCGGGTACCGTCAGGCTTGACGGGCCTTGCCCAGGTGGAAGGTCTCCGCGGAGACACCTCTATCACCGAGAGGGCTCGCTATGACAATGCGTATGTTGAGAGCTGGAGCCTCTGGACAGACGTGAAGATTCTCCTCCGCAGCGTTGTCGCAGTTGTCACCAAACGCGGAGGCTGAATTCCGACACAGGAGATGATGCGTGTTTGACTCCGAGATCCGAGACCATCTGCTGATCATGCGGCGGTACCTACCGGTGATCCTCGGAGGAGCAGCCCTCATCGCCGGTCTCGTCTACTTCATTCAGCAGCAGGCTCTCCCTCGCTTTGAATCCACCAGTTCGGTGCGCGTCAACGTCACCGACATGGTTGACGATGGTCTGGTGACCGACTTTCGGGCCGCCTCGCTGGTGGAGCTGGTGAGCACCCGCACCAACCTGCGTCGTATTGCCGAACAAGCCGGCCTTCCCAACCTCGCCGACGCCGAACTTGAGGAACGAATCGAAGTTCGCCAGCGCAGAATTCCCGGGTTTGTCGATCTGACCGGGCGCGGTTCCACCGCCGAGGTGGCGACAGCATTGGCCAATGCTGCGGCCCGGATCATGCTCGACGTCAACCAGGAGGACACCGCCGCATTGACTGCGGCCGACGGCACTGTTGGCGCGGCGACCGAGACGACCATCATCGCCAACGCCAAGCTTCCCGCCGGTCCGGTTGGCCCGCGACCGCTACGAGACGCGGTCACTGTCGGACTCATCTCCATGATCGTGCTCGCTGAGGCGTCAGTATTGCTCACCAAGCTCCGTGACCGCGTGTCCCTGGCCGATCCCGAAGGGGCGTTGCAACGAGCAACCGGGATCCCCACCTTCACCATCGACAACGAGGAGCACTACAACCAGGCGCTCATGCCGCTGTTCGTGAACAGTCTGGCCAAAGAGCCGGGCGTGACCGTGGTTCAACGGGGCGAGCAGCCTTCCACCGCGGTCGCCAGCCAGATTGGCAACGCCGCCACCCTGGTGGGCCGCAACGTTGCGCTCATCGATGCCAACCTGGCCAACGCGCAGTATCTGGAACTTGACACTCGGGCCAACTTCAGCGTCGCCAGCGTCACGTCAATCTCCAACGAGAGCGAAGCGCTGCTGGCCGTAAGCCGAATGCCGCACGCGGTCGTGTTGGTCTGTGACCCCGAGAGCCTGACGAAGTCAGAAATCGTGTCGCTGGCCCGAACCATTCCCGGTGTTGGAGGCAACCTCGTGGGCATCATTCTCAATCGTCCAAGCGGCTTGGCGGACAAATTCTCCGCGGCTTTCCGAAAGACCGAGAGCGGGTAGTGACCGTGGCCAGCCGGCAGCCGAAGGTCGTCATCGTCCACGAACGCTTTTCCGAAATGGGCGGCTCGGAAAAGGTCGTCGAACAGATGAAACTGCTCTGGTCCGACGCCCGAGTGTTTGCCCCCATCGCCGATCCGTCGGTTGTCGCCGCGGCGGGTCTGCCGCCCACCGTCAGTGTCAGTCCGTTGCAACGGCTCTACCGCGGTGGCTCAACCTACGCCCACCTGCTACCGCTGCTGCCGTTGGCGATGAGTAGGGCCAACCTCAGTACCGCCAGCGGGCAGGATCCGGATCTGGTGGTGACCAGCCACCACGCGTTCGCCAACCGGGTGCGTCCCCCGGACAACGTACCCACGGTCAGCTACACCCACACGCCTGCCCGCTGGCTCTGGGATCAGTCTAAGAGCAACCTGGAGGCCGGCCGCTTGGGGGCCGCAGGCCTGGCCGGTTTCGCCTGCACCCAACGAGGTCCGGACAAAGCCGCCGCCGCCCGGATCACCCGCATCATCGCGAACTCCCGCGCGGTTCAACAGCGGGTACAGGATTGGTGGGGGCGGGAGTGCGTTGTCATTCCGCCGCCGGTCTCAGTCGACCACTTCACCATGGATGCAACCGTGCCCCGTGAAGACTTCTTTCTCATTGCGGGTCGGCTGGTCCCCTACAAGCGGCCGGATCTTGCGGTGGCCGCAGCGGTGAAGGCTGACGTGCGACTGGTCGTGGCTGGCGAAGGGCGTTATGAAGACGAGTGCCGCCGGTTGGCGGGCTCCAACATCGAGTTCAAAGGGCGGGTCAGCGACGATGAACTCCGGTCGTTGTACCGCCGATGCGCCGCGCTCATCATGCCGGGCGAGGAAGACTTTGGCATAATCCCGGTGGAAGCCCAGGCTTGTGGAGCGCCCGTGATTGCTCTGGGGGCGGGTGGTGCTTTGGACAGTGTTTTGCCGGGAGTCACCGGTGAGCACGTTCCGCCCACCGCACCACAGAATCAGGTGGCGGGCTTTGCCGCCGCCATGGAATCGTTTCGAAGCCAGGACTATGATCCGCAGGCCATCCGCGCGCACGCGGAGACCTTCGCCCCGGAATCCTTCCGCTCCCGGCTCAATGCCGTGGCGAATGAGGCAATGGCGGCCGGTTGACTCAGTCGGTGCCGGCCACCGGGATGAGGATCCAGCGTTCGTCTCGTTCTGCACCGATTGACAGATCAATCAAACCGCCGTCATCGGCATCGAGCCTGGTGCCGATGGCGCTGAGGATGAAAAACTCGCCGCCGCCCTGATCAGACAATGTCCACAGATCCCCCGGCGTTGGGCGACCTTGGCGAACTTCGCCAAAGAAACCGGGAATGAGCGATGTCTCGTTGGCCACATTCACAATGCGGACACGGCCACCGAAGTTCTCTTCGAACCGCCACACGCCGGTAATGCCGCCATCGGACGTCGTGTGGGTGGGGCCATCAACCAGGTAGGTCCCGAACTCGACATTGAGGAGGCGATACCGCTGCGAGCTGAGCAGAGTGGGAACCGACGTTGGTTGCGGTGTCAACGTTGGCGGCACCGCGGTGGGCGGCATGGGCGTGGAGGTCGGCGGAATCGGGGTTGGTGTCGAGGTTGGCCGTGGCGTGGAGGTTGGGGGCGCCGGAGTTGGCGATGGAGGAATCGGCGTCAACGTTGGCGGCACCAGAGTTGGAATTGGCGTCATTGTCGGTCGTGGGGTGGACGTTGGGGGCGCAATGAATGGCCGCGGGGTGCTGGTCGGCCGCGCCGTGGGGGTGGCCGGCAGCGGGGTAACCGTCGGTCGCGGGGTGGACGTCACGAACGGGCGTGGCGTGGGGGATGGGCGCGGCGTGGACGTGGCCAGAGCTGCGCGGCCCACCGTTGGCGTAGGGGATGGACGCGGGGTGGAGGTGGCCCGAGGTCCCGCTGTTGGCCGAGGGGTCGGGCTGGGCCGAGGCGTTGACGTGGGGCGGGCCGTGGCGGCCGGTCCCAGCGTTGGACGAGGCGCTGCGGTGGCGCGGGGGGTGGATGTCGCCCGTGGACGAGGCGTCGCAGTGGGGCGCGGGGTGGAGGTCGCCCGAGCACGCGGCGTCGCAGTGGGGCGCGGGATGGAGGTCGCCCGAGCACGCGGCGTCGCAGTGGCGCGCGGGATGGATGTCGCCCGAGCACGCGGCGTCGCAGTGGCGCGCGGGATGGATGTCGCCCGAGCACCCGGCGTCGACGATGGACGCACAGTGCCCGAGGCGGCCGTGGTCGCCCCGGTCGTGGGAACCGACGTGGCCCGGGGCAACGGGGTTGCCGAAGCCGTGGTCGTTCCTCGAGCGATCGAGGTGGCGGCTGGTTCCGGGGTCGGCCGCAGCGTTGGTGTCAAGCTTGGAGCCGTAGTCGCCCGAGCCGTGGACTCCTCGGAGGTGGACTCTCCTCGAGTCGTTGATTCTTCGCTGGAACGGCTCTCGGAGGCGGCCTCGGATTCTTGGCTGCTGCGGCTCTCAGAGGATTCTTCGGACTGGCCACGGGTTGTCTCGCCTGCGGCAGCCGCCACTTCCTGGTCCCGGTCATCGTCGGAGGATGCAGCGGGAATCGCCGTGGGTGGAGGTCCAAACTGCTCAACGCACGACCGATCTGTCTCCGTCGACGTGCTGCCGCAGTAGAAACCAAAGGCTTCGTAGGTCGATTTGACTGGTGCCTCTTCAAAGAGCCGGTCGCAGTCGGCGAAATTGCCTCGTTGGCAGGAGAGCCAGAGGCCGTCCAGTTGCCGGGCTTCGCCCGGTGGTGGAGCGTCGGCGGCAATGGCCGCAATGAAGGCCGCTTCACCAGCGGTTGGTTGGTTGGGCTCGGCGTCGTTGTCGCTGAGCTGCGCAGCCTGGGCTTGCAGGGCCGCCAGTTCGCCCCCTTCATCGAGCTCCATTGCCGGGTCAGGAACCACCGTGGCGCCCAGCACCTCGGTCTCGTCACCCTCGCCGCCAAGGCCGCCAATCACTGCGGTTCCGAAGTCCCCACGGTCCTTGAGTGGCTCGCTGTTTGACACCCCTCGCTCCACACCCGAGACGTCGCGATTGGTTGCCAATTCGTCCTGCGTGACGTTGCGGGAGGCAGCCCAAATAGCCGCGATGACCCATGCCAGCGCGATGAGTCCAAACAGCCAGACGACCGGCCGTCGGCGCTTCTCCGACTTTTCCACAACGTCAGGGTAACGAGCAGCCATCCTCCAACGAGTGGGCAATGCTGACCAGTACCGCGTATGGCATATACCCCCAGAGTGTTCGAGCCGAAAAACCGCTAGCCGGGCTCGTCACCACCGCCCAGAGACTCCCCCACCTGGTGGGCCGGCCACGACGCCGAAGAACGCAGCGCGTGATAGGCCAACCGCTGATTGCTTACGTGAACGCCCATGGTCAGCCGGGGAAGCTGAAACCGGTCATCGGCAGCGGACACCCGGCCGTTCAAGAAACTGCACGCAGCCCGACACGACGACGCAGAGACCGCCTCGATCACTGCTGCGTTGTAGTGGCCAAACGGGTAGGCAAAGGTGTCCACTGGCGCAAAACCAAGCCGTTGCAACTCCTCAACCGCACCCGCTACCTCGCCCGCAAGAATGGGACCGGCCAGACTGGGGAGCGACGGGTGAGTCCGGGAGTGCGCCCCCACCGACCATCCGAGCGCGGTCATTTCCTGAAGTTCCTCCAGCGTCATCACCGGGGCCGAACCCGGCCACCACGCAGGTGCGCTCGACCAGGCGTTGCTCACCACAAATACTGTTGCCGGCGCACCAAGCTCAGCCAAGGTCGGGGCCCCAAATCGGTAGACGCCTTCCAGCGCGTCGTCAAAGGTGAGCGCTGCCATGCGGTCCGGTGACCGGCCCGCAATCACCGCATCCACAATTTCGGTCAGGTGGACGATGCGATATCCCAGTCGGCGCAAGGTCTCCACATGGCCGCGCAGCCGATCAACACCAACGACCCATTTGTTGTGTCCGGCCTCGTCGGCAACCACGTCGTGGTACGCCAGAATCAATCCTCCGGGTGGCGGGCCCCGGTGCGTCAGCAGCGTTTGACCAAATTCGGCCGCTCGACCGAGATGGGACCGCAGCTGAGCGGTGGGCAATCGCGTACTCACCGGGCACCAACTTTGGGCGACGATGCCGCCACCTCGTGGAAGAGGTCGACCAGCGCGGCGGTGGATCTGGCCATGTCGTAGTGCTCGAGCATGCGTTGGCGGCCGGCCGCTCCCATACGAACTCGCTCCTCAGGATTGTCCAGCAGGCGTCGCAGCGATCGGCGAAGTCCCTCGTCGTCGGTGGGTTCAATCAACAGGCCCGTTGTTCCCGGCTGCACCATTTCGGCCTGAGCGGCAATGTTCACCGCAATGACCGGTACCCCCGCCCCCATGGCCTCCAACACCGCGTTTGGCGCCTGATCGATGTCAGATGGAAAGGCAAACACGGCCGACTCCCGCAACGCGTCCCAAATCCGACCGTCGCCGGGACGAACGTCAGAGATGACCGTGACATTCGGCGCCGGGGTCACCGCCTCAGTCGTAACGAGGACCAACTCACACTCATCGCGAAAGTGCTCCTGATGTATCCGCAACAACCGCAGCGCGCCTTTGCGTTCCAGCTGGCGGCCGACAAAGGTCACCTTGGGGAGCGGACTGGCCGGACCGGTCACCGCAGGACCCGGCGCTGGCGTGACGAAATCGGGAGCGGTGATGCCAAAGCGGATCAGGCGAATGTGATCGTTGGCAATGCCGTAGTCACGACGCATGGATTCCGCAGCCCAATCGGAGTTGGCGACCACTTTGTCGCAGACGCGGTACACCGCTCTTTCGCGGCCTTTGACCGCTGCCAGATTCACCGGCGTGGCCCAGGTCGGTTCCCGGTACGGCAGGCGCTTGACGTTGTGGACATTGGTCGT
>Ga0079203_1003161_pt1 | contig 10470 bp, 9 predicted proteins | sample PorBlaMBantryBay_FD_68602 | JGI IMG/M metagenome (GOLD analysis project Ga0079203, IMG submission 68602) | Marine algae microbial communities from Bantry Bay - Bantry Bay, Ireland | ecosystem: Host-associated > Algae > Red algae > Blade | place: Bantry Bay, Ireland
GAGGAAATATTGAGGTATTAAGTATGAAAATCTGGAACCGGTTTGGTAAATTGGTGCACGAAGGATTGGGTACGAGTCACGGCTGGAATGGTCGGATTAACGGCAAATTAGCTCTTTCGGATGTTTATTTATACGCTACTGAAATTCAGTTGCCAGATGGATCAACGGTGACGGAGCAGGGAGATTTGACGTTGATACGGTAATTTTTTAAAACACACATTTAATCGCCATTCCTTAATTTGAAGTTGTAACCAATAGTTTATGCGTAGTAATCCATCCATTTTTTCTAATTATTTTTAAAATAAAAAGACCTGAATCCTTGATTTCCAAAGTACCATTTGGATAAAAACTAAAATTTGTTTCCTGGCCCATTTGAGAGAAAATACGAAACGTAGAAATTTGAGTTAAATCACCAGAAATTTGAAATTGTCCATTGCCGGGATTCGGAAAGATTTGAAAAGGAGTTTCTTGAATATTTTTAGTGGCCACCAACTCATTTAGACAAGCTTTATCGCTAACATTTTGTCGGATCGCTGATAGCAGAGGATACAAATTTTCACCCGGGCAGACGGTATTCGTACAACTATTGGGCAAATCATTGCCATCCCGGTGTCCCGAAATATGAGCAAGCAACGAGCCAGAAGTAATGTGATTAGAACTGTCCTTAGGCAAAATTATTTTATCGCAAGCTTCCCACGCAATTAAATCCTCCAGTGCAAGGATAGCAGTTGGAGTAGGTACACTGTCTTCAAAATTTCCAATCATACAAATTCCCGTTGTTTGATTATTCATACAGCTAAAATGTGCCCCCCGTGTACCCGAGCCACGCCCTTCATAAATCACCCCTTCTCCGTCTATTAGCCAGTTGTATCCGATATCATCCCAACCATTAATATTGACATGAAAGTCCCAATAAGAACGGACCACTGCCGGAAAATCATCACTCGTTGAAGCAGAGGCGGAGTGGTGAACGATAATGTGAGATGGCGCCGTAGCAACGGGCGTATCATCCGTCGGGCAATTCCCGGAGGGACACCAACAGCTGCGACCACAAAAGGCTGGTTGAGGACAGGCACAATCTTCCCGAAGGGTGGTGGAGGGGATTTGCAATTGATCCGTGGTGGTCAAAGCCAGCCAGCGGACACGCAGTTCAGCAGGGAAAGCCTGACTAGATTTGAATCTGATATTCGTTGTTTGATTAGGTAAAAACACGAGTTCAAAAATTTCCCGATTGGGATGATTGGCTTCGTGGTATCGACCAAGATCTTTCCACGGTTGTTCTTCTATTTGATATTGTATTTTTCCGGAAAATGGCGTGTCTAAATATACAGCTATGGTAAAAAACGCAGCGGTTGGAGTAGCAGATAAAACAATTCGTTCCGAGATGAAATCGTTGGTCGTAGTGGCCCTTTCAAGCACTACGTGGAAGTTGGTGAAGCGATCGAAATTGCTGCTGTTTTGTGTAAATCCAATATTAAAAAAAAACAGAAATGAGAAGAAAAACAGGAATTTTTTCATAAGGAATTGTACATAAATAAATTGATATTTTAGACTTGATTATTTTGTTGCTAATCAAGGTACTAAAAACGGAGTTATGCCGTAGCATAATGTGTATTTTAGTGACCCTGCCCGATCTGACAATCAGTCCGGCGGGGTAGAGTAATAGCAAAGAAAGCAGTCAAAAGTGTAAAAGGAGTGTTCAATAATCTGTGTCTTATTTCTTGCGATAGCATTTGCCTAACAAGAGACTAATTAATTGTTGAGCCTACGCCATTTCTAATCCGTTTTAATAGAAGAATTAAAAGGCAATTTAAACTGATATAAAATATCTTCACTTTTACTCGGATCTACCACGTCCACACCATATTGCACCTGCTTTGGATCTCCATAAACCAGCGTTCCGAATATTCTATCCCAAAAAGAAAAGATATTTCCGCAATTACTATCCGTCCACGGACGTTCGTAGCGGTGATGAAACTTGGGCATGTTGGGTGTAATAAAAACGATACTAATTAATTTATCCACCCAAATTGGCAATCCAATATTAGCGTGACTGAAGTAAGTAAACAAAATACTGGCAATCCGGTAGATAATATAAAAGGCGACCGGCATACCCGTTAAAAAAATCACCGCCAGTGCAAACAATTCACGAATTAAATAATCACCAGGGTGGTGGCGTGTTCCGGTCGTAGCATCCACTTTGGTGTCACTATGGTGAACGAGGTGAAATTTCCACATCCACGCTACCCGGTGCAGCAGATAATGAGCAACGTATTGCGCCACAAAATCAAGGATCATGACCGCAAGTAATAATTCTACCCAAACGGGCAAATGGATTAAATAAAATAAACCAAATTCGTGCTGGCTGGTCCAGAAGAATATTCCCACCGTCGCAATTCCAAAGAGGATATTGATGACCAGCGAAGTACTGAAAAATACTAAATTGACACCGGCATGCCGCCATTTACGGTAATCCAGTTGAATCAGCGGAACCGCAAATTCCAATAGCCAGCTGACGGAAAGACAAATCAGTACCCAGAGTAATTTATAGTGATTGGGGAGTTCAGCAAAAAATTGAAGTATATTTTCCATAAGAATTAGACATGTTTTTGGTTTGCCATTCCTTAAAGATACAAAGATTCTAAATAACTACAGCAATTGTGTTTATATTTCAATACTTTTGTAGTCGACTAAAAATTACCTATGTTAAAAACATATATTATATTTTTTTGTGCCTTTTTGGTTGCTACGATGGTAACTGCTCAGGTGGAAATCTCGGTAGATCGTAATACGGCCATTTATCAACCGGGTGAAATTATCCAGTTTAATCTGGAAGGATCCGGTGATGCTTCTTACCGTATTTTTAGCGATCGTTTTACTTCTTCCCTCGAACAGGGAGTTATTAATTTACATTCATGGGAAACCAATACCATTCATTTTCAAGCCAGTCAGCCGGGTATCTACGTTTGTCAGGTTTACCAGGATTTTCAAGCTAGAATTGCGGCGGCTGCCGTTGCGCCATTATCCATCGAGACCAAAATGGAACCGCCCGCTGATCTAATGGAATTTTGGAATGCGCAACTGGCCGAATTGGCCAGTGTGCCCATTGATGTTGATTTAGAATTTGAAACCAGTACCGAATACTCTGAAAGTTACGAATTTAGTCTTGCCACCGTCAACAATCGACGGGTATACGGATATATTTCTTTCCCAAAAGGTAACGGTTCCTATCCCGCGATTTTAAATTTGCCAGCCTTCGGTGACAATGCCAATGGGACGCAGATTCCAAGTATTATGGCAGAACGCGGCGGAGCAATTGTTGCCTCGATTAGCATTCATAACGCCGACGTCAATCAATCCGATCCCAATGCTTACGAGCCAGATATTATTACCAATCCGGATAGTTTATATTACAAACTGGCGGTACTGGCCGGTATTAGAGTGATTGACTATATTTTTACCCTCCCTGAATTTAATGGTCAGAATATGGCCGTCAACGGTGTCAGCCAGGGCGGCGGTTTATCCATGATCATTGCTGGATTAGACGATCGGGTAAATGCGTTGGCTTACAGCAATTCTGCGCTTTGTGTCAACCATGGACAATATTACGATCAGGCGAGTGGCTTCCCTTATTATATGAACCAAACCAGAGAACAGAATTTTTCGGAGACTGAAAAGCTACAAACTTTAGCGGCGACCCAATACGTAGATGCTGCTTTTTTTGCCGCGCGTTACGACGGACCGAGTATTGGTGTGGTCGGTTATCAGGATACGATTTGTCCGGCTCAAACGGTCTTGACTGCGCACAATGCGCTGCGAGGACCAAAATCACTGGTCCATGTCAAAAACCTGGATCATAGTCATCCGAATGATTACTGGGATGGTCGCATAGACTTTTACCGAAACTTATTTCCTGCGATGCTCACACCGCCTTGGCCATTTGCGGATATCAAAACCGGATTTTATGCGGATGCTGGTACCAACCTGACCGCAACGACTGGTTCCCCCATCACGCTGAATGGCGCGGTATTTCAGGAAGGTATTCCAAACGTATTATGGGAGGTAGACTGGACGGTAGAAGAGGGAAATGGAAACGTTATATTTTCTAATAGTATTGGCCGAACGACGACCGCTACTTTTAGTAGTCCAGGAACGTATTTACTGCGTTTTACAGCTTATGATAAGGATAGAATCGACCTGGAAGGGGAGGAAGCGAAGTTGATTACAATCAGTGATTATATTGAAATTGTGGTAAATTGATAGCTGCTAATTAGCTTATCCTAACAACGCTATTTTTAACGCAACTTTCTCTGCGGTCTTTTTTGAGTTTTTCAAATACTTTAGAGGACGATACCTATGCGTTGGAAGGACCGATTAACCAATCACCAATCACCTGTTCTCAATGTCCAGGAAAAAAATAACAATTTGAAATGCATACTAATTTAGGGTCCGAATCACTACTGCTTTAAACTCCCTAATAAACCATAACCCGCTCACTCACCTTCGTACTTCCATTGGTCAGGTGAAGATAATAAACACCCGTCGGCAAGTCGCTGGCTGGAATACTCCGAATATTAGAAGCGTTATTAATGGCCTGGTAAACAAGACGTCCCGCAGCATCGTATAACAATACGGATACATCATTCTCAAAATTAGCGTTAAATTCTACGTGAATGCAATCATCTACTGGATTTGGAAATACCGTAACGCCCAGGTCAGGTCTGGGTTGATTGATAAATAAACAACGGTTAGAATTTAAAAGTCCTGCCCGGGGACCGTTGATGGCCGCGAGCATTCGGTTCCGCTGACCGATGGTAAACATAGAAATACAGGCATCATCGGTGTAGTCCATAAAATTCATAAACATATCCGCTGAGCCACAACTAACCGACGGGTGAGTAGGACAACCACCGTGAAAATTATCTTGTCGTGGTGTATCTTCCACAAAATCATCTTCCTCGTCGCAGCCTTTGGTACCCCAGATATGTTTGAGGTTGAAATAATGGCCGATCTCGTGGGTGGTAGTACGGCCCAGGTGATGGTTGCGCCCATCGTTACATACATTGCCAAAATAGTCAGTATCAATCACTACCCCGTCTTCCTGCGGTGCAACCGATTGTCCAGGATTAAATCCAAAACCCAAAAAAGCATTACAAGTAGGGGCAACCCAAATATTCAGATAGCGTCGTGGATTCCACGCATCTTTCCCTCCCAGAATACTATAAAAAAGTCGGGGAATACCAGACTCGGTCGTCGTATTAAAATCTCCGATACAAGGCCAATCGGTTTGGGTACGGGTAATACCATCCGTAATATCTCCTTCCGGAGTAAGCGTCGCAAGGCAAAATTCGAAGCCTACGTCGGCGGTCAAAGCCTTAAAATCTTCGGGGATATCTCCTGTGTTTTCGTTACGCATCCGAAAGTCTTCGTTGAGAATACCAACTTGAGAATGAATCTGCAGATTGGAAATATCTTCTGAAAATTCGCTCCAGAGTACGTGCACAACGATGGGAATGGTAATAATTTCGCGGGTCTGGGCTTGCAGATTGCCTTCGTCAGCCAGCCAGTTTTTGGTAAAAGATTCTATTTCCGCCATACGATTCGCTACATTCGGATCTCTTTCCAGGGATTGTTCTAATAAAAGATCATGCCCACATTTGTCTGCCTCCTGAGCAGTCAAGCTAAAATTAGTCGCAAATAACACGAATAAAAGGTATGTCAGTTTTTTGTTCATTGATTATAAATCTGTTGGACAGATATTTTTATTGGGGAAAAACTTCCATTGATATAACGAAGAATTTTTTAAAAAGGTACCTGTTCAAGATGATCAATGATCAAATAACTTCATTTTGTAAACTGACTACTTTACGACGATCTTACGCTAAAAAGATTATTTCACGCAAAGAACGCAGAGTCGTAGAGACCTCCTTCCGTGTACATCTTTTAACTTAATAAGCTTTAACTTGACGACTAAGGAGCGGACTCAACGATTTCAACAAGCGCAGTGCTTCAACCCTAATCAGCCCTATCCACGATCACCACAAAACGCTTATCCATTGGATCTAGTTCTCTCTTTAACGTTTCGAAAAATTCGGGACCATATTTTACATAGAAAGACAGAAAATTATCCCTTCTTTCCTGTAAACCATTGTTTAAAAACAACTTGTCTTTAATAGCTCTGATCTGATTGACGGCAATATCGTGTTTCTGTTTTTCGGCACGCATCAGGCGGCCTTCCATATTTTCGAGGCTCTTAATTTGTTTCGCCCCTTCTGCTTTGACCGTTGCTTCCAGCGTAGGGTCGATGAGTTTAATACGTTCGGCGATATCATTAAACATCTTATCAAGTTGCTCCTTTTCTGGTTTTAGATGTAACGGTTCGTCGGATATTCTTTTTAGAAAAACTTTGATGAGCGATTCTGTTTCTACAAAAATATCGGCCACTTTCAAATCCAGTTTAGCCATTTTTTTATGCATCCCCTGATCGAGCCAAAGAACAGAATTACGACGAATGAGCATCGGGTAGTTGATCTTAAAATGAGCAAACTGGGTTTTGCGTTCTAGCCAATAAGCCAGTTCTCCACCACCACCAATATAGGCAAGATTAGGGAATGTAAGTTCCTGATAGAGAGGACGCATGACTACGTTGGGACTGAAATGTTCCGGATGCTGGTTTAATTCTGCGAGCAGTTCGGTCTCACTAAATTTATAATCGGTGTTAAGTACATGATAATTTCCTTCATCAAAAACAATACGTTCACGGATTTGATCTCTTAAGTAGAATAAATTTATTTCACGGGGAGCAGCCTGTGTTTTAAACCCTGCTTCGTTAAGTTGATTACTGGTCTCTTCTACGAGTTCGCAGGAGCTTTGCTGGAGGAGTTCCTCTGTCATGATGGGAATAAATCCTCGTTTAAGATCCGCATCATTCATTCCAACGACCAGCAGACCATCTTTCCCAAAGAGGCTATTGACCATCTGGATGGTTGCGTTGGCATATATTTTATTTTCAGAATAAGCCTCTTCCATTAATTGGTAAATTTCCACTGCGTGGGGGCTTTGACCGAGTAAATCTTTTAGTTCAGAAAGAACTGGTTGGAGCGTATCTGTTTTCATGGCACCGACCGAACCGGATTCTTCATTTTCCCAAACCAGTGTTTTGTTAAAAATATTGGCTTTTTGAACTTCCTCAAAATCATGATCCTCCCCACCTGTAATAAAAACTGGTACAACGTGATAATCCGGATACCGCTCGTTGAGTTGGCGTGCCAGATTGATGGTAGAAATTATTTTATAAATATAATAAAGTGGTCCCGTAAAAAGACTCGGTTGGTGCGCAGTAATTACCGTAAAGGTATTATCCTGCTCTAGCGCCTCGATATTTTTTAAGGTAGCAGGACTGGCAGCAATTGGTAAATACTGTTTTTTTAAAACCTTTACCAACGTAGCACGATCCGTCTGATCTTTTGTTTTATCCTTAAAAACTTCCGCAAAGGCATCTAGCGTAACCGGATATTTATAGAAAGGTCGAAGTCTTTCATCGTTGGTTACGTAAGCGACATCCCGGTCACTGAACTGAGGTACTTGCTCAAAAGGTATTTTTTCTACGGAAATCATGTATGTTTTTTTACTAATAAAACGCAAATCTAACAAAATCAAATTTTAAATAGTTGATTCCGTGTCCTTTAATAAAAACTAATCGGTTGATTCTCCAAAAACACCAGAACTGAGATATCGATCCCCCCGGTCACAAGCAATACAGACGATTATTCCATGGTCAATTTGTTGGCTAAGTTTCTCTGCGGCCGCCAGGGCTCCTCCGCTACTTACGCCCGCAAAGATACCTTCTTCTTTTGCCATTCTTTGCATCATGGTTTTAGCTTCTTTTTCTGATACGTCGATAATTTGATCCACCCGACTGGCTTCAAATATTTTTGGTAAAAACGCTGGTGACCAACGACGGATACCGGGAATACGACTGCCATCGGTTGGTTGTACTCCAATAATTTGTACTTCAGGGTTTTGTTCTTTTAGATAGCGGGAAACGCCCATGATCGTTCCGGTGGTTCCCATACTGGAAACAAAATGAGTAACTTTTTGATGGGTATCTCGCCATATTTCGGGTCCCGTGGTTTGGTAATGCATCCGCCAGTTGTCATCATTGGCAAACTGATTGAGCATCACGTAACCTTTTGTTTCTACCAATTCTTCCGCGTAGGAGCGAGCGTACTCAATGGTACCTTTGGCAGGTGTCAGGATGACTTTTGCACCATAGGCCCGCATGGTATCTATCCGTTCCTGCGTAGAATTTTCGGGCATAATCAGGGTAATCGGCAATTGGTATTCGCAAGCAATCATGGCCAGTGCGATTCCGGTATTTCCGCTGGTTGCCTCGACCAGGTGATCCCCTTTTTTAATATCTCCGCGTTCCAGGGCCATAGAAATCATTCCAAAAGCCGCTCTGTCTTTAACACTGCCACCGGGATTCTGACCTTCCAGTTTTGAATAAACCTGAACGTTGTTTTTCTGAATCATTCGGCGAATACCTACGAGTGGCGTATTGCCAATGAGGTCGGAGATTTTAGACATAATTAGATTGAGTTGAGTTAGATTTTTATAACGTAGCTATACGGAAATGGTTTTAAAAAATGGAGGGTTATCAGGTCATCTGACATCTCGCGCCTTGTATTTCTTAGAATGATTTTTTATTGAATTAATTTTTCCAGGTCTTTTTCCCAATCCTGGTAAGCCATCAGGTAGCCGGTTTTTTCTGAACCAGGATGGTATTCTTTTTCAATCTCGTTTTTACTGACCGCTTCCTCAAAACTTTTATAAACACCACTACCGATTCCACTTCCTTTGGCCGCACCGGCAGCACCGTTGGTTTTTATAATTTCTAATTTACAGTCGAGCAAATTAGCAATTGTCTCTGAAAATATTTTTGATTGAAATAAGTTATCGTTTCCGACTTTGATGACTGCAGGTTTGAGTCCTGATTCCTGTAATACTTTAAAACCATATACAAAAGAAAAGGCGATTCCTTCCAAAGCTGCTCGGAAAAAATGGGCTTGCGTATGTCGGTTAAACTGTAGATTGTTTACCTGTGCGCCCGGGTCCTGATTGGCTAAAATCCGTTCGGCTCCATTACCAAAAGGAATGATACGGAGGCCATCCGATCCGACTGGAATTGATTCCATCATTTTTTCCATTTCCAGATAAGAAATACCCGGGTCGGCCATTTGTTTTTTAAGCCACGCATATTGAATTCCGGCACCATTGATACAAAGTAGCAAGCCGAGTCGAGGCTGCTCGGGACTATGATTGACATGTGCAAAACCGTTAATTCTGGACTTGGGGTCATACGCCGGATGATCAACTACGCCGTAGATGACCCCCGAGGTTCCACCCGTAGCGGCCACCTCATTCGGGTTAATTACGCCTAGTGAAAAAGCATTGTTGGGCTGATCCCCGGCTCGGTAGGTCACAGGTATTCCTGCGGAAAGTCCAGTAGCGATAGCAGCAGCCTCGTGAAGTTTACCCTGTTCGCTAAACGTATCCTTGATTTCAGGAATCAGTTCTTTGTCAATGTTATAATGATCGAGCAGGAAATCTGCTATTTCATTTTTTGAAAAATCCCAGAATATTCCTTCGCTTAATCCAGCAATAGTTGTGACAGCTTTACCCGTTAGTTTCATTGCGAGATAATCGCCAGGTAGAAATATTTTATCAATTTGCTGGTAAATTTCCGGTTCATTTTCCTGTACCCATTTGAGTTTGGAAGCCGTAAAATTACCGGGACTATTGAGTAAGTGACTCAGACATTTTTCTTCTCCCAGGTCCTGAAAAGCCTGATTGCCGATTTCGACTGCCCGGCTATCACACCAGATAATCGAAGGACGTAATACTTTTTGATTTTTATCAATCAGCACGAGGCCGTGCATCTGATAAGCGATCCCGATGCTTTGGATTTGGGAAGTTTCGATATCTACCTGACTTAATAATTTTTTGGTAGCCTGACAAGTATTCTCCCACCAGATTTCAGGATTTTGTTCTGCCCAACCTGGATGTTTCGCAATCATTTCCATTTCCACTGCGGGATATTGCGCAACGGCTACGGTTTTGCCGGTATCCGCTTTTACGAGGGCCGCCTTTATAGAAGAGCTGCCGAGGTCAAATCCTAGTAGGTACATAATAGTGAGGTTTCTGCCGTTTTGTGAATACGTCTATTGGTTAACTGGACTCTTGTTACGCAGTGTGAAAGATTACGCAATGTGAAAGAGTGAAAAAAAGGGATGACACAGATTACTGGACATTTCCCCGGGAATTCATTTAGGAATGTTGATAAAATATTTCGCCTTTTATCTCAATCCATTTAATCGCCATTACTTAGCTCGACTTTGCTACTTTGTGGAGCTAGATTAAACAAAGACAAACTACATCATTGAAAAAATAAAATGTTGATTGTCAGTT
>Ga0079203_1003163_pt1 | contig 10465 bp, 10 predicted proteins | sample PorBlaMBantryBay_FD_68602 | JGI IMG/M metagenome (GOLD analysis project Ga0079203, IMG submission 68602) | Marine algae microbial communities from Bantry Bay - Bantry Bay, Ireland | ecosystem: Host-associated > Algae > Red algae > Blade | place: Bantry Bay, Ireland
TAAATCGCATTTCACCGCCTCGATTATAAGCAAATTAACCGACCCAAACCTTTATAACTTATTTTTTAAACGATCCTAAGGACAACAGCGCCCATATCTAACCGTTATAAAAAAGCCCTCTTTTGTTGAAAAAAAGGGCTTTAATTTTTTTATTTAAAAATATCATTTCGGAAATTCATAATACCAAATATCAGGATATCCTTCATAGACACCCTCCAGCATTATTTTGCCAGTAGACTCAGTTAGAATAGTCGCGACATCTTCAGCCGTACGAATGTTTTTCTGATTAATTCTGGTAATAACAAAGTCCGGATCCATATTAGTTTTTTCGATTTTACTACCGCGATAAATACTCACTACCTTAGCTCCTTTGGTACCCAACCGTTTGATTTCTTCATCGGTAAGGTCCCGAATTTCAAAACCGATTGCTTCTAGCAAAGCATTGTCGAGTGCGCTACTAACCAAAGCAGTCGTCCCGTTCATATTTTTAAGGGTAACTTGTGTTTGATATCTTTTTCCATTTCTGAAATAATCTACTTTGACAGTGTTGCCCGGACGAAAGCGCGCGATTTGTTCTTGCAATACGGGCATAGAGCTGGTTTTTGCACCATTGATTTTTACAATCACATCCCCTTTTCGAAGTCCCGCTTCCTGCGCACCACTATTCTCACTTACTTTAGAAATATAAATTCCTTCGACCGATTCGAGGTCTAGTTTTTTAGCTCGTTCGTCATTCACTTCGTCAATACTGATGCCAAGAATGGCTCTTTGTACGACCCCAAAGTCTTTCAGATCACGAATCACTTTTCGCGCCAGATTACTGGGAATAGCAAACGAATATCCTTCGTAGCGACCAGATCGGGTAATAATAGCCGTATTAATACCGACCAGTTCTCCATTGGTATTGACCAGTGCGCCGCCACTATTTCCAGGATTAACGGCTGCATCTGTTTGAATAAAAGATTCTACTTTATAAATGTCATCCAGAATATCAATGCTACGACCTTTGGCACTAACGATTCCGGCGGTCACGGTGGATTCCAGATTAAAAGGATTTCCTACAGCGAGCACCCATTCACCAATTCGAATTTTATCTGAATTTCCAAAGATTAAATTGGAAAGACCTTTTGCTTCTATTTTTAATAAGGCCAAATCTGTAGATGGGTCGGCACCAACCAGTTTAGCAGGATATTTCCGATGATCATTCAAGGTGACCTCCAGTCGCTTGCCCTCTTCGATCACATGGTTGTTGGTCACAATATAACCGTCTTCGGAAATGATGACACCCGATCCGGAAGAACCACCATAAGTTCCACCCCAAAAATCAAAATCGCTGCTTTGACTGGCTTTGATATTTACCACCGCCGGGGTGACAGCTTCCGCCGCAGAAATAAAATCAGTTGGAGAAGAAGAGAGAAAAGTACGTTGCATTTTTCCGGACAACATTTCAGTAGCCGGGTCACTATAATTGGTGTACATTGCACTAGGAGCCTCGCGATAGATAATCGTTGGTTTTTCGAAGTAACGGTACAAGAAAACCGACAACGCAGAACTAAGGAGGGAAACCGAAAAGATCAGTGCAATGTTTTTCATATAATAATGTGTAGTATCAGTTTAGTAATATAGAAAATGTCAGAGATGAACATTACAGTTAAATATACAAACTTCTGTAATAAGATTGGGCTAAAATCAGCATCTACCCAGTTTTTTTTGAAAAATCGTTCTAACCTGCCTTCATTCTATCTGCCTCAATAGCTATATAACGCAATTTTCAGACCGTATAGTTTTCTTAAAGAAAAGATATCCTGGATTTTATTCTCAGGAATGGCGATTAAATAAATGCAGAGTGGCGGAAAAAGAGGAAGTATAGAATCGTCATTTATTTTGTCAACATTCCTCAAGATACTTGTGTATTTTTACTTTCATTATTTTGCTATTAACCATTGGTTATCAACTGTCGACTCTCTTCAAGACGATCCTAAGGGAGCCAATAGCGAAAAGCCAATAGCCAATAGCAAAAAGTTTTCTTAAACTTTTCACACATGGCAAAAATAAAAAATCGACACCAGCATTCACCTTTTGAAGGACGGAAAGGGGACGAGTATATTGGGAACGAATGGGGTTGGAAATTTACCTTCTGGGGTGCGTTGTTTATATTGGGAATGATTCTGTTTATGTGGTACCGTTTTCATAGTTTGGGAGTCAGTCCGCTGGATGAAAATGGACACGTAATTTACCAGGATTCACTGGGTTTTTAAAAAAAATAAAATGAAGGTATTCGGATGGATAATTCTGCTGTTTTTTTCTGGTGCTGCTGATAGGTTGTTTGGACAGATGCCCGTAACATATTTTTTTGCAGATCAGGTAATTTGTGCAAATGATACGGTACGGTTGCCGTTACAGCTCCGTGATTTTATCAATGTTCGGAATTTTCAATCTTCTATTCGCTGGAATCCCAATGCGTTGTTTTTTCATGCTATAGAGGAAATTCACCCACAGTTAACGAGTAATTTTTTGATCAATACGGATAGTACCGAAAACGGTGGCCTTGGGTATTTTTGGTTAGATACTTCGTCGGGTGAACCATTGGTGCTGGCCGATAGTAGTGTACTGTTTATTTTAAAATTTACAATTGCAGATGGAGTAGAAAGCACCGAGGTCGGTTTTGGTGAAGTACCAACGCTGACCGAGACCGTAGTTGAAAATAATGGTGTCCCTATGCAAACTAGCTCTACGCAGTTACGCGGTCTGATTACAAAAAATGAAGTAACCGCTGCGGCCGAAATTCAAGCCGCCACTACGCCGAACAATGGTGCAATAAATTTGACCCTTACCTCCGGACAAGCTCCTTTTTCATTCTCATGGAATACTGGCGCAACTACCAAAGATCTTGAAAATCTCACACCGGATAATTATCGGGTAACTATTACCGATGCCCTGGATTGTATCGCCAGTTTTGAGTACGTCGTAGACCTGAATACGGTGATCAAAAATGAGTTGAAGGACCATATGATTATAGGGCCAAACCCAACCCGCGATTATTTTAGTATCGTTTTTATTTCTACCAATTTGAATGTGTTTTACCAGTATAAAATCTACAACCTCCAGGGCCATATAGTTTCTCAAAAAAATAATATCCATTCTGATTTTTCCGAAAAAGTCAATTTGCAAAACCAACCATCCGGTCTCTATTTTTTAGAAATAAAAACAAAAAAAAACAAGCAGATATTTAGAATAATAAAAAAATAACTTTTCATCCTTTAGGAATGTTGATTAAAAAGATGAAGCTATAGTGTCTTAATATATTTTATCAACATTCCTTTATAATGGTCTCTACACAGGTTTTAATAAAAATGGGTAACTTTCCTCTTTCCAAAACCCAACTCAACGACTCAATAGGCGCAGCGTTTCAATAACTTAACAAGCGCAGCGTCTCAACATTAAAATAATGACCATTCCATTCCAAAAATACCAGGGTACCGGCAACGACTTCGTACTCATTGACCAACGTACCGAACAATATTTTACCCGTAAAGACACCGATCAAATTCAACGTATCTGCGACCGTAGATTTGGGGTAGGCGCGGATGGTTTGATCTTACTTCAAAACAAAGAAGGATATGATTTTGAGATGATATACTTCAATGCTGATGGTCGTGAAAGTTCGATGTGTGGCAATGGTGGAAGATGTATTGTAGCCTTTGCTAAATATCTGGGCATCATCGAAATGAGTAAAGGTGGATTGCCATCCGCCTCTACTCATTTTCTGGCCATCGATGGGCCGCACGAAGCCACTATAAAAGGAGCAGACTGGGTATCGTTAAAAATGACAGATGTGCCAGAAGTAGAGCAGGGGCCAGACTATTTTGTGATGAATACGGGATCACCGCATTACGTAGTTTTCGTGGAAGACATCGACGATATTGATGTAGTAGAAAACGGAAAAGCTATCCGGTATTCCAAACGTTTTCGGGAAGAAGGGATCAACGTAAATTTTGTAGAAAAGAAAAAAGACGGGATCATTGTCGCTACTTACGAGCGAGGGGTAGAAGACGAAACCTTGTCTTGTGGTACCGGAGCCACTGCAGCTTCCATCGCTTATCAGATGTCCAAATCTGTTAACCAAGAAACCGTCACCTCCATCGAAGTGAAGGGGGGAGAACTGTCCGTAAAATTTACACCAGACGGAAAAGGTGGTGCAAAAAATATCTGGTTACAGGGCAAGGCAACGCGGGTTTTTACGGGTAAATTGGAGAGGTAGAAACGGTAGTATTTAATAGACTTTATTCTAAAATAATTTATATGCTCTGAAATTGAGTTATTCTACCAATTCATTTTCTACAACATATCCAACGCTCCTTGCAACTCTCCCGCCGCATGCTTATCTCCCGCCGCTTTAGCAATTGAAATTCCCGTCGTAAAAGTCGTCTCCGCTTCCTCAAATTTTTCCAGCTTTTCGTATAATTTACCCAGGTGATAATAAGTCCCAACGTAATCGGGTTGTGATTTTACGAGCGCCTCGTAAGTAGTCAGCGATTTATCCAGTTGACCCAATCCCTCGTATTCTTTGGCGATAGCAAAACTAATAAACGCATCTCCCGGACTGTTTTCTAAAAAGTCGAGTAGCTGTTGTAGACGGTTTGATTCCATTTTATTGACAATATTTTGACCGAAAAGCAGTCGTTTTATGATATAAGTTAATTTTGTTAATACTTAAGGTATTTATTTTCAGCTAGTTAATTCATTGGTATGGATTTTAGCGAAATTTCGCTAAAATAGTGGTTTCGGTTCTGAAAACCCTTATATTTGTGGCAAATAAATTTCACTATTAACCTGTAAGAAACAAAAAAGGTTTTTACAGGTTAATTATAAAAGGTAAAACTATCCTGAAAATCTTCTTGCTCATAAAGAGCATTTAAACTCTAATACATTTCAAAAGTATGAAAATCTTAGTTTGTGTCAGTAAAACTCCGGAAACCACTGCTAAAATAAGTTTTAGCGGAACCGATTTCGATACGGCCGGTGTCAACTTTATTATGAATCCTTACGACGAATGGTACGCCCTGGTACGTGCCCTCGAACTCAAAGAGGCGCACGGTGGTTCGGTAACCATCATCAACGTAGGACCCGCAGCCAACGATCCGGTTATCCGTAAAGGATTGGCCATCGGTGCAGACGACGCGGTACGGATTAATGTTGATCCGCAAAGTGCCCTTACCGCGGCAAAACACATCGCCGAATATGCCAGGACGGGCGGATTTGATTTAATCCTTACCGGAAAAGAAACCATCGATTATAATGGTTCTGAAGTAGGTGGTATGTTAGCAGAATTGCTGGAGCTTCCTTTCGTTTCTTACGCGAACAGTCTGGACGTAGACGGTACGACCGCTACGGTCAGTCGCGATATTGAAGGCGGAACAGAAGTAGTCGAAGTAGCTACACCAGTCGTCGTCAGTGCTGCCAAAGGAATGGCGGAACAACGAATTCCGAATATGCGTGGCATTATGATGGCCAAACGTAAACCACTCAACGTCATCGAACCGGGTGCTGCTGCTGACCACGCGAAAGTTGTCAGCTACGAAATGCCGGAAGGAAAGACGGCAGTCAAAATGATTGATCCGGAAAACATGGACGAGTTGGTTCGTTTGTTACACGAAGAGGCGAAAGTAATTTAGGAGGCTATTAGTAAGAGGCTATTAGCTTTTAGCCATTGGCTATTGGCTTTTCTATATCGCGGATTCACCGCATATGAGAAAACTTATATAGCATATTTTCAAAGAGCTACTGGAATTAGCGATTAGTAGTTGGTTTAATTACGATTGCATTGCGATCGAAGAAGCCAATAGCTAATAGCCAACCACCAATAGCAAATTTTTCAAAAAAAAAATTAAAACAATGATTTTAGTTCTCGCAGATAGTCCAAACGGACAACTTAAAAAAGGGTCATACGAAGCGGTTACTTACGGAAAAAAAGTAGCGGACGCCATGGGTACACAGTGTGCAGCACTCGTACTCGGTAGTGCTGACGATGCTGGCAAGCTCGGTCAGTACGGAGCAGCCAAAGTAATCCATATCAATAATGATCAATTAAACAATTTTGATAGCCAGGTATATACTTCGGTTATCGCGGATGTCGCCAAGGAGTTAGATGCCAAGGTGATCATCGTGTCGCACAGCAGTACTGGAAAATCGTTGATCGGTCGTTTGGCCGTTCGGCTCGATGCTGGTTCTGTAGCGGGTGTCAATCAGTTACCAACCGTTGATGGCGGATTTAAAGTAAAGAAAAATGTATTCTCTGGTAAAGCAATTGCAGAATATGAAATATCTTCTCCGGTAAAGGTTCTATCCCTGATGGGAAATTCTATTCCGGTCGAAGAGACAGGTAGTGCGGTAGCCGCAGAAAGTATGGAAGTAAATATTCCTGCCTCGAAAGTAACCGTAAAAGATAGAAAGACCGTCGCTGGTATCGTTCCTTTACCAGAAGCTGAATTAGTGGTAAGTGCAGGTCGTGGCATGAAAGGTCCAGAAAACTGGGGCATCATCGAAGACCTGGCCGCAGAACTTGGAGCGACTACCGCGTGTAGTCGACCCGTTGCGGATACCGGCTGGCGTCCTCACCACGAGCACGTAGGACAAACGGGTGTTGCCATTCGTCCGAATCTATACATCGCAGCGGGCATTTCCGGAGCGATCCAGCATCTGGCGGGTGTGAATAGTAGTAAGGTGATTGTGGTGATCAATAAGGATTCGGAAGCTCCATTTTTTAAAGCAGCGGATTACGGTGTCGTGGGAGATTTGTTTGATGTGATTCCGAGATTGACCGAATCGTTAAAGAAATATAAGGCGGCGAATTAGTGCAGGTTTATACTACATAATTGCGTTAAAAATACAAAGGCATCTCGTTTCGGGGTGCCTTTCTCCATTTGTACCCATTCCTTCCCACACACCTCTGATAATTTCGTAAATTTGTTTCCGCTTAGCAGAATTTTTGCTTATTTTTAGAGGAATTTTTGCTTTATTCTTAAACAACTTCTTTAATAAGCGGTTGACAATGAGTGCTTTAAATTAAAAAAAAGGATAATTTATTTCTCTAAGTGATTCATTATCAAAGAGATGGTATAAAATTTGGATTTGATTAACTCAGTGCTTGATCCAATTAACAAAAGTTTCGACGAGCCCTTGATAGAAGAAATACAAGTCTGAGAACATCCTCATCACAAGACCTAGGAAGATATGAAAAAGATTGAACTGGATATCGTTGCGTTGTCCCATTCTGTAACCCAATCGCATAATTATGCGGTTGTATTGGGGGAACAAGATGGTTCTCGCCGCTTGCCTATCGTAATCGGTGGTTTTGAAGCACAGGCCATCGCCGTAGCTATGGAGCGTATGACGCCCAACCGTCCCCTCACCCATGATCTTTTTAAAAGTGCTTTGGAGACATTTGAAGTAGAATTAAAGGAGATCGTCATCAATAATTTATTAGATGGTATTTTCTACGCACGTCTGGTTTGTGAAATTAATGGTAAAACCGTAGAGATAGATTCTCGTACTTCTGATGCTTTGGCCATGGCGGTGCGTTTTGAATGTCCTATTTATACGTACGAATTTATTCTCGATGCCGCAGGTGTTATCCTGGAAGAAAATGAGGACAACGAAGCTACCGAAGCATTGGCCGCTTCCAGCAGCGCAAAGCCAAAATCTAAGAAAAAGAAAAAAGCCAAAAAGGCAGGAACACTCTCGGATTATTCTGATGATGATCTAAATAAAATGCTGGATGATGTACTCGCCGACGAAGACTACGAAAGAGCTGCAGAAATTCGTGATGAGATAAAACGAAGGTCCGTTAATTAAAAAATAATATTCAAAAAAAGGCCCAAAAAATCAAATGATTTTTTGGGCCTTTTTTTATGAGGATATCTCCCCAACTATCTGGGACGTTCCCTGAAATGTATCTGCGCATAGGGCTTTCTTTAGGTTTTTGAGGTGCGGGATGCAAAAGATACATTTGACTGAACACTCCGGTCTGCCCATTATTCATCTAAAGCGTGTTTTAAGTTTACGATCGCGGGCATTCTTCATTAAAAAGAAATACGAAAGAAGGCCATTATTAATTAGTCATTAAAAAATTATTCATTACGCTTCATTACGCTCTGCAAATCTATCGAACCAACGTCACATCTCCAGAATACAACTTCCGTTCTCCATCTACAAACAACACTTCAATTACATAAATGAAAACAGCTGAATTTAAAGCCTTGTTTTTTAAATCGCCATTCCAGCCAGATCTGGGATCGTTCGCAAACGTATTGTCTGCATTAAATACAATTTCTCCCCATCGGTCAAAAACACTGAACTTTGTAATCCGGTCAACCTCCGTACTGGCACTGACAAAAAAGACATCATTGATACCATCTCCATTGGGACTAAATCCATTTGGAATATATATCCGTCGTGGTTTATCTACCATAACAAGAATCTCCGTCGTCGTACTACAACCTGTAGAATCCGCCGCATAAATAGTATAGCCACTGGTACTTTCTGGCATCACATACTGAGCCGTACAACTCACACAAGCATCATCAAAAGTAGCAGACCAGAGAATACTATCAGGATCAAAATTAAAGAAGACTTCTAACTCAATACTGTCTCCCAAAAGAATCGTGGTATCTCTGCCTAAATCGGCTACGTACTCGTTTGGTGCGTCAATATTGACCGAGGATGTGGTTTCGCAACCTTCGCTGTCCTGTAGCGTAACTTCGTAGTTTCCGGCTGCTAAAAAAGGTGTCAAGACCGGAAACCCACCAACCACTTGTAAGGGAAGTTCACCCACTGAGTAAAGGTAAGGACTATTGCCGCCAGTAATGGTATCGATAGATATAACACCACTATTGTCACCAAAACATTCCGGCTCAATGGTAGAGAAAGTCAGATTGATTGGGGAGGGTTCGGTAATGGTCGCACTAATTTCTTCTGCGCAACCCGTAGCATCTGTAACAGTAACGGTATATGATCCGGCGCTTAAATTACCAGTTACCGAACTGGTTGATCCATTGCTCCAGACGTAATTAAATGGTGCGGTACCTAGAATAGGGGTTACGGTGATTTCTCCATCTGAACTACCATTACAACTCACCCCAAATCCATCAAATGAACTGGTGACCGCTGCGCTTGTACTTAATTCTCCTACGGTGATTGTTATACTACTATTTGGAATAGTGGCCAGACAACTATTATCAATGGCGGTTAAGGATTCCAGAGTATAAGTTGTCGTTGTAGTAGGGCTAACCATTGCTGTAAATCCATCGGGAATACCTGATTCGGTAAACGTATTCGTTCCGTCACTAATGCTAATATTATACAATGTTCCTCCATTTAAGTCAAAACTAATTTCTGCGGACTCGCCCGCACAGATGGTACTTTCGCCACTGATAGATCCAGTAAGTGCGGTAACAAAATTAAGGGTGATAATATCTGTTGCCGGAGGACAAGTAGTTCCTCCGTTATTTGTCAATACGATCAGGGATACAAATCCATTGTCGATGTCTGATTGTCCCGGCGTATAGGTCGGATTTAAACTTTGATCATTGTCAAAACTGCCAGTTCCCGTAGAAGACCAGGTCACCATCGTCGCCGCACCTCCCAACATAGCGGTTAAGTCAACTGGATCTCCGACACAAATAAAACGGTCATCTCCCGCTTCTATCGTTGGTGCTGGACTAAAATTCAAGTCAATTATAACAATAGAATCACAATTCACCTGACTTAGCATAATCTCCGTTCCTGTTTGATTATTTTCATCGTAAACATTTCCATTGACCAATGTACTAAATCCATCTCCGGTACATCCGGTATAGGTAATCGTTTCTTCACTTCCTACACAATCACAATCTCGTACCAAAATTTCAATGGTATAATCTTGTCCGGGACAATTCCCCGCACTGGAAGTCGAATAAGTAAAAGTATAGGTGCCAGTTGAAATTCCGGCAAAATCTACATTGCTTAAATTGGAAAGATCAACACCAGTTAATTCAGTATCTGTCCAGCTTCCCGTCGCATCACCCGCAAGTATAAGCGTATTGAAATCAATGTTTGTAATATTTCCGTTTACGGTACTATTACAGGTCAAGGTGAGCGGTTCAAGGGTTGCAGCATTACCTGCACTTACATTTATGCTAACTTCGACAAAGTCATCCGGACAGGCATTGCCACTCAGTACCGTATAATCAAAAGTATAAATTCCGATATTCTGTCCGTTTGGGTCAAATTGATTTCCATTCAATCCGGTAGAAGGTGTGATGCTGGTTTCGGTCCAGGTTCCGCCTACGTCGGCTCCGGTTAATAAACTATTTAGGTTAATAATATTTCCTCCGTCATTACAAACAGCTACGGGCATGGCTGCGGTACCTGCGTTGGGCGGCGTTGCAAAGATCAGATTTACATCAACAATAGAATCACATCCGGT
>Ga0079203_1003164_pt1 | contig 10464 bp, 7 predicted proteins | sample PorBlaMBantryBay_FD_68602 | JGI IMG/M metagenome (GOLD analysis project Ga0079203, IMG submission 68602) | Marine algae microbial communities from Bantry Bay - Bantry Bay, Ireland | ecosystem: Host-associated > Algae > Red algae > Blade | place: Bantry Bay, Ireland
ATGTACTCCATTGGCCTATATAAATTCTAAAGCATGAAGATACAGAGAAAATAACAAACGCTCAAGTATATTTACAAATAATGTGTTTGTGCGAAAAGAGATTTTGCACAGTCTGACGTTTAGTATATGAAGCGTAGCATCCCGAAGGGTGCTATGATTTCATATACAGTGTTCTCTGCTGGCCTTCTTTTTATTCGGTTTGTTTTAGCATTGGCTTGCAGCTCTTTGCAACCGCAGGAACGAGGATTGCAATGTGCTGTAAATTGTGCGGGCATAATTTCTTAATTCAAAATTACAATTTAATTCCATTTCATTCTCTGTAACCTAACTGCGTTTAAAATAGCTAATAATGCTACACCTACATCTGCGAATACGGCTTCCCACATATTTGCCATACCAAATGTGCCTAAAATCATTACAATAATTTTTACACCAAAAGCTAATATGATATTTTGCCAAATAATTTTTTGTGTTGATTTTGCAATTTTTATTCCTGTAATAATTTTAGATGGTTCGTCTGTTTGAATAATAATGTCTGCTGTTTCTATTGCAACATCACTTCCCATTGCACCCATTGCTATACCAATATCGCTTGCTGCTAATACAGGAGCATCATTAATACCATCACCAATGAAAGAAATTTTTTTACTACTGTCTTGTTTTAGTAATTCAACTTCATTTAATTTACCTTCTGGAAGCAAACCACCTTTAGCCGAATTGATACCTAATTCACTTGCTATTTTTTGAGTGATACTATCTTTATCTCCTGAAAGCATCATTAAAAAATTTATACCTACTTTTTTGAATGCAGATATAGTTTCTTTTGCATCTGCTTTCAATTCATCTGCAATAGTTACATAACCAACAAATTCGTTTTCAATACCTACTAAAATAATCGATTCTACAATGCTTTCAACTTCTTTAGGACTGTCAATATTGAATTGATTTAATAGCTTTTTATTTCCTACAATAATAGTTTTACCATTTACTGTGCCTGTTAATCCCTTTCCAGCTATTTCTTTGATTTCAGTAGCTTCTTGGATTGGAATATCCAATTGGTATTCTAAAATTGCTTTAGCAATTGGGTGTGTAGATTTTGATTCGATTGCTAATAGTAATGACATAAACTCTTTTTCTGTAATAGAATTGAAAATCTTAATGTCTTTTATTTTAAATACGCCTTTTGTAACAGTTCCAGTTTTGTCCATAACTATGGTGTTCACCTTAGTTAGTTCGTCTAAATACATAGCACCTTTGAATAAAATACCATTCTTAGAAGCTGCACCTAAACCTCCAAAATAACCCAAAGGAATAGAGATTACTAAGGCACAAGGACAAGAGATTACTAAGAAAATTAATGCTCGATAAAGCCAATCACTAAAAACGTAATCTTCTACAAAAAAGTAAGGAACAAAACAAACAGCTATGGCTAAATACACTACTATAGGTGTATAGACCTTTGCTAATTTTCTTATTAATAATTCTGTTTTTGCTTTTTTAGCTGTAGCGTTTTGAACTAAATGTAAAATACGAGCTACAGAACTATCGTTGAATAATTTTGATACTTTGACATTTATTACAGACTCCATATTAATAGAACCTGCTAATACGTTTTCACCAATCAAAAGACTTTGTGGCTTACTCTCACCTGTAATAGCTGCAGTATTTAAACTTGCTTTTTCAGATAATAACGTTCCATCTAATGGAATTTTTTCACCTACTTTAATTTGTATAGTTTCACCTATTACAACATCTGTTGGATTAACTTCTTGATATATATTCTCTCTATAAACACTTGCAATTTTGGGTCGTACATCAAGTAGAGCGGTGATGTTGCTTTTAGCTCTTTTTACTGCTGCATTTTGAAATAACTCACCTACTGCATAAAATAGCATTACAGCTACACCTTCTGGATATTCTCCGATTGCAAATGCACCTATTGTTGCAATACTCATTAAGAAAAACTCGGTAAATATTTCTCCTTTTTTCAAGTATTTAAATGCCTCTTTTATTACGGGAAAACCTACTGGAAAATAAGCTGCTAAATACCATAATAACCGTAGCCATTCTTTAAAAAAAGAAACTTCAAAATAGTCTAAAGCAATACCGATTATTAGGATGGTAAAACTTAAAATAGCAGGAACATACTCCTTAATATTATTTGATTGACCGCTATGGTTATGTTCGTCATTTGAACCGTGAGTTGTTTCAGAGTTAGATTTAATATCTCTTAAATTTAGTTTCTTTTTTTTCATTTAATTTAATTTTAAAGTGAACCATCTATTTACTCTCACGGAATACGACTTATACTCTTCTCCAAACTCTTTTAGAAGAAATTCTTCTTCAAGTCTAATTTGGGTATTGATACTAACTGTAGATAGTGCTATGATTAGTAAGGTAAAAGCATTGGGCAATACTAAGAATAGACCTATATTGGCTATCATAATACCTAAGAAAATGGGATTACGAGAAATAGCGAAAAAGCCATTTGTAACTAATTCTGTTTTATTTTCTTCATCTATGCCAATACGCCAAGAATCTCTCATATTGGATTGAGCAAACCAAACAAACACCAAAGAGAGAATGAGTAATGCCCAACCTATATAAACTAAAGTGTCATATTCTAAATACCAAAAAGGCAAAAGAAACTTATGCCAACTTGGAATAAAGGTATAAATCGAAACAATGACTAATTCTATAATAGAAATAATACCAAACACTTTACCATTGTAACCGTGAGCATCATCTCCTTTATTAAAAGTAAGTGGATTAATATTGGTTTTCTTCCAGAGTAGAAATGATCTTAGTACAAATACTAAGAAGAAATAAGCGATAAAAAATATAAATAAGTACATAGTTGACGTAATTTTAGTGGTCGTGTTCTAATTCACCTGCCTTAGATTGTGCATATACATAGTATGCTCCTTTTGTAACAAGCAGCATTCCAACAGTAATTTCTTCTAATATTTTTATAGACGTAAAGCCATTGTCGGTTGCTCCTGGAATTACTTTTATGGTTGTAAATTCAGTTTCTTCGGCTTTATTCTCCTTTTTGGCTACATAGATAAATGAGTTTTCTCCATCTTTGATTATTGCTTTCTCTGGTACTGCTGTGGTTGTATTGTCGTTGAGCCATATTTTGGCATTGATAAAAAGGTCTTTTAAAAACAATGGTTTATCGCCTTCTAAATGGCCGTGTACACGAACGGTTTTTGTTTTAGGATTAAACTCTTTACCCATAACACTTACTTCACCATTGTATATGGTAGTACCTAATGCTGGTACTGTATAGCTTATTTTTTGACCAATTTTTAAACCTTCAATATCCTTTTCAAAGACATCTAATTCTAAATGCAAATGCTCAGAAGAAATTATCTCCATTAAAGAAACTGTGGGTTGTGCATACATACCATTGTGGATATTGATGTTTGATATATAGCCACTCATAGGAGCTAAGATTGCAATTCGTTGACTAATAGTATTAGGAGTTAAATTAGTACTTGATATGCCTAAATAAGACAATTGTTTTGAAAGCCCAACTGATTTAGCTTCTAAAATTGCTACTTCAGCTTCTGTATTTTGAAGATTTTTTGATACGCCTGCATTGGCATCAACCAAAGATTGTTGACGAGCTAAATCTAATCGCTTTAGTTTTAGCTGTGCTTTAGATTCTAAATATTCTTGCTGTTTTACAATAAAATCAGGATTTTCTACATACGCAATAAGTTCTCCTTTCTTTATATAATTTCCCTCTACAAACTTTTTAGTTCCATTAATAATACCTGCTGATTTTGCAGAAACGGAAGCATAAGCATTTGGCGGTAAACCCAATGTACCTGTAGTTTTTATATAATCATTTACCTTGATGGACGAAAACTCGCCAAACTCTAAACCTATCGTTTCTATTTGTTCTTTAGTTAGATGTACGCCTTCTTCTTCAGAATGGCTTTCTTCTTTTGACTTACTTTTGTGACCGTGTCCATCATCTTCAGTATGATTTTCGGTTGTATTTCCGTGATTATGCCCATCACCTTCTTTATGTTTATCACCACAAGAAGTAAATATTGAGGAGACTGCGAATACACATATTACTAAGATATATTTTATATTATTTTTCATTTTAATGCCTTTTATTGATTTGTAAGAAATTGATAATCTACTACTGCCTTGTTATAGGCTATTATTTGTTCCCAATAATTCTTGTTATTGGTAGCCATAAGCTGTAAGGTGTTTAATAATTCGAGATAGGATAATTCTCCTGCTTGATAATTGAGTTGTGCAATCCTAACTATTTCAGGATTGATTGTTTGTAGCTGCTCCTTATAAAATTGTACACCTTCGTTATATAACAAAATGGTACTTTCTGCTTCACTTAACTCTTGATTTATAGCTAAAACTTTACTTTGATACTGATAATTAGCAATATCAATCTGTATTTTTTGTGCTTCTACTCTTTTTTTGGTTTGACCATTAAAAAGAGGAATAGACACACCTGCTTGCACAGCATTTAACCAACCGCCCTCATAAAAATATTGAGCTGCATAACCGATATTAAAACTTGGTTTTAAATTGGATTTAAGCATTTGTACTTTAGTGGATTCGATAGCAATGTTTTGTTTACTTTGTTGAAGAAATATATTTGAATTAGTATCTAAAGAATTACTGTAGTTAAGAACAGCAAGTGATTCTTTTGTGGTTACTGGTTCTTTTGAATTGAGTGTTAATTGAAACTTTGTATTGAGATTATCAAGCTGTATTTTAACTTGTCTTAATAAAAGTTGATATTCATTCCATTTGGCTTTTAAAGTCAATGCTTCTAATGCATTTGCCTGCCCTACTTCAACCCTAACTTTTGCCTTATCATAATAGTTTGAATACGTTTCTGAAAGGTTGGTGTAAAGTATTTCTAATTCCTTTTTGTATTGAATTTCAAAGTAAAGCTGTTTTACTTTCCACTTTAATTCGTTTACAGTTTGCTGATTAGATAAAGTACTCTGAATAGCCAACTCATCTTGTAGTTTGTTATTGGCTTTGGTAATGCTTGGACTAGGGAAATTTTGAACAAATCCTATCTGATTTACTTGTTGACCAAATTGTTTATCTACTAACCCATCTCCTTGATAAGAAATATCAGTATTACCTAAATTGTATTTTAGATTTTGAAGTGATTGGTTTTTCTCTACTTCTAAATTGGCTGCTTTTATATTTGGGTGGTTTGCTATCGCCATAGTAATAGCACTATCTAAATCTATTGGTTTTTGTTGTGCCTGTGCTGAAAACGATAAACCTACAAATATCAAAATACTTAATACACTACTTTTTGATATTGAAATAGATTTTGATTTACCACTATTCCATTTTTCTAACCAATAGTATAATACAGGTAATATTACCAATGTAAGGAAGGTTGCAGTAAGCAATCCACCAATAACTACTGTAGCCAAAGGACGTTGCACCTCTGCTCCTCCAGAAGTAGATAATGCCATTGGCAAAAAACCAAGTGATGCTACAGCTGCTGTCATTAATACGGGTCGTAACCTTACTTTTGTGCCTGTTAGTATTCTTTCTTTTATATCTTTCATACCTTCTTTTTTAAGTTGATTAAAGTACCCTATGAGTACAATGCCATTTAACACAGCAACACCAAATAAGGCAATAAAACCAATACCTGCTGAAATACTAAAAGGCAAACCTCTTAATTGTAATGCCCAAATACCACCTATTGCAGATAATGGAATTGCAGTAAAAATCAAAGCTGCTTGTGATACTGAACCAAAAGTGAAATAGAGTAGTATAAATATTAAAGCCAATGCGATAGGCAGTGCAACTGACAATCTTGCATTTGCTGCTTTTAGGTTTTCAAATTGACCACCATATGTAAAATAATAGCCAGTAGGCAGTTTTAAATTGGCATCTAATTGGGTTTGAATTTTCTCTACTAATGTTTCTACATCTGTATTCCCAACATTTACTCCAATAACAATTCTACGATTTGTATTTTCTCTGGACACTTGCATTGGGGCATTTACCAAATCAATATTAGCGACACTATTTAGTGGAACTTGAGTACCATTGCTAAGTGTAATAAAAAGGTTTTCTACATCCTCAATGCCTGTTCTGTATTGGTCATCTAATCGAATGACTAAATCAAATCGCTTTTCTCCTTCATAAATAACACCTGCTTTTTCCCCTGCAAAGGCAGACCGAATTACTTGGTTCACTTCTTTTATATGCAAACCGTATTGTGCCATTTTATCATAATTGTAATTAATAATTATTTGAGGCATTCCTATTGTTTGTTCAACATTTACAGTTCCTACACCATCAATATTATTAATGATTTTCTCTGCCTCAGTTGCTTTTTGAAACATTATATCTAAGTCTTCTCCGTAGAGTTTAATGGCAATATCAGCTTTTGTACCTGTCATTAATTCATTAAAACGCATTTGTATAGGTTGTGAAAATTCATAGCCAACTCCCGGAATAGCTTCAAGTGATTCTTCTATTTTTTCAAACATTTCTTGACGACTATTAGCCGAAGTCCATTCAGATTTTGGTTTCATTACCAATACATAGTCGGCAATTTCTACTGGCATTGGATCTGTGGGAATTTCTGCCGAGCCAATATTGGCTACCACATCAGTAATTTCTGGAAACTCTTTTAAGAGTTTTTTCTGAATCATTTTTGCAGTTTCTACACTTTGAGAAAGAGAACCTCCTGGTGGTATAATGTGTTGCATAGCCAAGTCTCCTTCTTCTAATGTTGGAATAAATTCGCCACCCATTCTACTAAAAACAAAAACACTTATAAAGAATAGTAATATAGTTCCTCCTACAAATAGACGTTTGAACTGCATTGCTTTGTTTAAAATAGGAGTGTATCCACTTTGAAAAAAGTCTATGATTTTATCTGCAATTGTTCTTTTATTGGAAATATTTTTATTTAGAAAAAGAGCTGCCATCATTGGTACATACGTTAATGATAGTATTAATGCTCCTGTAATAGCCAACATAACAGTTTGAGCCATAGGCTTAAACATTTTGCCTTCAATACCCACCAATGCTAAAATTGGTATATAGACCATTAATATAATAATCTCTCCAAATGCTGCTGAACTCCTGATTTTTTGCGAAGAGGAAATTACATCTGTATCTATTTCAGATTGGGTAAGTAACGTACCCGAATGTTTTACTCGTAGTCTGTGTACTATGGCTTCTACTATAATGACTGCACCATCTACAATTAAACCAAAGTCTATAGCTCCCAAACTCATTAAGTTAGCTGAAATTCCCAATAAGTTCATCATAGATACTGCAAACAACATTGCAAAAGGAATAACTGATGCCACAATTAAGCCTGCACGCCAATTTCCTAATAGAAGCACTAAAATGAAAATGACGATTAAACCTCCTTCGATAAGATTTTTCTTAACTGTACCAATTGCTGTAGTAACTAATTTATCTCTTACTAAATATGGGTCTATTACAACTCCTTCAGGTAATGATTTTTGAATTTGAATGACTCTTTCTTTAACTAATTCTGTTACTTCTGAGGAGTTTGCACCTTTAAACATCATTACTTTACCACCTACCACTTCTTCTCCGTCACGAACTAATGCACCATAACGAGGAGCTTTACCATATTGTAAGGTGGCTACATCTTTAATTAATATAGGAGTATTACCTGATTCATTAACTACAATATTGCCAATATCGTCTAATGATTTTGCAAGACCTTCTGAACGGATATAATAGGCATTTGAATTTTTCTCTATATATGCACCACCCGTATTTTCATTGCTTTTTTCAAGAGCTACAAATACATCTGAAATACTTATACTCAATGATTTTAGTAAGGCAGGATTTACGGCTACTTCATATTGTTTTAAGTAACCACCCATTGAATTAATTTCTGCTACTCCTTCAATACCCAGTAATTGCCTTTTTACAATCCAGTCTTGAATGGTTCTTAATTCTGTTGCAGAATATTTATCTTCAAAACCTTCTTTGGGTCTAACTACATATTGGTATATCTCCCCTAAACCTGTGGAAATAGGAGACATTTCAGGTGTGCCTAAACCTTGAGGTATTGCATTTTCAGCTTCCTTAATTCGTTCAGTAACTAACTGTCGTGCTAAGTATATATCATAGTTTTCTTCAAATACTACGGTAATTACCGAAAGCCCAAAACGTGAGATTGACCTTATTTCTTCTACTTTTTGAAGGTTCTGTAGAGCAAGCTCCACTGGTGTTGTAATAAACTGCTCTACCTCTTGTGTAGCAAGCGTTGGAGAAATAGTTATAATTTGAACCTGATTGTTTGTGATGTCAGGAACTGCATCAATTGGCAATTGGCGGAGTGAAAATATACCCCAGATTGTTAAAGCTGCTACAAATAGCCCTATAACAAACTTATTCTGTACCGAATAAGCGATTATCTTATCGAACATATAAATGTGATTTTATTTAAGTTAAACTAAAAGAAAGTGCAAAAAGGACGTAGATAGCCCTTGAAAAATAGTTTAACTTATGGTTGGCGGATGCCATACTCCATTGGAGTAATCAAAAGAATATAAAGAGGAATAATGAAACGAATAGGAATACATAACTGTATTCTTTATTTCGCTAAAAATAACCAATGATGGAATAGTAATTGGAGTACCGCAACATTGACAAACACAAAAAGCGGTACAACCATCTTCTTTGTCCTGAGAGTGATTGTGTGATTGGTCGTCAAAATGGGTTTGTGATATGTTTTCAGAAATAGCACTATTTATACCGTCTTCACAAGGCATTACTGCCATTGTAAATATAAATATTGATAATATGAATGCTAATATTCTCATCTTGGGTTCAAAGATACTAAAGTTTAAGTGCAACTCACTTGCAAAGATTATTCCTTACAGTTTGCACAAATTCCTTTTATTACCATATTGGCTTGTTGCATTTCAAAATTCTTAGGGAGTTCTATATTGGGAATATTTAGGGTTGTTAGACAAAATGTTTCTTTGCATTTATTACAATGAAAATGATAGTGTAAATCTATTGGAGAACAACTGCATCCTTCTAAGCATAGAGCATATTTTAAATGACCTGTACCATCTTCAATGCTATGTATTAGTTTAGATTTCTCGAAGGTTTTTAGTGTTCTAAAAAGTGTGCTTTTGTCTGCTCTTTCAAATGCTGTTTCGATGTCGCTTAAAGATACTGCCTTAGTTTGCTCGGTAAGATATTGCAACACAAGTATTCGCATTGCCGTTGGTTTAATATCACTTTTATTGAGTCTATTTTCTAATTTTTCATTCATCTTTAACTATCCTATATTTTTGTGCGGCAGATAAAAAGCAATGTGTGCGACAGCACTCTTTGCTTTTGTAGGGGGGCTATTTTTGCTTGCAGAGAACGGTCTCGGCTATGAGTAGTTGCGTGGGTTAGCACTTAACTTTTGCAAGTACACACCAAGTTGGAAATTCCGCAGGAATTTCCAAATTAGGCGAGAACAAGCAATTACTTATAGCCATTGTTGTGTGCAGTATTTTGTTTTATTTCTTCAATTTTATATATGATTTTCTTTCCGTTTTCCTTTCCAATTCTTACCATTTCATCTGCTCCATTAGATTCTCCACCAATTCTTAAAATCATATCACATTTACTTATTAGTCTAATAGCAACTGGGTGAAATAATTTATTCCATATTTCATCGCCCATTTCTATTGAACCTGCTGTTTCTATTAATGGTAGTGCAAACCATTCGCCTAATACTGGTAAATGTCCTATTTCATAGATTTTTAATGCCGTAGTATTCATTTGGTCGACATTTTCTTGTATTAATTTAGGGTCGTCATTTGTTCCTGAACGATAAGGGCCAGCAACCAATATCATTAATGTTTTTTGTTCCGTCATATTACATCGTGAATTTTAGCATATTGTAAAAGCATAATTGTTTTTCCATCTTGGATTTCACCCGAACTTATCATTTTAAAAGCATCATCAAAGTTTAATTCTAAAACTTCAATATTTTCTTGTTCAGCTTTAAGTCCGCCTCCTTCACTAACTTTCATATTTTTATCATACTCGGCAATAAAAAAGTACACAATTTCTGTTACAGAACCAGGCGACATATATGATTCAAAAATTTTCTTGACTTTATTTATTTTGTAGCCCGTTTCTTCTTCTGTTTCTTTTTTAATGCAATCTTCGGGATTATCTTTGTCTAACAATCCAGCACAAGCTTCAATCATCATACCTGATTTATTGCCATTTACATAAGTTGGCAGTCTAAATTGTCTTGTGAGTATTACAGTTTTATTCTCCTTGTTATAGAGAAGTATTGTTGCTCCATTTCCTCTGTCATACGCTTCTCTGGATTGGGTTTCCCATTCTCCATTTTGTTTTTGATAATCAAAAGTTACTTTATTCAGCGTATACCAATTGTCGGATAGTATTTCTGTTTCTTTTATCTTA
>Ga0079203_1003167_pt1 | contig 10458 bp, 5 predicted proteins | sample PorBlaMBantryBay_FD_68602 | JGI IMG/M metagenome (GOLD analysis project Ga0079203, IMG submission 68602) | Marine algae microbial communities from Bantry Bay - Bantry Bay, Ireland | ecosystem: Host-associated > Algae > Red algae > Blade | place: Bantry Bay, Ireland
AAAAATAAAAGAAGAAGTCTTCCATGGTTTAACTATGGAAGACTTTTTTTTACAAAAATTAAAACGAAATCAATCTGATGAAATTAATAAAACTCAGTTTATACCTTTTTGTAAGTGTATTGTTTTTTGCTTCGTGTGGAAGTGCGAGTCATCATTTTTATGCAACAGATGAAGGGAATCTTTTGGCACTTCGAGAAGAGAAAGATCTAAAAGTATCTGCGGGATATACGCCTCATTTGAATAGTTTGCCTGGTAATAATATAAATGCTCAAATCGGTTATAGTCCAATCAAACATCTCGGAATTCACGGGAGTTATTTTCGTATTCGAAATTCATTTACAGGAGCGGAGGATATAGAAAAGAATGTTTATCAATATAATTTTAGCGGAGCAGTCGGTGGCTATTATTTTAAACCTGCCAAAGCCAAAGAGATTTTTGGTGACGACGAAGATGGATTAACTTCATTCGAATCTGCGACAGAAGGCAAAGGATTACTCTTTGATGGATATGTTGGTTATAGTCGAGGAGCAGTCAATAATTTTTATTTTGGAGAAACGGGAAAAGTAGAATTAGATTTTCAAAAATTTTATGTGCAAGGTGGATTTCATATTTTCTTAGATAAAGTTGGAGCAAGTTTTACTTTGCGAGGAACTCAATTAAGTTATCTTGATAGTTCAATTGCTTCTGGAAAATTATCTGCTTCCCAATTGCGAAAAATAAAAATCATTGAAGAAAATAATCCATTTTTCTTTTTGGAATCTGCTTTAAAAATTTCTATTGGAAAACCAACGGCACCCATTCGAGGATATCTGACACTCGCAGGAGTATATGATTTTGGGGATGTGTTTTTGGAAGTTCAACCGAGTACGATGCAATTTGGAGTGACTGCAGATATTGATTATCTTTTTTCTAAAAAGGAAAAAACAAAAAAGAAGTCTTCGAAGAAAAAACGAAGGAGTTCACGTAAGAACTAATACTTTTAAAAACGAAAAAGGAGTTACAAAATTAATTGCAACTCCTTTTTTTATAAATAAAACGAAGCATACTTTTAAGCTCCGTGGCATTGTTTAAATTTCTTACCACTTCCACAAGGACATTTTTCATTCCGTCCTACTTTTGGAATATCTCGTTTAAATGTTTCTGGCTTTTGTCTTCGACCACGACCAGCACCTGCTGCGGCAGCTTTTGCAGCTTCAGCATTTGGATCTTTGTTGGTAGAAGTTTTACTCATATCTGTTTTTTGAGTTCGAGCTTCTTCTATTTTAGTTCCATCTTGCAAGACGACCGAACCTTTTACTAAATAAGAAGTTACTTGCTCATTGATTCTGTAAATCAATTGTTCGAACAAATTAAAAGCTTCCATTTTATAAACTACCAAAGGATCTTTTTGCTCAAACGACGCAGCTTGAGAAGAGTCTTTCAACTCATCCATTGAACGTAAATGTTCTTTCCATTCTTCATCAATAATTGAAAGTGCAACCACTTTTTCAATATCTCGAACGATAGATTTCCCCTCTGTTTTTACAGCGCTTTCCAAGTCTGCTGCTGCAGGAAGAATTCTTGAAACACCATCGGTAAATGGTAAAGAGATTCGTTTGTATTTATGACCTTCTGTCTCGTAAACATGTTTGATTTGAGGAAGAACCAAGTCAGAAAGCAGCTGTCCTTTTCGTTCATACATTTCCACAAATTGATGATACATTTTAGTAATGATCTCATCTTCATCTCCTTCTTGAAAATCAATAGCATCCATCTTGGGATCAATTCCCATCACCTCAATTGAGCCTCTTCGAAAACTTTCAAAGTTACCATCTCTCCGATGTGCTACTACCAAACTTTCAATCAATGAAATAAACATCGTGTTCAAATCCAAAGCAAGTCGCTCTCCTGAAAGTGCATTAAAACGTTTTTTGTAAATCGCTTCCCGTTGAATATTCATCACGTCATCATAATCCAATAATCTTTTTCGAGTACCGAAATTATTTTCTTCCACTTTTTTCTGTGCTCGCTCAATTGATTTGGAAACCATCGAGTGTTGAATTACTTCACCATCTTGATGACCCATTTTATCCATCAATTTTGCAATTCGTTCAGACTTGAATAATCGCATCAAATTATCTTCCAACGAAACATAAAACTGCGAACTCCCCGGATCTCCTTGACGACCTGCTCGTCCTCTCAATTGCCTATCGACTCGTCGAGAATCATGTCGCTCGGTTCCAATAATTGCCAATCCACCTGCTGCTTTTACAGCATCAGATAATTTAATATCCGTTCCACGACCAGCCATATTCGTTGCCAATGTTACTTTTCCAGCATTCCCTGCTTCTGCCACAATATCAGCTTCTCGTTGATGTTGTTTGGCATTCAAAACATTGTGGTCGATACCTCGCATTTGAAGCATTCGACTTAGCTTTTCAGAAATCTCCACCGAAGTCGTACCCACCAGAACAGGACGACCTGCATTACTTAATTTGACAACATCTTCAATTACAGCATTGTATTTTTCACGCGCTGTTTTGAAAACCATGTCATCTTTATCATCTCTTACGATAGGTCGATTCGTAGGAATCACCACTACATCCAATTTGTAAATTTCCCAAAATTCCCCTGCTTCCGTTTCGGCTGTACCAGTCATACCAGCTAGCTTATGATACATTCGGAAGTAGTTTTGCAAAGTTACGGTTGCATAAGTTTGCGTCAAATCTCCAACTTTTACATTTTCTTTTGCTTCAAGAGCTTGGTGCAATCCATCAGAATATCGACGACCTTCCATCATCCGACCAGTTTGTTCATCGACGATTTTTACTTGACCATCCATTACCACATATTCATCATCTCGCTCAAACATCGTATATGCTTTCAGTAGCTGATTGATAGAGTGCAAACGTCTTGACTTGATCGAAAAATCAGAAATCAAAGTAGTCTTATTATCCATTTTTTCTTGCTCACTCCATTCCTCATTTTCCTCAATCATCATCATCTCCGTCGCAATATCAGGCATGATAAAAAAGCCAGGATCTTCATTTCCTTTGGCTAAATATTCAGCTCCTTTTTCCGTCAACTCAACGCTTCGAGTTTTTTCAATAATAGTAAACAACAGAGGATCATCTACCAAGTGCATTCTTTTTGATTGCTCTTGCATGTAGTGGTTTTCTGTTTTTTGCAAAACAACTTCTACTCCTTCTTGACTGATAAATTTAATCAACGGAGAAGACTTTGGCAATGCTCGATGCGCTCTCAACAAACACATTCCACCTTCTCCTTCTTCCACACCAATGTTCCCTTCTTTGAATTGTTTTTTAGCTTCCGCTAAATAAGCTGATGCGATTTTTTTCTGCGCATTCAACAATGATTCAACTCGAGGTTTCAAAGCAATATATTCTTGTTCTTCCGTACCTTGCGGTATTGGTCCAGAAATAATCAAAGGCGTTCTCGCATCATCAACCAAAACTGAATCCACCTCATCGACCATACAATAATGTGGCTTTCGCTGCACCATTTCATCTTGAGAACGAACCATATTATCTCTCAAGTAATCGAAACCAAATTCGTTATTTGTTCCGTAAGTGATGTCGCAATTGTAAGCTGCCACCCGACCCTCCGAGTGAGGTTTATATTTATCAATACAATCAATGGTCAAAAATAAAAACTCGAAAATCGGCCCAACCCATTCGCAATCTCGACGAGCTAAATAATCATTCACCGTAATAACGTGAACACCTTGACCACTCAACCCATTCAAATATGCAGGAAGTGTTGCAACTAAGGTTTTTCCTTCCCCAGTTTGCATCTCAGCAATTTTTCCATCATGCAACACCATTCCACCAATCAACTGAACATCATAATGAATCATGTTCCAAGTGATTTCTCCACCTGCTGCCAACCATGAATTGGAGTAAATCGCTTTGTCTCCTTGAATCGTCACATGCGCTTTTTTCGCAGCAAGCTCTCGGTCATGATCGGTAGCAGTTACCGTAATTGATTCGTTAGAAGAAAATCGACGAGCAGTTTCTCGAACTACCGCAAATGCCTCAGGTAAAATTTCTTTTAAAACTTCCTCCAAGTGCTTGTCTCTTTCTTTGATTAATTCGTCAGACTCTTTGAACAATTCCTCTTTTCGATTGAAATCTTCTGTAGTGTCAGCTTCTTCTTTGATCGCTTTGATGTCGGCATCAATTCCAGCCAAATGATCTGCAATTCGAACTCTAAATTCATTCGTTCGATTTCTCAAATCATCATGACTTGCATTAACCAATTTCTCTTCCGCTTCATGAACTAATTCAACGATTGGTTGATACAAAGATTTATCTTTGTCATACTTAGTTCCAAAAAGTTTTTTAATAAATTTAAACATGTTATTTTTTTTGAGATATGGGATTTTGAGAATTGAGAATTGAGACATTTATTTAGTAGGAAATGTCTCAATTCTCAATACCTAAATTCTCAGTACCAATTTTCAAATTGAAGGGCAAATATAAAATATAAATAAGTGTTCCTTGATATGATTTGAACAATATTATAAATGAAATTGTCTAAGAAAAATGAATGTTGTTGGTCATTCAAAATTCATCATTCAAAATTACATATCATCACATTTTATTCCATTACAAATTAAACGATACTTTTGTGACATTATGGCGCAAAAGTATCACTCTGCATAAAATAAAATCAATTATTTTTGCATTTTTAAACCAATACGTCAGGAATATGATTTTTTTTATAAAAAAAGAAATACGAATACACTTTACATGGATACTTGGAGTGTTGATTCTATTTATTTCTTCGTGTCAAATTGATAGTAAAAACTATCTTCCAGAATATTTTTATCCAATGCAAAAGTGGGAGGAAGGAATGGTTTATGAATACCATCCTGTCAATAATGAGCAACTCCCGGTGGAATATTGGTATTTTAGAAAAATGAAAAATGATGGGAAAACAATTTTGACGGGACAATATTATGACAACACTTACTTGCCTCGTCAAATTTTTAATGCGGAGGTGACGAATGAAGGCGTTTTTATCAGAGACTATATTTTGTATGAATATGATTCTTTGGGAAATGTCAATCAAAATTCAGCAGAGATTTTAGCAAATGTTAATTTCCCTTTTCAAATAAATGATACTGCCCAAATTTTTCCAACCAAATTAAAATGGAAAATGCCAACCGAAGAATATCCAAACGGTCATCTCGAATTATCCCGAGATCGAAAATTCAAAGGCGATGCAGCATATTCGTTTAAAAATAAATCATACGATTGTGTGGAATTTCAAACTGATGAATTGATGAGTGATTTTAATGATGGACATTTGGAAAAAAAATATCAAGGAAAAGAACTCTACGCAAAAAAATTAGGATTGATTTATTACAAAAAAGAAATCGACGAAAATTTCGTTCTAGAATATGAATTGCGAGATACTTTTTCGATGGCAAAATTTGAAGAAAAATTTAAACAATATATTAGTGAATAAAATTAAGTATAAAATGGGAATATCAAATATCGAATATCGAACATGGAATGATGAAGTTTGTCACCAATATTTGATTGGTCGTTCCTTCGATATTCCTTGTTCGATATTCAATATTCGATATTCAAAAAAACTTCTTCAATTCATTCTATCATTTCTTCTAGTTTTATTTTTATCTCAAAAAATAACTGCTCAAGTTCTTCCTCCCGATTTTTTATGTGTGCGAAGCGACACCCTATTTTGGGATATTCCAACCAATAATTGTGGTTCATTTAATAACTATGAAATTTTTTTTAGTGCCAATCCAACTGGACCTTTTAATCTTTTAGGAACAGTTGCTAATCAGGGACAAGGTTTTTTTCACCATCCAAATCCAACATTGGACATCTGGTATTATTATTTGCAAAGTGACTTTAATTGTCCAGGTGAGGTAGTTTTGCAATCGGATACTTTGGATAATCAACAACCTGAGGTAGCGATGCTCAGACGAGCTTCGGTCAATGGAAATTCTATCGAACTCGAATGGCAAGCAAGTACGTCGCCAGAAGTTTCAGCCTATATTGTTTTTAGAAGTACTTCGATGGGGACAATTGCTTTGGATACTATTTATGGAGGATTGACGAATTTTGTTGATAACAATGCATTTCCAAATGACCAATCAGAAACCTATTTTATTTTAGCCATTGATGAATGTGGAAATTTGAGTATTTTTAATGAGCCACATTCAACGGTTTTTTTGGAACAATCAGTTATTGCTTGCGAACAAAAAATAGTGTTGGAATGGAACTCATATCAAGGTTGGACAAATGGAATAGGCAGCCAGGAAGTTTGGGTGGATGTGGATGGAAGTGGTGCAATTTTGCAAGCGACCATTTCAGGAAGCGATACCAGTTATGTTTTTGAAAATGCAAGTGACTCAGAGAACTATTGTTTTTTTATAAAATCAATTGAAAATGGAACAGGCGTAGAAGCATTGTCAAATGAAATTTGTTTGACACCAGACTTGGTTGAACCGATGCGAAATTTGGTTCTGAGAAATGTAAATGTGCTGCCAGATAACTCTGTTGAGTTGACTTGGAATTGGAATTCTAATGCTGAAATTCAATCTTTTGAAATTTTACAAAGTCTAAATAATACATTTACAATTTTAAATTCTTCCCCTGCACCGATTCCTTTGGGCAATGGAAATAGTTCAATTGATATAATTTCAGATCCTTCCGCCAGCAAAGTTTTTTACAAAATCCAAACTACTGATGATTGCGATATTTTGGTCGAGTCAAATGATGGAAGTACTATTCATCTGGTTGGAAATCCACAACCTGGGTTTTCCAATTTTTTAACTTGGACTCCTTTCGATATTGAGAATGCAGAAGTGGTGGAATATTCTATTTATCGAATCGTCAATGGTTCAGCAACATTTGTCGATGTCGTTCCTGCGGGGACAACTTCATTTTCTGACGAAGTAGATCCAGGCGAACAGGAGGAAAGTAATGTTTGTTATTTCGTAGTTGCCGATGCCAATGTGACGCTTCCAAATGGAAATATTTTACCCATCGAATCTTCTTCCAATACTACTTGCGTCGAACAATTGACGAGCATCGTTTCCCCCAATGCATTTGCTCCACAAGGCATCAATCAAATTTTTAAACCGTTCGTCATCTTCGGCGAAACGGTAGATTATCAATTTACCGTTTTTAATCGTTGGGGCGAATTATTATTTGAAACTACAGACATTGACCAAGGTTGGAATGGAAAATATAAAGGTGTCATTCAACCGATGGGCGCATATATTTTTCAAGTAAAAATCACTCAAGCAAATGGAAGAGTGGTGGAGGACGGAGGTGTTTTTACTCTTTTACGATAATTTTTTGAATACCCAACACTCGACAAGGAATATTCAATTTCCAATTTCCCCCTACAATTATTAACACTTACTATAGTTGGATATTGGACACTCCTTGTTGAGTGTTGGATATTTTAGATTTGGATTTTCAGCAAGGCGTTGGTGGAAAAAATGGAAAAAATGAATAGCTACTCTTCGAGTAAAAATAGAATCGTTGCCAACTTAGATGGAGGTGGAGCGAAATTAAAACTCAAGGCAACTCACAACAATATTTACCTCAGGTAAAGTGCATTAATAAATTTACATTCTTGAGTAGATTATTTTGTTTCTAGTTTTTACTTTGAAAGCACGAGTTTATCTGGATAAATGACTGATTTCAAAGTGAAAATAGGAACAAAAGAAACAGTCAAGAATGTAAGTTTATTATTGAACTTTGCCTCAGAGAATATAAAATGAATAATTAGTAAAGTGTAAACTGTTTTCGCTACACTCATTGTTATACTGATATACTGTCTCCCAAAACTTTATAGGAAAAATTATTTATTTCATGTTAGGATGAGCAGTTTAACAGTTAGCGTAGCGAAAACAGTTCAACAGTTGATTCTATTCTTTTTTGGAAAAAACAGGTACTTCTACTTTCTTTTTCTTTTCCAATTGGATTTTTTCCACAAATGATTTTGTCGATTTAAAAACCTTCCATCTAAAAATCCCATCACCCAAAATTAGAATCAACCAACCACTTAGGAAAACAATATTTCGAGCAATCTCAATCATCATTCCCATCTCCGAATGTGATTTCCCAAAACCGAAATACATCATCTCAAAACAAATTACCATCGCTGTAAAAAGAAATAACAATAAACTTACATTCCGAGTATTTTGAACAAAACTCGGAGGTCGATGTAATTGATTTTTCCGAAAAAACCGAATCGCATTTCCATCCTTCGGATTTATTTTTATCAATTCTTTTAAAATAAATTCTGCTTTGTGATACTCTAATAAATTATAATGAGCTGCTGTTTTTTGCAACAATAATTTCCTGTAAATATCTTCGCCTTGGTAATATTGAATATTATGTTGAATGACTGCTTCGATAGTTTCGTCACAAATTTTTAGCATGTTTTGATAAAGTCCAATTTCCAATAATGCTTTGATGTACGCCAAGTGTAATTCAAAATATTCATGAAATCTCAGTCGTAGAATATCTTCTTTATGACTTGCATAAAAATCCACAATCAATTGATACGCATGCATATCAATCTCTTTAAATTCATTAAAAGTTTTAGAATGTAGGGACGTAAAATCGGACATAACAAAATTAATTTAATCTTCGTACAAGCAAATAGCTTGAATATTTTTTTGTAAAATGTGGATTGTTATATTCGATATGTGGGAAGCCACAAAGCAGAGTGTTAAGATAAAAAGAAAACTCAGAGAATCAAAATTTAATCAAAACAGAACAAAACTCTAATCGTCATTTTTGATTTTGATTTTGATTACCATTTTGATTATTTTTGATTTTTGGATAAAACAAATTGAAAAGACGCAATGAGAAAAACTTACGGCAATACTTGGTGGGGAAAACAATGGCTCAACTCCCTCAATAATATCGACTTCTCTAATCGACTACCTCGTGGCAGAACCTATGCGAATAAAGGTTTGGCAAAAAATATTGAATTTGATAACAATGTAATTACGGCTGATGTGCAAGGTTCTAGAAGGCAACCTTACAAAGTTCGATTTACCATTCCAAAATTTTCTGCTACGCAAAAAGCGAATATCATTAGCTTGATTACCGACAACCCTTTTTTCCTTTCCAAATTACTTAATCGAGAGTTACCACCCAATCTGAATCGGCTTTGCGCCACCCAAGGAATTGATATTTTTCCAGAAAGGTGGGATGATTTGCAAGGCAGTTGTAGTTGCCCTGATTGGGCCGTCCCTTGCAAACACATGGCATCCGTTTTATATTTGATTGCAAATGAAATTGATAAAAACCCGTTCGTTGTTTTTCAATTGCATGACTTTGATTTGTTCAAAGGTTTGGAAGGAGTAGGTTACGCAGCCAGCGAACGAACAGGTGTTTCTATTTTTTCTATCAACGATTTACAACGACCTTTTTCTTTTGAAAAAAATAAAAAAACTTGGGACGAAACAATTTATGATGAATTAGATTTTTCGATTCTTCCAGACTGTCGAGAGAGTTTGTTAACCATTTTGGGTAAGCAACCCGTTTTTTATAATCAAGGTGATTTTAGAGCTGTGTTAGAAAAAGTGTACACTAAGGTTAGTAAAGAATTTATCAAAAAAAATAAAGTTCAAACAGAAAAAACGATTACTTCCGAAATGGATGCAGTCGAAGAAATCGAAATCATTTTGGATGCTGAAATGGATTTTGTAACAATCAATTTACGGGATGTAAAAGGGAAGTCTGTTTTGGTTTTTGACAAAGAAGAAGACTTGATGGAATGGTTGGGAGAATTGCCTGCCAATAAATTAACTCAACTTTCTCCCGCACTTCGGGGACTATTTTTGACTTTTCTTTTTTCCAAAAAAATAGTGCAACAGAGTGCCTACCATCCACAACTTTTGCGCATCGGAACGAAGCGATTTAAAGTGCGTTGGATTCCTGCGAACTTGAATGAAGAAGTGAGAAGTGTTTTTGAAAAAATAGAATTATTGATTCCCGATGGTTTAATTTTTTATAAAAAAGGAAAAGATATTTTGGAACCAATCCCAGCAGATAGTTTTACGACATTGGTTTCTTTTTTCCTAAATCATTTTGTAAAAACAACGCATAGTTTAGATTATAAACATTTGGTTCATCCTGTCGCCAATTTATTTTTTAATGGTTCGCTAGAGCGATTTGTGGATTTTGAAAACAAGGAATTCCCAGGAGCAATTCAACTGTGGTTGAACAAGTTTTTTATTTCTGAAAATGAATTTTCACCAGTTTTAATTATTGACGATCAGCAGCAGGAAGGAATTTTTGAAGTAAAAGTGGCGGTCGAAGATAAATCAAAACCACTCGAAGGACCGATTGGAATTGACAAAGTTTTAGCTCAAAATAAATACAGTTCCATTCGTTTGGATGTGCTGCGAAACTTGTCGATGCTCGGAGATTATTTTCCCCAAATAAATATATT
>Ga0079203_1003171_pt1 | contig 10443 bp, 7 predicted proteins | sample PorBlaMBantryBay_FD_68602 | JGI IMG/M metagenome (GOLD analysis project Ga0079203, IMG submission 68602) | Marine algae microbial communities from Bantry Bay - Bantry Bay, Ireland | ecosystem: Host-associated > Algae > Red algae > Blade | place: Bantry Bay, Ireland
ACTAATACAGAATCTACCTCATCGACAATAGCAAAGTGGTGGCGACGTTGTACTAAATCGTCTGGCGAATTTGCCATATTATCACGCAGGTAATCGAAACCAAATTCGTTATTTGTGCCGTATGTAATGTCTGAATTGTATGCTTTTCTACGACCATCACTATTTGGTCTGTGGTAATCGATGCAATCTATTGTCATGCCATGAAATTGAAAAATTGGAGCCATCCAAGCCATATCTCGTTTTGCTAAATAGTCGTTTACGGTTACTAAGTGTACACCTTTTTCGGCCAAAGCATTTAAGTAAACAGGCAAGGTTGCGACTAAGGTTTTACCTTCACCAGTTTGCATTTCGGCAATTTTACCTTGGTGCATAGCAATACCACCAATAAGTTGCACGTCGTAATGTATCATGTCCCAAGTTATAGGCTTTCCTACGGCGTCCCAAGAGTTTGCCCAGGTTGCTTGGTCGCCATCTAATGTTACATAATCTCCCATACCAGAAACTTCTCTATCGAAAGCGCTTGCTGTTACTGTAATTTCTGTATTGTTTGTAAAACGCTTTGCTGTTTCTTTTACAACAGCAAAGGCTTCTGGTAAGATGTTGTTTAATGTTTCTTCTACAGCTTCGTAACTTTCGTCTTCAATTTTATCAATTTCTTGATAAATATCTTCACGTCTGTCTATATCTTCGGTAGCGTCTGCTTCTTCTTTTAAAGTAGCTTTACGTTCGTTAAACGGTTTACGTGTTTGAGCTATAATAGCTTTAAATTCTGCTGTTTTTGCTCTTAATTCGTCGTTGGACAATGCTTCTAGAGCAGCTTCGAATGATTTAATGGTGTCTACTAAAGGTGTAATAGCTTGCACGTCTTGTTTAGACTTGTCGCCAACAAAAATTTTTAGTATGGAATCTAAAAAACTCATAGTTTTTATATTTTATTATTTTAGAATTCTTCGCTATACTATTAATAGCAATTTACGAAGAATAGTTTTTTTATGTTATTTATTGAGATTCTTCTATATCAATATATTTGAAATGTTCTAATATTAAAGATCGTGTCTTGAATGTCAATTTTGTTATTTTTAAACTTTATTTTTAAAAGGGTTAAATATACGTTTTTAGCTTTGGTTGGCTAAAGAACTTAATCAAACTTTTTTAATTAGTTAAAAAATTGCTTTTTTGTATTTATATTTTAACTTTTTTAAATGCCGTAGTATGGCTAGGTAACATAACGTCTTTAGAAAAATAAAAAAAAATTACTTGAATTCAAAATGTTTATTTAAGTTCAAATTTTAAAGCATAAAAAAAGTCTCTATTTGAGACTTTTCTTTGCTTTTATTGAGAAGATGCAAAGCATCTTCTTTATTAGTATTCGTCCTCGTTCCAGAGGTAGTCTTCGTCTGTTGGGTAATCTGGCCAAATTTCTTCGATAGAATCGTAAGAATCGCCTTCGTCTTCAATGGCTTGTAAATTTTCTGTTACTTCTAAAGGTGCTCCTGTTCTAATTGCGTAATCGATAAGCTCATCTTTAGTAGCAGGCCAAGGTGCATCACTTAAATGAGATGCTAATTCTAATGTCCAATACATTTTTTAATAGGTTTTGTTTTTTTGCAAAAATAAATTTTTAGTTGTAATAGTCAAGAAAAAAGTGAATTATTTTTCAGTAATAAAAAAGAACGTCAGTTTTCACTGAAATTATTCTATAGTAAATATCTTGCAGTGTTATTTAAATTGCGAGACTTAAGAAAAAAAAATCTGTGTAACTTTAATGCTTCTCAGGAATCCATTTTACTTCGTCTGCTTGCAAGTCATGAGTCAACTTTCGTGCCAATACAAAAAGATAGTCGGAAAGGCGGTTTAAGTATATTAAGGCTTCTGGCAAAAATGGTTCTATTTCATTTAATGCACTTGCTAACCGTTCTGCTCTTCTACACACACAGCGTGCTATGTGACAGAACGACACTGTTTGGTGTCCTCCAGGTAGTACAAAATGCGTCATTGTTGGTAAGGATTCGTTCATTGCATCCATCTCACGCTCTAATATTTTAATGTCTTCGATAGATATTTTGTTAATGTTTAAGCGTTCTTTTCCATTTTTTAAAATTAATTTCTCAGGATCTGTTGCTAAAATAGCACCAACAGTAAAAAGTTTATTCTGTATTACTATTAAAATGTTTTTATATTGCTCATTGATATTTAAATCGCGAATAAGCCCAATGTGAGAATTTAATTCGTCTACAGTACCATAACTATCTATACGAATATGGTGTTTTGGAACACGAGTACCACCAAATAAAGCAGTAGTTCCTTTATCTCCTGTTTTTGTATATACCTTCATTTTAGTTTCTATTTTTTAATTTCTTTAACGGAGTTTTTATAATTGCTAGATTCAAGTAATAACCGCAACTTTTGTGTTAAACAAAAGTTTGTCCGTTATTTCTAATGGTGTATCAAAATTAAACCTTTTTCTAGGTTATCGTTTAATTTTCTTTCAATTCTGTTAATCTCTTGGTCTAATATGGTTGAAAAATCTTCTTTCTTTGGAAAATATTGTCTAATCAATCCATTAAGATTTTCGTTAGCTCCTCGTTTTTTATTCTTCCATATATGGAGATATATTGTTTTTATACTAACACAATTAATAGTATGCCTCTTACGGTAATAAACAACCTGTTCGGGACTATAATCCTCAACAATGAGAAGCTTAATAAGTTAAACCATATTAGAAGTCAGGTCGACTCTCTTTAGGTTTTTCTCGTGGTGTCTCCTGCATTTTCTCTCTGCTAAATCTGGGCTGTAATCACCACTACGTCCATCTAAATTACGATGCAGTTTCCTGTTTATGCTAGATTTGTTTGCACCAATAATATCTGCTACGTATTGTTGGGTTATACCTAGCTTTTGAAGTGTAGCAATTTAATATCTTTACTCAAGTGTTATTTGTGACGTATTGCAATTTTTAGACGGAGTATAATATAGTTAAATATCTATTAAGGTAGAGAGGAGAAAATTATTCCTTCTTTCTTCTAAAAAATTTATTAAATCATTACTCGCTAAAAATTGTGTTTATTTATTGAGTTTAAGAATATTTAAAATTACTCTACTAAAAAATCAAAATATTTATTGCGATAGGGCTCTCCACGTAATGTAAAGTGCCACCACTCTTTGGCATAATTTCTAAACCCATTACTAATCATGACCGCTTGTAAGATTTGCCTGTTTTTACTTTGTGTTTTGGTAAGATTTTTATTGGCAATCCAAGATTTACTACCAAAAAAATCGTATGGAGAACCCATATCTAGAGTTTCTCCTGTGTCTAAATTTACTATGGTAACATCTAAAGTACTACCACTACTATGTCGAGATTTAGAAGCTATATACCCTTTTTTAAACAAATTTTTCTTGTCAATTGTTGGATAATATTGCTGTTTCATTAAGGTATCGTTAACAACTTTTGCCCAACGCACAAAATGGTTTACTGCTCTTTGCGGTCTGTAAGAATCGTAAATTTTAATAGCTAAATTTTGTTTTGCTAATTCGGTTTGCACTTTTTTTAAAGCCACAGCAGTTTGCTTAGTCATTATTGCAACATTTGCGTTATAACCATCTATAATTTCTCCAACAAAATTGTTGTAATTACAATACTGCAAATCGACATTTATATTAGGAATTTCGGTTTTAGCATACACAAAACCTTCAGGTAATTGTGCAAATGCTATTAGTGAATATAATGTTAGTAAAAAGCTAAATACAAATCTCATAGTACAGAATTTATATGCTAATTTAGAAAAATAATAATATTATAAATAGTAATCACTTAAAATCACCAACAAATTAATTATATTATGTTTTCTTTAAAAGAAATACCCCTTAAACTACCAGACGCAGATATAAGTTATTTTCCAAATTTCTTTTCTGAAGTTGAATCTTACGAATTATACAATTTAATCTTAAACGAAACCAATTGGCAGCAAGATAATATTACTGTATTTGGTAAAACCTATGCACAACCTAGATTGACAGCACTATTTGCAAATAATAAAAAACCTTATTGTTATTCTAATATAAGTATGCATCCTAAAATATTTACAAAGGAATTATTAGAAATAAAATTAAAAATTGAAAAAGTTATTAACGTTAAATTTACTACTTGTTTAGCAAATTTATACAGAGATGGCAACGATAGTAACGGCTGGCATGCAGATAACGAAAAGGAATTAGGTAAAAATCCTGTAATAGCATCAATTACTTTTGGGGCTGCTAGATATTTTAATTTAAAGCATAAAAAAAACAAGGCTTTAAAACAAAAGCTATTATTAGAAAATGGGAGTTTATTAATAATGCAAGGCAGCACGCAAGATTATTGGTTACACCAGATCGCTAAAACAAAAAAAATAGTGAAACCTAGAATAAATTTAACATTTAGAGTTATTTGTTAAATTTATTCCACAAAAAAACCAAAGTCCCTCAACTTTGGTTTTCTGTATTTGCTTTTGTATCTTTGGTTAGATTTAGGGTTACTATATCAACTTAAAGAGAAGCAAATCTTATTTAACTAATCTAATAACTAAAAGTTTTGTCTTTTAGTGCATTTCAAATGTATAACAATTTTTTATTTTCAACGCTTAAAAACGTATTTTTTAGACGAAATGCATAAAATTTTAACATTTATCGATGAAATTTATTTTAAAAACGACGAAATCCATATTTTTGTTTTATATTAAATTTACATTTAAAGAATTACAAAATTGGCACTCATTTTGTAATGTATTAGTCTAAATAAATATACAATGAAAACAAATTTTCTTATTATTTTAATATTTATTGGGAGTTTAAGTTTTGCTCAAAACAAAAATTATACAACCCAAGAACTTGCTATAAATAAATTAATAGATGGCACTCTCCTATCTCCAAATGCAATAGAAAAACCAAACTTGGTAATAATTATTGCAGGCTCTGGACCAACAGATCGTAATGGAAATCAAAATTTTTTAAAAAATAATTCTCTTAAAAAGCTAGCCGAAGGCCTTTCAACTAATAATATTGCAACCTATCGTTACGATAAGAGAATAGTAAAGCAAATAAGAAATAGAAATGTAAATAAAGATATAATGTTCGACGATTTTATTTTTGATGCAAAAACTGTTATAACTTATTTTAAAGATTTAAAAAAATATAATAAAATATACATTGCTGGTCACAGTCAAGGTAGTTTAGTAGGTATGGTTGCTGCAAAAGGTAATGCAGATGGTTTTATATCGCTTGCAGGAGCAGGACAATCTATAGACAATGTTATTATTGAACAAGTAGAAAATACGGCTCCATTATTTTTAGAAGATACTAAGCGTATATTTAAAATTTTAAAAACAGGAAAGACAACTAAAAATTTCCCTCCTGCTTTAGCATCTATATTTAATATAGATACACAACCTTTTATTACAAATTGGATGTCTTATAATCCACAAGTAGAAATTAAAGAATTAAATATGCCAATACTTATTATAAATGGTACAAAAGATTTACAAGTATTTGAAGCAGAAGCTAATTTGCTTAAAGAAGCAGCTCCAAAAGCAGAATTTAAAATTATTAATAAAATGAATCACATTCTAGTTCCAATAGAAGGCGATAGCCTAGAAAATTCTAAATCTTATAATGAAACTGATAGAAAATTAGCTCCAGAATTAATTGAAGCTATTGTAGCATTTATAAAATAAAACCTAATATTTATGTATTTAATAGACTTCTAATTTTTTTTCCGACTCCTAACGTTAATGTATAAACTTAGTTACGTGGTTTAAGCACTAAAGTTAGCAAATAAATCACAGATAGAAAGTCCGAAAGGACTTTCGTAAGTAGGCTATAGCTAGCAATTAATTTTATTCGGTGTTGGCATTTCGTGTTTTTTATTCCGACTTATTTTTATTCGACTTAACTAACTTTTTGTTTTTCCTGCTTTTGAGTGAATTCGGTCATTATTTTATTCCGTAAATTTTTCAATTCCGATTGAGTGAGCAATTCCGCAATTTGCTAAATTCCGCTTTCAATTCGGGTTTTGGTTATCAATTCAGTTTTCAATTCTGCAAACTAGTTTAATTCCGAGTTCAATTATTTTATTATGTTTTTCTCTTTTTAGTAAAGAATTCATAAATTCCTTCTATCCAAAAAAGAAAAGTTTGAAATATTTCAAATAATATTGGCAATCAATAAAATGAGGCAAAAATCCAATTAAGCCTATGAAACCAAATAATTTTATTTTTTTCATTTATTATTCCTATTTTATTGGTTCATGTTGGCTTCCGTGTCAATAAATGCTAACAATAGAAAAAGCACCTAAAAAAGATGCTTTTTCATACTAACCAACCAAAAATATGGTAATTACTACTCTTAATTTAAAGTAACCACACTCTAAAATAGTCGTTGTAGTAATTACTATATATCATTCAATTAACGTGCCATACTTAATTTAATCTGAGTTTTATTTAAAACACACCAATATTAGGTAAATACCTCTGTGTTTTAATGCTAAGTTTTTATTTAAGAAGCGAATAAGTAATTAAACCAGCAATCAAGTTTTCTAAAAAGTTATCAAACAAGCGATATCTAGTGTGCTCAATTTGGTAAATTTTTTTTGAGTATATTGGCTCTTTATCTTAAGTACATTTTGTTTATAAAATCAAGTGCTCTCTTGTTTATAATCTTTCTTAATTTGGTTACCAAATGTATTTCGTGAACAAATAGTTTATCAAATAAATCTTTGCCCAAATAGCCTTTATCGCCATAAATTTTTTCAAAAATTTTATCATGAAAATTATTATTTTTTAAAGGTTGTCTATCGTCAATGTTAGTTTAAGTAATTAGAAAATTAATAATTTGCCCTTTATTATTACAAACTACATTTAGCTTAAAACCATAGAACCAGCCTAAAGTTGCGTAGCTTTTTTTGCTATTTCTTTAAATACTTTATGTTGTTTTTCTCTTTTGTAGTGGGTCACTTTAAGAGCTGTAGAATCGATAAATAAAATGCCAGAATATTTGCCTAATCCGTGGGCTTTTTAATAGACTGCTAAAGGTTGAATAATTTTATTTTATAATTCTACAAAACGATTATAAGAGAGAAGATTAGAAAAGAAATCAGTCATGTGTTTACAGAGATAATCTAGATAAAAATGCTTTAAATTACAATATGATTTTAAATGAAAAATGACCATAATAGTTATAACTTCACTTTTACTCATTTTAGATTTTCTGTTACTTTTTTTTGGTAGATAACCACCCCAAATGCTATTTTTTGTTAAAACAGTATTAAATGCTTTCATGAAATCGTCAAGATTACAAAATATTTCAATTATTTTAGTGTTAGAAACCACAAGTAAAATTGCTTTAGTATATTAGCGCTCAGCACTTTAATATACTAAATTTTCTGCTTTTTTTACATTAAATCTTGATTTCTTAAGTCGAACTCACGTTAATTTATAGTATATAAACCTTACTCTTTTAAATATTTTACATTTAGTTTTTGTTAAATAGTTATTAAGACCTTATAGAATAGAAAAAGCGCCTTAAAGACGCTTTTTCATACTAACCAACCAAAAATATGATAATTACTACTCTTAATTTAAAGTAACCACACTCTAAAATAGTCCTTGTAGTAATTACTATTTGTAATTCAATTAACGTGCCAAAGTTAATTAATTGTGTATAAAGCTTATCATTATTTAACTAGTTTACGTTTAGCTTTATGAAGTAATTATAAGATCTTATGGAATAGAAAAAGCGCCTTAAAAAAGTCGCTTTTCCGTACTAACTAACCAAAAATATGATAATTACCACTCTTAATTTAAAGTAACAACACTCTAAAATAATCTTTGTAGTAATTACTATTTTAAACCAACTAACGTGCCAAACTTGATTTTACAGTACATAGAACTTACTCTCTTTTAATATTGTACACTTAATTCTATTATATAGTTTAAAGACCTCATAGAATAGAAAAAACGCCTTAAAGACGCTTTTTCATAATAATCAACCAAAAATATGATAATTACTTACTCGTAATCTAAAGTAACCACACTTTAAAATAGTCGCTGCAAATAATCTCGATATGTTTAAAACAAATTGCATGCCAAAGTATATTTTTAGTTTTTTATACTATTTAAATTTGGTGTTTTACAAAAAAAATAAACACAACCATTTACATTACTTTGTTTGCAAATAATGCTATTGTTTTTGTTAACACGTTTTTTTGATAAACTCAATGAGTATGTTAAAAACACGTTAAATATTGATAATCAATGTAATAAAAATCATTTTTATGCGTCTTATTTGAAAAACAACAAATGATTCGTTATTATACTCTATTTGAATTAGTCTTCACAATACAACAACGAATTTATAGTTTAGTTTAAGTATTTAGTTTTTATAAAAGCCTAAAAATGAAAGTTTTTGGGCTTTTTGTTTTAATTTATTTATTGCAAATCTTCCGTGACCTAAATCATAATTTGTCTGGACTTCTAGTGGTTTGTAAGACATAAATTCATCTTAAATATGTTAAAATAATTGACGCTAATTTGCTTTAAGGGCTAAAATATAATTGGCACCTTGCTTGATTACCTTTTCAACCATTTTTTTTTTGAGTACTCATAGTATTAATAGTAATTTTTGCAATATTTTAGATTATCCTGTTACTCTGGTATTGCTCTTATTTTATTAGATTTTTCAGTATTTTTACTTGACCAAAAACCAGATTATTTTTACAAGCCCATGCGCTAAAAGTATGAATTGGCGACTAATTTCAATAAGATTTTGCGCCACTTATTGTTATATCATCAATAGCAATTATTTGCTCTTTAGTTAAATCTACGATTGAATTAACCCAGTCAAAGAAGCAAGGCTCAAATTGTTCACTGCCATAACAGAGAACGCACTGTTGATAGTGTCTTTAGAGGAAATTATATTTGGTAATTCTATGATTTTTTTAAAAAAACCTTGTTTTAACGTTCCAAATAGAACTAGTTGTTCCCAAGTTTCTGCTCCACAAATCACTGTAATTGTACCAATGAGAGGGATGTTATAAAATTAATGAATTTTTTTAAAGTGGCTACTATGGTCTTGTATTTGTCAAAAATATCTTTCAAGTTATTCGATGAATTTATGTGCTTAAATAATTGATTATCAATATAAAACACAAATAACTAATAGCTCAAACAACAATAAATCAACTAAATATATTATTTTATATAAATAAAAGACATAGTTTTGTCCTGATAATCTACATTTTTATGCTAGTTTTAAAAAAAATAGCTATATTTAAAAAAAAAAAAATGACTTTAATAAAGAAAATTTTTATCAATTTAATCATTTTGTTTATTGGTGCTTTGTTACATGCTCAATCCGTAAATACTTCTTATTTGTGTTTACAAAATGGAGAAATAGTTTTAGCTGATTTTTCAAATTGCTCTACCACTGTAGTTGCTAATAGTCCTAATATTTTAGGGGATATTGCTGCTGGGGACACACCAGACTCACTTTATGGTATTTTTGCTAGCACTCTCTATTCTATAGATTTAACTACTGGTACCGTTACTTCTTTAGGGGATTTAACTCCAATAGGATTTCCAGCTTCTCCATTTGGAATTCCACTTGACTTAAATTCACTAGTTAGAGAAGGTCCTGGTGTTCTTTTAGCTGTTAGTGTTACTGGTTTTTTAGTTAGAATTGATGTAGCGGCCATGACTGCAACAAACTTAGGAGATACAAATTTTGGTAGTGGAGGTGACTTAACTTTTTTTAATGGTAACTTATATCTCAGTGCAACTGGAAATCAACTCGTACAAATAGATATTAATACACCTGCTAACTCTACTCTAATTGGTCCAATTACTTCGTCAGATGGTTCAACTACAGACATTTTTGGTATTGTATCTGTAGTTACGGGTGATCCATGCAGCATAAATAGCACTTCTGATCTTGTAGCATCGGGAGGTAATGATACAGCAACGCTAGATTTAGGCACGGTACAGACCACTATTAATTGTAATAATATTGCATCCTCTACTATTTTTGGCGCAGCAGAAGTCACTTCAGAAACAATTTGTTCCTTAAATTTAGTATTAGAAGAGGATATAACAATGAGTACGTCGCCTTCATATTGCGACATGGCAATGACTCAACTTAATGCTATACCAGAACCAATTACTCCAATTGGGACTTACTCTTATGAGTGGTCTATAGAGGGATCTACAACTGTTATAGGTACTAATGCTACTTTACCAATTAATATAAATACAACAACAACTTATAATTGTACCATAATAGATTCAGGGAAAGTTTCTCCTAATAATACTTTTACAGCGACTATAACTGTAACAATAATTAATCCACCAGAGATTACACCATTAGCCGATCAAGAATTTTGTGATGCATTTACATTACCTGTAATTGCAGGTA
>Ga0079203_1003172_pt1 | contig 10443 bp, 10 predicted proteins | sample PorBlaMBantryBay_FD_68602 | JGI IMG/M metagenome (GOLD analysis project Ga0079203, IMG submission 68602) | Marine algae microbial communities from Bantry Bay - Bantry Bay, Ireland | ecosystem: Host-associated > Algae > Red algae > Blade | place: Bantry Bay, Ireland
CCTCCTCGGTCCGAGACGCCTTGACGATTTCCGGGATGTTTTTCTGCACCCAGTCGCTGATCGGCACATCCTCCGAGACCCGCACCGCAAAGTTGATGTCTTCTTCAGGACTCGCGAGTCGTTCGAGTTTCTCGTTCGTCGCCATCACGGCCACTTGGAGAAACTCGGCGTTGTCCAAATCGATAGAGCTAAATTCTGCGTCGAACCAAAGGTATTTCATGTTGAAGTAGGTAGGGGCTAGTCGCCAGTAGATAGGAAGGAGTCAGATCGGAAACAACCTGACTCCTCCTCACTACTCGCTACTGGCTACTCACGACTACACAAAAATGGTGCATCTTGGGTTGCCAGATATCTTAGCTGTTGGACCCATGTCACAAAAAATGGCGCCTCATGCCGGTAACGCTCCGACTCCGTCAGATAGACAATCTGACATGCTGCTAGTACACCAATGAGGCGAAAAATGGCGGACTCGAGGGAGTTGCACCCTGCCCTCCTGGGCTTCAACCAAGCGCTCTCCTTCGTGAGCTACGCGTCCGTGAAATAATTGCGGGAGAGGGATTCGAACCCCCACCGTCCGGCGTATGAGACCGGATGGAATCCACTTCCTTCCCGCAGAAAAATGATGGTTATAAAATGGTGGAGGAGACGGGGCTCGCACCCGCCACACGCTGCTTGCAAGGCAGTGTCGCCACTATGGTACATGCACCCCCACATTTGAAAATTGGCACGCCGCCTTGGTGCTGCCCCAAGCGAACTGGTTTTGGAGACCGGCAGGCAAGCTGTTGCGCGACGTATAGAAATAAAATTAGAACCGTCGCGGGATCATTGCGTCATAGTTTTTGCGCCACGGCGGGACGAACACTCTTTTTTATAATTGTTTAAGGGAAAGATTGGGCGCTCCCGCGACGGCACAGGCGTACGAAGGCGGTAGAACCCGCGACGGCTTGGACCTCACCTGTACCCCGTTTGGTGAGGGCAGCCGCAGGATTTACAAGGCGGACGTTTCGGCGTTTCTGGCACGCCTCCCAGAGGGCCTGTCGAACGACTTCGATGGCGGTCGAACGCCGGGTCAAAGTCTATAAATGTACTGTTTTTAAAGTGGTTTTAGGCAGAAAAAAAAAAGCCCCGCATCTCCTTGGAGGCTGCGGGGCGCGTCAAATCTAGGGTGTAGATTCTCTAGCCTGCAGGCCCTCCGTCGAAGCCGTTATCGTCATCGGAATCGCGCCATCCGAACTCGGCGACATTCGCGAATACACGACGATCCATCCCGCCTACGATCATCGCGGCGGAACGAGCCATCATGCCAAAGGCGGTGCTGTTCGAGATTATGTGGAGGATGTTCATTGAAGATTTAGTTCCTTGTTGAGGAGTTCTTAACACGATGAAGCGTTCGTTGTCAAAACTTTTCTATCATCTAATTCGGCAGGCGTCATTTCAGGCGACTTAATCGAGATCATCGTCGTCGTCCTCGTCATCTTCATCGTCGTCGTCTTCATCGAGCCAGTCGGCGGCCATCTCTTCGATTTCCTCGGCGCGGTGTTCTTCCATGTCCTCAAGTTCGCGGCGGAACGCCTCGATCTCCTCTTCCATTTGTTTGAGGTGGCGTTTTTCCATGTCGAGCCGCGCGTCGTAGAGCGAACCGAGGTGTTTGAGGAAGTCCTTGCGCGCAGCCTCGCGCGCGGGGCCTTCTGCCATTTCGTTGTAGGCATCGCCTTTCAGATGCAAGCCGACCTCGAGCTTCTCCATCTTTAAAAACGCATCGGCGAACTCGGCCTCATCTTGCTGGAGAAAGCGGTATTCGTGGAGGATGTCACCCATGTGGTCCATGATCTCCTCGTACATTTCGGGATCTTCCTGCTTCTGCTTTTTCAAGTGCGCGGCCGCCTCCGGGAACTGCTCGTTCACGAACGCGCGAATCTCCTTCATCGTCGGTTCGGGAATGTCTTCGTGGTGGTCGTCGTCATCATCTTCGTTGTGGTCGTCGTCGTCATCGTCGTCATCGTCCTCGTCGTGGTCATCATCATCATCGTCGTCGTCATGATCTTCATCATCGTCGTCATCATCCTCCTCATCGCCGTCGTCATCATCGTCGAACGAGGATTCCAACGGCGCGGAAGGCGCGGTTTCTGGCGCGGACGGTGTCGCGGTTTGTGGCGTTTGCGGCGCGGCAGTCGACTGTGCGAGCCCCCAACTGGTGAACAGGAAAAGCAGAGCGGGCAGGATGATATGCAGGATTTTCATGAGGGAGTGTTTCCGGGTTGTGCGGGTTCTGGGACAGCTTGCGGGTTGAGTAAAATCGGGATGAAGTGGTCGAGGCGCTTGCGTTTGCGCTCCAAGCGGCGCTGCAAATCACGGCGCCGAACTTCTACGCAGCTCGGCGGAACGTGCCACACGCTACGCGCCGCGGGCTTGTCCGCAACGCCCGCAACACCCTTGGCGAACACGCCAGGCGCACCACCAGCAGACTGCGGCCGAGCCTCGTTCGGCGCGCGCAACAGCAGGCCTAAAAGCACGATGGCGGCAGCTGCGATCACGATCGGAAACGCCACCGTGCCCCATCCGCGCTTCGCAGGAGTACGCCTCGCGCCGGACACAGCCGCGGACCCAGCCGCAGACCCAACTGCGGACCCAACGGCGAACACAGCCGAGGACCCAGCCGCAGCGATGGCCTCCGACGCGAAACCGCGCTCCGACCGGGCGGCCGTCCGGTCAAAGGCCTCGCGAAGCGCCGCTTCGTCTGCCCGGGTTTGCCGGTCGAGCTCGGAGCCTCCTAGATCTTGAAAGTTACAGTCGTTGTTCATTGTTGGTTCTCCAAATCACGACGCAGTCGACGCGTAGCATTGCGCATCCGCCCGAGCACGGTGCCCAGCGGCGTGGCGGTAATTTCGGCAATCTCGGCAAAGGTACAATCCAGTTGCAGACGCAGGGCAACCACCTCGCGTTCCGCTTGGGGCAAACGTTCCACCGCCGCCTTAAGCGCCGCCACCCGTTCACCCCGAACCAATTCGTCCATCGGCGTCAGGGACTGCATGTCCGGTGGGTCCCAGCTTCGCAGCTCTTCTCCAGAGCCGCCCTCCAGCCCGACCTCCGAACGACGCTTGCGCTTGCGCAACAAGCCGCGCGCCTCGTTGCAGGCGATTTGGAACAGCCAACTCTTGAACGAACCGCGCGCCTGGTATCGCCCCTCCCCGATCGCCGCCACCGCTTTCGAAAACGCCAGTTGCGTCGCGTCTTCCGCGTCTTGTCGTTGGCAAAGCATTCTCATCATAAAGGCAAATATTCCGGCTTCGTATGGTTCGAGCAGACCCTGCAACGCCACACCGTTTCCACGGCTTCGCCAGGCCTCTATTCGCTCGTCATCGTTCATTCAGTATCCATTCAATGCCGGCAACGGCCACTTGATTGCCTAAAAGTGAAAATTTGTCGTGCCCCGTTGGGGCACCTCATCACCCGCACCACAATCCGGGGTTGCGCTCATCTCGCTAAAGCGAGATTCGCTTCCCCCCGGGCTACACTGTGTCGCCCGCTTTGGGGCTTTTCTCTCCCTAGAAGGACGGCGCTACCTTCAATGCCCCGGACCTGCGGCCAGAGCCTGATCGGCAGCGCGTTGGCGCGCTTTTTCTAGATCCTCGGGCGTAAACAGCGGAGTTTTATAAATCCGCGCGCTGGAGATTGCTTCGTCGAGTCGACGCAACGAACGAGCGTCCAGCACCGCCGCCGTTCGGTAATCGGACGGACGCGGCAGTTGATCCAAGAACGCGGCCAAGGCCTTCCGATTTGGTGTACGAATCCGGCTGCCACCGCTGCGCAGCAGAAAACGAAGTCCGTCGAGCGGATCGAGCAGCTCGCGCGCCAGCGTAGCCGAACTCTGCCGAGCCGCCAGATCGAGCGCGAGATCGACGAACAAGCGGCCACACTGCGAACCGGAAAATCCGTTCGATCCGGTCGCAGACACCGGTGGTTCGGGAACGCCGCGCGCCGCCGAACCGTCGCGCAAGGCGAAACTCCAGCCCTCGATCAGCGACAAGCGTTCCAAAACCCGGCGCCGCATTTCGGGTAAGGGTTCACGGATGCCATGACGCGTTCCCACCTCGGCCGCGACCGAACCATCGGCAATGGCTAAGCGCAGCAGATCGACCGCGAGCGAACCCGGCGTGAAGTCGGCGGCACCACGCTGCGAGGTACTCAAAAATGGCGCCAGCACCTGATTCGACAACACCTGCAAATCCGCGAGAACCTTGCCGTCAGGACCGCCAGCGTTTTCGCCACTCGCCCCACCGGCGCGTAGCCGCAGTAGTCGTTGGCTATGTTGCCAGAGGCACAGCGTTTCCAAACGGGCCGCGTTTGGAATGTCCTTCAATTGGTCGAGTTCGACCCGCAATTTCAACAGACTGGCGATCCGCGCGGGCAACGGAGAGGCCCTGCCAACCGGCACATCTGCGAGTTCCTGAACCGACGCCGAAAGCTCGTGCGCCAAGACCGAACGCAAAAAGGCCGGGCGAACGTTCATCCGTGTGAGCATGCGCGCCGAACGCAACAAAACGGGATGCATTCCCGGACGCAACAAGGCCCACCGCGTCCAGCGTAAATGCCGTCCGCGAAACAAAGGAATGCCGGACACCGTCGTATAAATCCACGAACCAATCCCGAGCAGAAACAACATCCAAGGAATCAGGCTGTAGGGATAAAAACGGGTCAGCGTCCAACCTCGAACCGGCAAAAACACCTTGTCGTGAAAGCCGTAAGCCAAGCCGCCAAGTCCACCCGCGATGTCAAAACGCCGCGCCAGAACCGCCCAACACGCCCACAAAATCAGCCCGATAATCACGGCCAAGATCAGGAAGCGCCAGAAGATCTTCTTGCGCGCATGTGCTTTCGGGCCGCGCGGCAAGGTCTGCAACAAAGGTGAACGGAAGCGCAGCATCAGAAGAGCAAGTGGCAGGTAGAAGAGGACAACAACACGAATTTCAACTCTTGAATTTCGACTCGCAAAACGCCGCGAGACCATCGTCGGAACGGTTCGGGTTGCCAAAAGATATGGCAAGACTTTGCCATCGTGTGGCAAAGGTTTGCCAGCTTATGGCAAAGGGTTGCCATACTATGGCAAGCCTTTGCCATAAGCTCAGAGGGGTTCGAGGTCATTTAAAAAACCCTCCGCCACCGGTCCATTCGAGAATGAAGTAAATCATCGCGACCACAAACAGCACCACCACCAGAATTTTTCCGAGCGCGAGGGCCAACACAAAGAAATTTAGAAACCGCAGCCGCCAGCGGATCAAAATACCGGCCCAATGCCGACTCGGACGCGCCCAAACCGCGCGCCGCCATTCGTCCTTAAGTTCGTCGACATAACCCGGCACTTTGGCGGCACTGCGCATGCGCCCGCGCCAGCGCTTCGTGACCGGCACCACCACTTGGCGCCATGTTTCCAGCAGGCCTTCCATGCGCTGAGCCTCGACCACGGTGGCGGTGCGACTACTCTTCATCGAGTCGATTCTCGTGCCGCGCCGGTCGTGTACCACGTCCCAGGACTCACCCAATTCGAAGGCGTGATCCTCCGCCGTCTTGGACAACGGTATGGGAGCCGCCGCGGCGGCGTCTGCGGATTCCGGCTCGGAACTCACTTGAGCCACAGCTCCTTCTTCATGGTTTTAATCAAGCGCTGCCGGGCTTCCTTGAGTTGTCCGAGCTTGGTCTGCATCTGGCCGTCCATCCCGTGGCGTTCGAGTTCGGCGTTGGCGATGACTTTGTCCATGGTGCGTTTCACGCGGCGGAGTTCGGCGGGTAGATTCATCAGGTCGCTTTCGATCTCGCGCAAGGTGTTGCCATGGTCGCGCTTCATGTTTGAACGCGCCGCCTGCAGTTTCGCCAGCGAGGCCTCAAGACTGTCGAGTTCGCGGCGCATCGTTTCGACTTGGCCGAGACTTTTGCCGACCCGGTCATCGAGCACTTTCAAATAGCCGCGGGTGCGCGCTAGCACTTGCTTGTTTAAGACATCCAAAGACTCAGAAAAATCATCGAGGCGCGTTGCCGCGTGGGCTTGTTTGCGTTCGAGCAGGCTGGAACGCGAACTAGCGGTAGCGAGTTGCTCGACATACTCTTGCATGCCGATATCGCGAGTCACGAGCAGGTTTTCGTTGATCCATCCCATGCGTTCTCGGAGCGGCGCAAACGCGTCGCGATCCAACACGGAGGCGCGCAGACGCGCGCGATCCTTGGGCGAATGGCCGTTCGCCCCGTTTGCCCCGTTCGACGAACTCGCGTCCGGACTCGCCGGCAGTTGGTCGAACAAATAGAGCGGGCGTTCGGGCAAGGCTTTGGGAATCTTGCCTTGCGCCTTGCCCCAGGTCTCCACCGACTCGGCCAAGTACGCGTCCATCTCGGACGCGTTCCACGCGTGCATGCTCGGCGTCAGTCGCTGGCCATACGGGACGAACACCAACGAAGGACTTTCGGGATCGAAATATGCGCCGGCCCACAGCGGGTCGATTTGAAATCGGTCGGCGCCATTGCCGTGTTGCGAAAACGCCGGACCGAGCAAACCGAGAATCGCGTGTTCGGGCTCGACCAGAAGAAAGTGGTAGCCGGCCGGATTCTCGTCGTCGGCATAAAAGCCGTACAGAAGTTCGCCGTCCTTTAACACCTCCACCGGGAAACTGGCCAGCAAGCCAGCCAACTGTTCGAGTTGTTCCTGGGCGAAGCGGTAGAGAATCGGATGCGACTGATCGAGGCTCTCGAGGTAAGCTAGGCGCTGCCGAGTCTCGGCCAGACGCTGACGCAAACGCATCCGTTCGGACGAACCCACGCCCTCCAACGGTGCCGGTGCGAGACGCAGCGGATAGCCGGCTCGCGGCCCCGCCTGGGCGATGCGCAGGCGTAAATTTTCGAGTTCGGCGGTGGCGTCGGCGAGCTGAATCTGATCCACCCGAGGCAGTTCGCCACCGGTCGGCGTGAACTGCACCTCGCCGGCAAAGCGCAGGCCGCCCATGAACAAGATGGTCAGCGGATCGGACGGACCCGCGCCCGGAATCCCCGCCAGCACCGGCCCCTTTTTCGGCATCGCCGAACCGAGCAAGCCGGCATGGTCGGTCGCGAGTTGGCGCAACACTCGGAAACGATCCCGCTGTGGATGGGCGCCTTGTGGAAAAAATAAGGTCTGACCCTCATCTTGATAAGCGCGCAGGATGGTGCAGTCCTCGAACGCCCCCGACTGGCGCGAACCGGCCAGCGTGCTGGTGCGGTTCTGATCGTCCTTTACATGAAACAGCCAAAGCGTGCGCTCGCTGGACGAACCATCGATGGCGGGTGCGGTCGCCGCCGCCACGCGCGTGTACGTCGCGCCAAACGAAATCTCGCGGAACAACGAGTCGATGCGATCGCTGTCGTTCGACTCGCAAACGATCAGCAACTCGTCGTCGACCGATTCCCAGTCGCCAGAGCCGCCGCGCGGCTGGAGCATCAACAATAATCCGCTGGCGCAGTCGAACACCTGCCCTTCCGGCACCGCACCCTGCAAGCGCAAGCCCGGACGCGTCGCCGCCACCTCTTCCGCACAGGCCTGCGCCGCCGCCTCGGGCAAGGCCAAGGCGACGCCGAGTCCGAGCGGACCGCGGTCGGCAATATGCCAGGCACAATCGCCGGGCCGGGTGTCCTCGCGCGCGAGCGCTCGCGATACGATGTCGAGCGCGGCCTCTTCGTTCAGGCCGGTGATGTATAGTCGGGAGGTGCTGGAAGATGTGTCAGCCACGGCTGAGCTCCTTTCGAAAGGCGGCCATCCAACGGTCTTGCAACCAGGTGGCGATGTTTTTGGAGGCCTCGCCGGATTCGACCGGACGCATGCGTGAGAGCGGTTTGCCGTCGGCTTCTTCGATGTCCCAAGCGGCGTAGTCGTCGATCTGATCGGGCACCCAAGTGACCGCGAGGCAGCGTCCCGATTCGGGCGTGAAGCCGACCGATTGACGCAGCGTTTCGGCGAGTGCGGCGCCGCCGAGGCGGGCACGCAGGGAGGTCGGCGCGAGCACCATGACATGAACAAGACCGAAGGTTTTCAGGGTGCGTTCGTCGAGATCGCCGTACCAAGCATAGCGTAGCCAGTTGGCCATATCTTGCAGGGCGTCGGGTTCGTGGGGGAGTTCGAGGGCGGTGCCCCCGCGGTCGTTGAGCAGGTCGGGCAGCCACTGCATGTCGTGCATGAAATGGCGACGGAAGGCGCTTTCGGTGGTGGCGCGGCGGGCGGTCTCGGGCAGCTGTTCGAGGCGGCGCTGCAAACTACGAACGCGGCCCAGCGCATCGCCGTCGCCCCAGAGCAACTGCGAACGCACCAAGGCCGAACGCGCGAGCAAGTGCGAGGCGCGCATGGCAAACTCGAACCAGCAGGCTTTGACGAAGGGGCCGAGCGCGTGTTCGTGCAAGGCGGGCGGGCCGAGTCCGGCGAGGAACACGTGGCGCAGCGACTCACGCCGGGCAAAGCGCTTGAACGCAAAATAGCCGGTGTTGACGATGCGATCAGCGAGCACCGCGGGATGGTTGAGATATTCGGTGTGCAGCATTGAGGTGAGTCGGTCGAGACCGCGTTCGATTTTGATGCCGTCGAAGCCCTCTTCAGCCGCGCTGCCACGGTACTCGACCGAAGCTTGGCGCGGACGCAGCCGGGCGACCGGTTCGGCGGCGGTCGCGGGTTCGGCTTGGGTGCGATAGAAGGCGGCGCGATCGTAGGGCGCGGCGTCGGGCAGATGCAGCGAGCCGTTGGCGGCGTGACGCGAACGCGCGGCGAGCGCGGCGGCGCGTTCGCGCCAGAACAGATTGAGTTCGGGGTCGCCGTTGTCGTTGGCCACGGAGGCCACTGCCTTCGAGAGCGCGTCCGACCACTTTTTGTAATCCGATGGACTGACCCCGGCGGCGCCGCCGGCGCGGGTGCCGCGTTCGCGATCGGCGCAGAGCAAAATCGAACGTCCAAGCTGGCGGGTCGCCTGGCGCATGACGGGTTCGACGAGACGGAATAAGGTGTACGGCGGATCGGCGTTGAGCAGCAGGCCCATGCCGACGCCGCCAGGGGTGCCGGTCGCGTGTAGTTCGCGTTGCAGCCGGGCGTAGACCGCGCCCCAGCCTTTTTGTTCCTTGCGCGACGGATTTTTGCCGGCGCTGGCGAGGATCGGCACGAGTTCGGCAGCGAGGTCGAGCGAGATGCCGCAGTGCCGGTCGTGCAGGGTTTCGAGAATGGCCGGCAACATATTGCGTTGCGTTGCTGGGAGTTCGGCCATGGCTTCGGCGAGTTGGGGTTCCCACAGGTCGCGCGAGGCGATATCAATGCGCAGGCTGGTCGCCCCACTGCTACCACCTCGGGATTGCCCCACCTTTACCTTGGTCTTTTTTTTGGTCTTAGTCGCCATCGCTTGGCCCGAGTTCTACCGTGATTTCCCAAGGAAAGGCAAGAGATGGGCGTTCGCGCACCGTCATCTCCACCCTATTCATATTCAACGCGGAGCCCGCTGGCGGTTTCCAAGGGTGAGAAAGTCCCCCATCGGCTCTACGGGGAAAGACAACCTACGCTATTCCACATGGGGAAGGGTCCGGGAGGAGTTGGAGAACTGGAGCAAAGCACTCCAGCTTGTGGCGGCGGTCCCCCAATCCGAATCTCCATGAAAACCCCGAACATCTCAGAATCGTTGTCGCCGGGATCCGCCCTGTGGTGGAACTGATCAGAATGAAGAACCTGCAAGATCAGGTGCCCCCGGGTTCCCGTTTAGCAATATAAGGATGACTGGGTCGCTCGCGTCGGTGAATTTCAAAATCCTGTTTGATTCGACTATCCAAGCGGGGGAATTTTAGTATGTTGGAAACATGCGTCTATTTTGTCTGTTTTTTTCTTTTTGTTTAAGCGGTTTCGCCGCCTCACCTTGGACTGCGGCCCCGCTGCCGGCGGAAAAAAACGGCATGGAGCCGTGGATTCAATATCCCGGTGCCTCGACCTTTCGCGTCGACCCGAAGGCGCTGGCCAAGACGCTTGAGGGGAAAGAGATCGAACTACCGTTGCCGGGCGGACGCTTGGTTGCCTGCCTGCTCGAACCAAGTTCCGTCATGGCACCCGCCTTGGCGGCGAAATTTCCCGAGTTACGCACCTGGCGGGTTCGCGGAATCCGGCAACCCGTCTCGGGCCGGATCGACGACACCCCGAACGGCTTTCACGCCCAACTTCGAACGCCCACCGGGATGGTCTACATCGACCCAGCCTTCTGCAAAACGCCGGCGGGTGCGCCCCTTTGGTACAGCGTCTACCGCAAGAGCGATGCCCAGCCTTCCGCAGGTTCGGCGAAGTTGGGAAGTTGCGCCTGCGGCACCGCGGAGTTCACTCATGTGTCGCCGCCACCGCCGTCGGACCCCGCCGCCGGTGACAAAGCCGACAAAGTCTTCTCCACCGGCAACACCCTGCGCACCTACCGGCTG
>Ga0079203_1003176_pt1 | contig 10440 bp, 16 predicted proteins | sample PorBlaMBantryBay_FD_68602 | JGI IMG/M metagenome (GOLD analysis project Ga0079203, IMG submission 68602) | Marine algae microbial communities from Bantry Bay - Bantry Bay, Ireland | ecosystem: Host-associated > Algae > Red algae > Blade | place: Bantry Bay, Ireland
CGCTTCTCAATAATTGCTTACTGATTACATACTCTCTTTGTTCAACTAAATACTTATACACATCAATAATTTCATAAGCAAACTTCTTTGACTCGACAACTATTTGATAATCACCATTTGCCGCCATAATTCATCACAAAATATAAAAATATCTGTCATTTATTCTTGCTAACTCTTAACTGTTACTTGTTAACTGTTACTTATTGCTTATTATTTATCAATTACTTAGGCATCACATATCTCCTATTATAATACGAGGGTATATTAGAAAATTATAATCAAATAACAAGGACTTCAAAAGTAGGGCGACCGATCGTCTTACCTTTTTTTTACTTCGGTAAATGACTGGATATATGATCTTTACAGCAAAAGCAGAACTTAGGGGTAGGTGAAGTAATCTAGCATGTGATAACTCTCACATAAGTACAGGCAACTGTACGATAGAAACACCGATCTCCTACCCCATAGGTTCAGGTCGGTGTTTTTATTTTGTTTGTACTTATTTGAGGGTTTAAAAAGCACACAGGAATTAGGAGGGGCGAAATTCCCCTCCAGCCAACGTACTATGACGGATCATAGGAAATTATTTTATAAAGTCTACCAAAATGGCAAAACAAAGGGTTATCAAAACTACATTTCGATCTGATACTTTCGTAGAGGGTCTTGACCCTATTGAAAAATTGCTATTCGCTTATTTGCTGACAAACGAAGCTCTTGAGCTATGCTGAGTATACGAGCTATCAACAAAAAGAATGTCATTTGATACTGGTATCTCAAAAGCACAAATCGAAGAAGTAATAATGCCAAGATTTCAAAAAGCCGACAAAGTACATTACCATGATTGATATGTTTGTATTGTCAATTTTACAAAGAACCAATCACACAACCCTAGCGTAAAAAAATGAATGCAGAGGTCACTTGACGAAATACCCCATGAAATACTATCTAAATTCGCAAGCCTTAGCAAAACTCGGACAGGCTGTATACAGGATGGTACACTTAACTTAACTTTACTTAACTTAACCTTACCTAACTTAACTTTACTTGACGAAGAAATCGAAGAACCAAAATCTGAATCTAAAAAAATTGAGAAATCTAAAAAATCTGAAAAACAAGAAATATCTGACTCAATAAATTTTTGAGAGAAATATCACTGCACTCAAGATGAGTACGACAAACTGATAGCTGAATACTGAAAATCTGTAGTGGATGATATGATCGACGACTACGACACCTACATCATCAATAACAAATGATGAAAAAACTACAAATCCCCGTACAGGGCTTTGAGAAAGTGGCTCAAGAAAAAATACGAGGAGTGAAAAATTGTGAAACAAACACCAGTAAGTACTGCTCCAAGACAAAGCTATGCAGACTTCGAAGCTCAGCAAGCTATCACAAAATCTACAAGAAAAATTTTTAACCCTATGGCTACATAATGTTTACATCAATATCTCCAAAGGCTTCTGAGAGAGCTATCAAAACAATTAGAACGATACTTGATAGATGATTTATATTTTCATCTGATGAGCCTACTAACTCAGATAAAGCAAAATTCTGAAAGGCTGTACTTGATCTATACCGCACTCCTCGCTCTGAGATACACAAAGAATGGGAAGCATTTAGAAAACCTGCGGTAGAAGCCAAGAAAGCTAAAGCGGATGAGGATATGATAGCATATTTGGAACACTGGAAGTCTACCCCACTGTGAGGATGAGGATATTGTGATCCAGTGGTACTGAAAATAGATTTTATGGACGATGGTATCTTACTGAGAGATGACTTTGGAATGTATGTAGCAAAAGAATTTAAAACTTGAGATATGAGAGAAGAAAAAATTTGTCGAACTGACGAAGTGGTGTTACATAAATCAAAAACCCCTAAAGCATTCGAGTGGTGTAAGAAAAACCTAGCCATGAGAAGCTACAACTAATTTTATTCTCTTTTTACACATGAATACTGCAAAAGAAATACGATGAGAAAATGCGTCACTAAACTGTCTAGCTATTTTGAGATGACTCTCAGATAGCACAAAAAAGAAAATAATTTTAAGTGATCATGAGCATGATGATGAATACTCTCCTTGCTGTGACGCTCCAGTGACTCCAATGTGATTATGCTCTGAGTGCCACGAACATTGCTAATTTTATCTTTCAATAAGTTGTCATGAATATCGAAAAACTAAAAGAAATAGTGCCATTTAGATTTAGGATTTGAGCTAAAAATGCAGCGGGTACGTCATTTATGGTGTTACCCTATCTCGACTCAAGGGATGTAATGGATTTACTAGACGAAGCGTGTGGAGTATGACATCGACAAAGGAGATACAACAATGCGTGATGAATACCATACTGCGAAGTTGGTATCTTGATCTGAGACACACGAGTATGGAAATCTGATTGTGGAGAAAAATCTAAAATCTCACCTGATAAGTGACAAGCTAGTGACTCATTTAAGAGAGCGTGTGTAAACTGGTGAGTTGGTAGGTTTCTTTACACAATACCTGCATTGCGTATCTCAAAAGCCGAAGCGGATAGTCACAAATACAAGATTACAGAGTTTGTAAAAACAAAACACAAGAAGGTATTATCTAACTGGTTTAAGGAAAACAAATACAACCCCGACAATATGATCTATAAATATCTAAATGAGTCTGATGATCTGTGAGTTGGTGATGACTCGCAAGATGTAACTCGAAAATCTGAGATAGACAGTATAGAAAATGTGAAGGAACTTACAAAATACCGAAACAAAAATAAATGACAGTGACCCGATTTTGACGCTTATGTTTTGTCTCATAAACAAAAACTACTAGATGATAATTCATAACGTAGAACAATGATCCGAAGAGTGGTTTGATCTGAGAAAATCAAAACTTACTGCGAGTCATGCACAAGCTATATGAAATGGTAAGAAGTGACTAGATACTTATGTGCTCACAATGCTCTCTGAGATATACTCCAGTGGTGAGAGATACCATCATACTAATGTGCATATTGATAGGTGAAATAACTTAGAGGATCAAGCTAGACAAATATATGAAATGCAAACATGAAACAAAACAAGTGAAGTCTGATTTATAGAATACAGCGAATTTGTGGGATGATCTCCCGATGGACTTGTATGAGATGATGGCGGTATCGAGATAAAATGCAAACAAGATAAAGATCATTACAAGCTGCTACTGTACTGAGATAAGTGCATAGAGAGTAGCTACATACGACAAATGCAAATGTATCTACTCATTACTGGAAGGAAGCGGCGAGACTTTGTGTCTTACAATCCAAACTACAAAAAACCGCTCTTTATTCATAGGGTGCTGCCCGACGAAGAGAAACACAAACAACTACTAGACTGATTTGAAAAATGAAGAAATCTTATTTTAGAAATTCAATCTAAATCTGCATGACTCTAACCAAACTCATATCTGATCCTACCCAAGAACTTCGTGACGAACATATATTAGAAATTATAGAGTTCTGAGAAGAGCGAGATAAGTGCTACTATGCCTATCACAAAAAGAAAGATCAATATGAAGACTTAGTAAATGCACTAGTCACATGATGAATGCCTAAGACAAAAGCCGAAGCGAAAGTCCAACAAGAAAACAAAGAGCTATACGCAGACTACAAAGATCTATACGTCAAGAAGATAATATTTGAGCGTAGGGACAAAAGACTTCGAGGTATACACTACCACGCTGAGAAGAAAAACAAAAGAAACAGCTCAGTAGACGCTTCTGCAAGTAGTCTCTGAGCTGCACACTAATTTATCACTTTACGACTCACCATGCAAACTTCATACGCACGATCAAAAGGCTTCTACAAAAATCTTATTGATAAAGTCGAGATGGTCCTAGTCAAGGAAGAGAAAACAAGAGATAGTGACTGACTCTTGTATATCGAATTGCTAAAGCATTTTTATTGAGTGTCGCCAGAGTCTGCAATCAGTGAAGTTGTAAAGGATAAAAGACTGCCGCTAATGACTTCTGTATCAAGAGCGAGAAGGAAAATACAAAACAAGAGACCTCAGCTGCGATGACAAAAGAGAATAAACTGACACACCGCAAATATGGAAGCGGAACATAGAGCATTTATGCCTACCCTATAATTTTATCTACTTTGTAATTATGCAAATCAATCATACAGAATTTACACAAGACAAACTATTTATGACTCAAGTGATCTGACAGCTCACAATGATCTGAATGATCCTACTAGTGATAGTTATTAGAGAAGCGAGTCAACGAATATCTAGCTTTCTATAAATACCTACATAGTCCATTTATTTATTATTTGATATCCTATGAAAAAGTATTTATTGATTTTGATCGCTATTACGCTCTCAAATACCGCTTACTGACTAGACGATAAAGACCAGTATTGCGTTGACACTTACTGAGTGGAAGTAGAACACGAAAGCGGAGACTACAATCTAGATGAACCATTTTATGATCGAAAGCAACGACTACTAGAGAACGAAGAAAAAAGCGTAGATACGAAGTGTGACGACATGATGGATCTAGTATATAGCTATGTGTATCGCACTAGCTGATATAGTAAGTATCACGTACATCTTATGCTTGCAGAAAACAACTACTGTGACCCGTATCTTCCAAGCACTGTATCGTATTATAGATGATGATATTACCATGCAACTGAGTGACGAGTACCATGATGAGTATATCGTGACGCATGATTGTGCCAACTCTCAAAATACTATAAACCCGACTTCTATGCTATGAAATGAGCTTTTGACAACGTGCTATGGCAAGCTGATAGATGTATACATGAGATAGATATAGGTACTACATTTTACGCAAGAAAGCATATTTATAGATGAAAAAATATGATAGTTAAGTGGCTTAGATAATCACACGATGAAAAAATACGTAAAAATAGCTTATATCAGTAGATGACTGGATCCGCAATTTGACTACTACCAAACTTGCGAGTGGTGCAATCAAGCTCATGCTGTAGACGTGGATCATATATATGGTAGATTGTGAAATCTACTTACTGACAAGTATAATTTGATTTTATTGTGTAGAAAGTGTCACCAAGAAAAATGATGACGTATACGGCAAAAAACTGCGAGTCTGATTGTAGAAAATATTTTAGATAGGTAATTTAAACTTATGGAAAAATGTATTTTGACAAAAGAACAAGCAATTGAGACATTGAACGAGTGAGATGATGTTCATTGTTTCAAACAAACTGGCTTATGATTGATATGAACAGATCGAAGTAGAGAGAGTGTGCTAGAAGCAATAGAAGACTCAGTATCTATAGAGATATGATGACCTGTTTGTAGAAGTATGTGACACTGATTGCTTATACATCATACAGATAGTGATTACTCATTTTTTGCTTGTGATGATGAAGTATTGTGAAGTTTCGACATAAATAATACTGAGGATAAATAGACATATTTTAGATAGGTAACCTTAAACTATGCCTTACATAATAGATAATAAGTGAAACAAGGTGGTAGAATATTATGTAGTCAAATGATTGGCTAATGATTTTAGAGATAGAGTAAATAAAATGATTAAGGAATGACGACAACCATATTGAAACTATATAATATGAGATAATTCAGAATCACAAGCTATGGTAAAATATGAAAAAATAACCGAAGAAATCGAAAACACGACTAAGGAAGGTATAGGTAAAATAATTAACATAGCTTGATTGAGAATATCAAACACTAATCCACAAGAACGAAGTATTGAGCAGATCTTAAGTGATTTTAGATATGCTTTAGAAAATCATAGTGATGTCAATATGAGTGATTACAGTTACAAGAACTACAATAAGTCTGAACCTACCCAAGAGATGAGGTATGGCGTATGAGATAAAGTTCAACTAATATATATTGATGAACACCACTTCTGAGAAATAGTCATTATTGACCATATCAGAGACTGATACTATATTGATAAAAAAATTGAGCACAAATTCAAAGATCATAACATAGACCACAAAGCAACAGCAGAACTACTAAGCAAGCCAACAGATACAAGTAGTGAAGCCAATGTGCAAAATATGCAAGTTGATAGTGATCGGATAGATGAAATAACATCTTGCGATAAATTCCCTTATCATACATCTACTGAGTTAGAAATAGAAATAAGAGAATGATTACACGAATGGTTAGAGAGTAAGAGAGAAGATGTAATGATAGAGTATTTGAAAAACTTGGATCACACAGTGGCACATAATGTTAGATGTGATGATCCAGATTGATGGAAGTTTTACAAAGCACGACAAAAAGTATTCCAATTAGACTCACAGGATTAGAAACATAATAGTCTTTATATATTTATTTACTAATCACACAATGGATATGACTGATAAGGAAAAGAAAAATAACTCAAAATCGCAAGACTCAATTACAAAGGAAGAACTTATCTCACGATATATGGAGAGGTTTGCTGATAAGACTATGAGTTTTTGATGTGTAGTAGAATTATTGAAACCTCGAAATCATCACGACAAGTTTATTGTTGTTGCTAGTAGAGAAGACTTACAAGATACTAACCCTTGATGAAACTGACACCATCAAGACATGATTGAATATTTGAATTTACTAAGTGTAGACCAAGATGATGAACGAGAAGCTATATATTTTGAATTATCTACTTGACGGTATTGAGATAGGTATGGCGAGAGGAAACAAAGTATTGAAGAACAAATAGAAATAATCTGACACCCTCTTACTCGATGAAGATTGTATCAAGAAATTAGTATTAATCAAAAAGAAGAAGTTATTGATTACTTGAATTATGTTAGAATAAATATGATTACATTTATATGTCTAGACAAGACTATTTACGAGCGAGTAGAGAGTGATGTAGTGAGGAAAATATTAATCGAACTAAAAGAGATGATCGAGAGTGAATAGATTTTTATTTTTTTATAAATAGTCCAAGGGATGAAAGATATAGCAGTAGGTTGGGATATAAAATAAAACAAAAATACTTTACCTCACTAATTATTACTATGAAAGATTGATTTACACTGTTCTACATATTCCAATCACACCATACAGATTGAAGTAGGATTGAAGACCTAAAGATACCTTGATGCTCTACTCGACCTAGAGTGTGAGAATTAGTATATTGAAGCCATTTATGATGAATGAGTTTTATAGTCACTAAGGTATTATTAGATCCTAGAGATTGATTTGTTTCTGCTTGGTGTTCACAAGTGATGACTGATGAGGAATTTAATAATCAAACCGACAGCGAGTAGCATTATTTTTTAATTCTTATTAAATCTTACCTAAAGAAATGATATAACACCCTAGTAGCCCTTTAGTTTATTAAAACAATGATATGCCAAAAAGTAGAGACAAATGAATTGCATACGAGAGACAACTAGCAATCAAATATAGAAACATCTACCCAAACTGCACTACAAGTAGGTACTCTAGTAGAGAAATGGATGATAAGGGAGTTGATCTATACGGAACGGGTACTTATAGCATACAAGCGAAATGTTATGCAAAATATCCCGTATCGGTTGCTATACAAACACTCAAAGAAATGCCAAAAGATGAAAATGTAAACGTGCTGCACGTCAAAATTGCCAACCCGAAGCTCCCATTGAAAAAAAGATGAAGTGTAGTAATACTGACAGAAGATGATTGGATGAGTCTTTTATCTCAATTAGAAAAATAATGATTAACATGTACAATAAAGACTTAATTCAAGTATTTAAGTATCAACAAGCTCTAATCGATCTTGAAGAAATAATAAGCAGCGAAAACTTTGATCCTAGAAAATTATTTTTGAATTTAGAAGTAATGTGAAAAAATGTAGATGATCTTATTGAGAGAGTGAAACAAATATGAAACGATACAGATGGTCTTATAGAAAAAATCAAACATACAAAGAACAATCCACAATACTCAAGATCTATCTTTGATAATTATCCTACCTGATCACTTTACACAGAACCCTATGATTTTTGACCGATGTTCTTCGCATTGTTTGTAGTTGGACTTACGATAATATCGTTCTTATTTTGATTATCTTTGTAAAGCCTCCCATGTTGTAACAATACAATATGGATTTTTTCTTTTGAGATTTCCTTTGCTCTACTGGAGTGGAGACTTGCTCGCTTTGTCTTTTTTCAAAGTCTCAGATCATCTACTAGCAACTTCGCAAACTCGTCACTGAGTCTATCCAAGTTACTCACTAGATCCTCATCACTCATACTTTCATACTTGCTAGTCTCCATACTGTGTAGAGAATAAAAAAAGCAAGCTAGAGCTTGCTTGCAATTATATTTTGTCGTACTCTATCCATCATCAGAATAGCCTCTCCACGAGTCACTGGTGCGTCTTCGTTTTGCCCGTTCCAAATACCTAAATCCATCATCCTCTTCTTGCTCGCTTCGTCTTGCTTGATTTTCTCTAGCTTGATCTTATCTACATCCTGTTTGTCGATAAGTGCATACATAGAGAATAACCATTTTACGTCTGCCCACTTGATAAGGAACGATCACTCTATCCCGTCATAAGTGTATGCCTTCCCGTAGCTATTTCTTGCAATGACTCATTTGTCATTGTATCAGTGGATCACGAAAGCATGTCAGTAGCTACCTGCGGGTTTTGGCTCAAAAATACCACTAGCTCTTGTCTTCGTCCAGTCACAATATGATGTACCTGTATAGATACAGTATCATTTTACGAGTGCGTGCTGTATGTCAAACTTGGTGACTACTCTTGCATATCACTCTATTTGTCATCTATCCCTAGCTTGCTCCAGTGCGGATCTAAGACTGTCACCTGCGTTTTCATTTGCTCCATAATCTTTTAGTGCAATGATCCACTCAGTGATAGGATCTACTGCTATTCAAGATCACTCATAAGCATTATTTTCGTTTACTCAGTGGACTACTCAGTAACGAGTACAAGCGTAGATCGTGCTAGGATCTCTGCCGTTTACTCACTGATTGTAGTATGGAGTCAAGTGGTGTAATACTTCACTTGGAAGATCAATATCACTATCATCTCATACTATTACTTCATTGTAGATATAGTCGGTCACTGCGGGTATATCCACCGCTCCATCTACTACTGGCTCTAGATTTTCTATTGGGTTCATGGTATATCAAAAATAAAATACTTTTTAACGACGTCGGTAAAAAGTCCTTACTCACTGACTTCTAAGATGTTTTCTTCAGTTATCACAACACCAGTCAATACTTCACCAGTCAATACTTCACCAGTAAATACACTATCGTCTATTTCGACCATAGGTGTTTGGTTTTTTGAGATGTATAGATAAGCAATGATAGCTCAAATAATTAGTCCAATTACGATTGTAGATTTTTTCATGTGTATAATACAAATAATAAAGAAGGTTTTTTGTGCCTAGTCTTTTGTTTTTGTTTCTTCTATGGTTACGCTCTTCAAAAATGCGTCATACAACGATATCGCTGCCACACTGGCACTTGCTGATAGAGCGATAGCAATCTCTAGTGATTGTCAAAAGTTTGTTTGTCGCAATACATAGATCAGACCCACAAGAAGAGATACGATTGCGTACAATTCTTTGCCTGAGATTTCTATTCATTTTTTTGCTAGTCTTTTTCTTACTAGACTTGTCATCTGAGTCATTAGTCCTGTAGAGACTAGAAAGCTAATTATTTCCATCTGTAATAAATAATAATAAAAACATGATATTTGTGATTTATACTCACCTGATTTGGAAGTCATTACTTCTCACCTCTTGCTGCTTGCATATATCCTGCTCGCATATCTCTATTACGGATCTCATGTAGCAATCTGCGGGTATATAGTTGCCTACTGGATTTTGCGGCAGTATACCACTATATACTCGTGGTTTTTCTATCGCTCTACCTATCTCTGGTTTTTTGCTACTCCATTTTAGTGATGAGGTCCAGGAGTATCACAATCCATCAAACGTATCACAAAATAGTATATCATTTCATCCTATCCCTAGATCATTTCTAAATAACTCCCTTGTACTAAGCATTTTTATTGGCTCTCACAAAGCAAATATCTCTTTTGAGCTATGGACTTCTTCGTATAGAAAATACTCCTCGATAGGTGTTCTGATTATCTCATTTATCCTATTTTGTGAGTCTATACCACTGTTTCGTTCTCAATGATATAGATTGACTACAAACATTATTGAAATAAATCAGGCAACTGTTACTACCCAATAAATCACATTTGCAATTACTCATAGTTTACTGTCCCTTGTCATTTTTTCATATTGATATACTAAAATCAGATAAGTTGATATTCTCAAACTTATCCACTGTTTTCACCAACACTGTTTTGAGTCCTTTTGATCCTGTAAATACCAACAATATGTATCATCCTATGATCCAAAAAACAAAAGCATCGATCGGACTCTCTCAAGGAAATCTCCTATCAATAAAAATCAATCAGATCACCGAT
>Ga0079203_1003183_pt1 | contig 10419 bp, 12 predicted proteins | sample PorBlaMBantryBay_FD_68602 | JGI IMG/M metagenome (GOLD analysis project Ga0079203, IMG submission 68602) | Marine algae microbial communities from Bantry Bay - Bantry Bay, Ireland | ecosystem: Host-associated > Algae > Red algae > Blade | place: Bantry Bay, Ireland
TAGCTAGTAAATTAAGTGAAATGCAAACTAAATTTACAGAAAACCCTACTGAGGATTGTTATAAGTATGGATTAACTGCAGATATAGCATGCCCTTATAAATGCTTTAATTGGAATTTGACTTATTTCGATGCTGGAGAAAATATGAACAGTTCATTTGAAAATTCAGATGGTAGTTATTCTAATAGAGTAGCATCTGCAGAGGATGCTGAATTTCACAGAGATTGGAATAATACTGTAGAACAATGGTTAGATTGTCAAGCTGAAATAAAAGCTATTGAGGTTTATGAAAATAACCTTAAAGACAGTAAGACCTATAAATTGACCGCAAATCAAATGTTATTCTTTGGGTTTTAATTGTTTGTGAATTTGAGGTTAGTCGAGAATGCCTGTGTAAAATCAGGCATTTCTTATACACTATTACTAATTAAAATAGTATATATGTCTTTAGCTAGTTTTAGAGGTCAAGGAAAAGTGAAAAGCATTGGAAATCCTGTGGTATTTGATAATGGAATAACTTTACTTAATATAGAAGTAGAGATGCAGCACTCTGACCAGATATTACCATTTTATCTGGTAGATAATGAGAATAGACCTAGAACATTTAATATGATACGTAAACACTTTGGTAAATACGGAGCATTTGAAATAGATGAAGAAATACAGTTTGATTATAACATAATTATAAAAGATAAAGACAAAGGATTGTGTAAGATGAAAATCTGGTCAATCTATAATAGAGTAATGAAAAATGTGGAAAGACAAGATACAGAAACAAGTTAAACATGGTAGTAAACTACGCAAGATAGGTTCACCATTAAAGAAGTTAGTTAAATTATTACTTCAAGGTGATAATGAATTTGACCTTATATATTCTTCAAGTAGAGATGAATATGTTTTTGTTAGAATGAAAACAGAGTTATCTAATACAACAGCCAAATTATTATTAAAAAACGGCTACAAAAATTTATACCAATCATGGAAGTAAAAAACCGAATATTAGTAATATTATTTCTAATCATAACAGTAATTGGATTTATATTCTTTACAGATGATGATTTCAAAGTACCTAAAGAGCCTATATTTGATATAATAAGAGAAAAAAGAGAATTGAAGCAAGAAGTTGATACATTAAAAATAGAGGTTGACTCACTTGAAAATCAAATTGATACTTTAAACATTGAAGTGGATAGGTTGAGAAAATATAGTTTATAATTTTACAGATATTTAAAAATGTAGAACTATATACTATGGCTTACGAGCGTAAAAATTGGTATCATCTTCTGCCTGATTCAAAAAAGGAGATAGATAATAAAAATCTAAAATTGTTTTTCAACTTAATGATTGAAAGACAAAACATATGGTATAAGCGTTTTTTATTGGGCGCACCTGCTCCATGGACAAAAAATAAATTCTTCAAAAACCATAAATTTACAAATGTATATAGAGATTTAGACCGTAATTCTCAATGGTTAATTCGTAATATAATTCTCAAAGAAAACGACAAAAGAAATCTTATATGGAAAATTCTTTTGTATCGTATTTTTAATAATCCAGAATTATTCATCTGGATATCATTCCAAGAAACATCATTTAATAGCTATTTTCCAGACTTTAAGGATTACAATAGAGATGAATTAGCTAATTTAATAATAGAATATAGAGAACTGGGTAAAAAGCCATTTACATCAGCTTATTTCATTAATCCTAATTGTAGAGGCATGACCAGGACAGAACATTACGCTAAAAACGTAGTATTTGACCTGTTTAATTCAGTTGAAGATATTTACAATATAATGAAGACCTCTTCTGATCCAGAAGATTTAATTATTAGGCTTGAAAAATGTAGAGCAGTAGCTAGTTTTATATCTCATGAATTTTATCAAGATTTTACTTATCCAGAAATATACACTAATAAACGATTAATGAATTTTGATCAGGATGATTATACGAATGTGGGTGATGGTGCAGCTTTAGGAATACGATTAATTTTTCCATCACTTGTAGGTAAAAAACAAAAAGAAGCAATTTACATTTTACGTGATTATGCTAATGACCATTTGTCTGATATGGGATTTAAGTTTTTGAATTGGGATAAGAAAAAACAAAAATATTATGTTAAATCATATGGTGAAATTTCGTTACATGTAATAGAGATGTGGTGTTGCGAATTTTCAAAATATTGGAAAATGAAAGTAGGATTGGGAAAACAACGTGGAAAATTCATTCCAAGAACTAACGTCACACGTCAATAGTTGAAAGATGTAATTACAGTTATTACTTATTCAAAATAATAAAATCATTAAGTTATGAATGCAGATACAAGAATTTTCGGAATTATCAACAAAGAAGATGAAACAATCAGCTGCGAAATCAAAGGTTTAGCAGTAAGAGAAAAAGAGATAGTTGTATCTCATGTTCAATTTTCTGAGGGTTGGTTAGAACAAAAAGCTGAAGAAGACAATACCAGTAGTGTTTTGGAAACTATTTCTTTCCATCCAGAACAAGAATTAACTCAAACTGACATCAAAGAGTTCTTTGAAACAGAAACAGATAAAGACAACTTCAATTGGGAAGTTAAAAACCTATTAACAGGTGAAGTTATTTTAGAAGCAGATTCAGCCGAATAAACATTTTAATTATGTCAGAAATAAAACAGAATATTCAGAAAAAAGAATTTGAGAGACGTTTACATATTCTCAAAGGCTTTACTAATATTGATGAAGTAGCTACTGTCCATATCAACCAGCTTGAAAAAGCAGTTGGTAATGGTAACATTTATGAGTATTCTGGTTTACAGAAGATGACTCAAGATGTTTTAGCTAAAGGTAAAAAAGAAGAGATTTTTAAGGCTAAAAAATTCATCAATGAACTTAATCCAATTAATGTTATTGGAGAAGATGGCTTGCCAGTCACAGTATTCCTTGAAAAAGGACATATGGATTTTGGAGGTGGAAAGCCTAAAAATTCTAATCTTGTTGAAAAGAAAGTTACCGACAAAAATGGACACCAAACTACTCGATACGTTAAGAATGGTGAAGACCCAAAAAAGGATAAGCAAGCTAAACCTGAGGTTGAATCAGAAAGCGGCATTCCTAAAGAACAAAATCCTGGTTCTTTAGATTATGATAAAAGTCCTGAAGATTGGGCGTCTGAGACCTCTTCTGAGGACTTAAAGAAGTTCATTGATACAGCTGACGATAGCGATATAGTTTTAATAGAACTTGCTGAAGAAGAGTTAATGAATAGAGGTGACATTGAACCAGGAGCAGATGAAGGTGGTGAAGAAGATTTTGAAGATGATTCAGAAGATGAGCAAGGATTACAAACTTCAGATTTAGATGATAATGATACTTTAGTTGTTTACTATCAAGAAAATCTTCAAGCTATACAAGAAATTATGGCTGGAGATATGGATTTAAACCCACGACAAGCTTCAAAGATACATTTAGGTCACTATAATAAAGATAATTCTGATACTCACGCCAAGATAGATGCGGCTCAAGCTGCATTAGATGATTTAAAGGGAGCAACTGGTCATCCTGGATCAGGAGATAGTTCTGGTAATTCTATTATAGATAATGCAGACCCAGAAGATGTAGAAAGTCTGAGAAATTCATATTCTAATATGGACCAAAGAACTCTTGAGAGATACGCTGATCATGAAGAAAATGATGAGTTAGAGCAAGAATTAGCTGACCGAGAAGACTATGACTATGAAGATGATGGGGGTAATAGTTATGACGATGATTTTGAGCAGGATGATTCAGAGAGTAGTCGAATAGCTGATGAAGTTGAAAAAGAAACTTATAATGATGATAGTAGTCAGTATAAAAAAGATGTTAAGAAAGACGAACAATCTTACAAGGATCAAGTTGATTCAGATGAAAAATCTACAATAGATAGTAAAATAACTAATTTTGCTGATACTATAAGACAAGATTTATTGTCAGAAGATAAAGATAGTATAATTTCTGAATTAGAAACCTATCAAGAGTCATATCTTGGAACATTTGGTAAACTTATGAAAGATTTTTCTGAAGTTGAGAAAAAAGAAGTGAATGATATTTGGAATGAATATTCTGGAACTGAAGGCACATTTGAAGATAGTGAGAAAGGCTTTTTTGATTCAGAAAATAAAAATCAAGCTGAAAAATTAGCTGAAGAGATTGGTGGTGAAATTGAAGAGCAAGGTGGATTAATATATGTTTACGACAAAGATGGTAACATATATAATGGATAAATAAAGGAAAGTAATTTATGTCTGATATAGCTAAACAACTTGAAGCGAATGAAAAGCTACAAAAGAAACTCTTGGTAAAGCAAGGCATTCTTATGGAGAAAGCACTATCATCCACTTCACCTACAGACGTACTAAGGGCACAAAGAACATTAGAAAATATAGAACAAAGAAAGCAAGGTAATAAAAAGTCTTTTATTGTTGATCCATTAGATTTTCAATCTAATTTTGGATATAAGGATAAACCATTTTCATTAAGTTATAATACTCTTAGATCAATGTCTAAGACACCTATAATTAATGCTATAATAAAGACTAGAAAAAATCAAATAGCTGATTTTGCCGAGCCTCAAACTGACAAATATTCTACTGGATTTGTAATACGTAAGAAACGTAAACTTGGAAAAGAAGAGGATGAAGAAACTACTCCAGAAGAGTGGGCTAAAATAGAGTATATACAAGACTTCATACTCAATTGTGGTCGTAATAACTCTTGGGAGGGTGATGACTTTGAAACCTTTATAAGAAAAATAGTAGAAGATAGTTTAACATATGATCAAATGACTTTTGAAGTCGTAAGAGATCATTCTGGAGATTTATTCGAGTTCTTTGCTACAGATGCTGCTACTTATAGAGTTGCTGATAGCTATGATGATGATGAATATGACAAAGACGAGCGTGAAGAAATATTAGGATATTATCCATCATTTGTTCAAGTTTATAATAATGAAATAAAATCTGAGTTTTATCCTTGGGAATTATGTTTTGGAATTAGAAACCCATCTACCAACCTTTATAACGTAGGTTATGGTATATCAGAACTTGAAGAGCTGGTTGCTACGGTCACTTCTATGCTTTGGGCTGAGGATTATAATAAAAAATTCTTTAGTCAAGGTAGTGCGCCAAAAGGACTACTGAAAGTTAAGGCTGGTAACGTAAGTGAAAAACAATTATCTGCCTTCAGACAAGAATGGCAAGCTATGCTAACAGGTGTTCAAAACTCTTGGAAAACACCAATAGTAGATGCTGATGTAGATTGGATAGACCTGCAAAAGAATAATAGAGATATGGAATATAGTCAATGGATGGACTATCTTATCAAAATTTCTTGCGCAATATATTCTATGGATCCAAATGAGATAGGATTCAATATTTCCAACTCTTCTACAGGTGGTTCGACATTTGAGTCTAATAACGAGCAAAAATTAAAGCATTCTAAAGATAAAGGATTGTACCCTATTCTTAAATTTATACAAAGAAAGTTAAACAAATATATAGTTAGTCAGATTGATCCTGATTATGAGCTTTTATTTGCTGGACTTAATGGTATGACTATAGAACAGGAATTAGATGTAGAGGTTAAAAAGCTGTCTAATTTCCAGACATTGAACGAAACACGTAAGAAATTTGGTATGAAAGAGATTGATGGTGGAGATATAGTTCTCAATCCTACTTTTACTCAGAACCAAATGATGCAACAGCAACAAGAAATGGGTATGGGTCAAAACCCTTTTATGATGGAAGATGAAAAAGATAACACTAATCCTTTTTTACAGGATGACGATGAAGATGGGGATAATCCATTTTTAAAATCGTTTCTAAATAACCTATAATATGTCAGAAAACAACGGCAGAGGTACAAAAAATTTAGGCTTGATGAAAGCTATTCATGTGGGTGTTAATCCACCTTTGAATACAAAAATTATTTGGTACAACGATAATACAGAACCCTATACATCTGGACCAGCAAAAGTTCATTATTATTATAATGTGATAAGTTCACAATGGGAGCCATTACATTCTGTTGGATCAGGAAGTGGTAATTTTGGATATATAGCTTATTCTTCAAATTGTGAAGGTGCTGATTTTGCACTGGTTTTAGATGAGAACGTACATACACATTGGGCTTTAGTTACTTCTAACGTAGAAATACAACAGAACCAATTAATACCATCTTTATTTATTGGGAGATGGACATCTTATTGTACTGGAGTTCAAACTTCTGGTGGTAATTATACTTATGTTGGATATGCTGTAAATTGTAAGGGTGATAACTTTAGTACTGTTAGACATTATACAGTACCTTGTTTAGATTGCGAAAAAATTAGTTCTTCTACATTAGTTCAAACTAGCGAAAACATTACACATACAGATAATGCAGATGGTACATTTGATATAACTTTTACAAATGCAATTGCAGGATCAGATGGAATATTATTAGATTTAAAAATAGATAATAAACCACTTATAGATTTTAGTACTTATTGTATAAAAGTTGAAAGAGGTAATTTACAAGGGATAGTATTATTGAATTTGGATACTGTAGAGCAAGGCAGTTTCTTTGTATCTGGCGCGTCTGAATCTGAAGAAAAATTCATTGACAAGAACGATGGAGGTTCAAAATTATTGATAACTGTTCCAACTAATAAAAATATAAGTACTATAAATGGTACTATTAAAGTGACAGTTGGAACAGAGGGTTGTTGTGATGAAAGTTCAGAAACAACTGATTGTATAGCTTATAGAAATTGTTTTTCAATAATAACTTCAGAAGAGCCTATTGAAACATTAACAGTTGATTTATTTGCAGATAATTGGATATGTAATTGTTGTGATTGTTCTAATTCAACAGATGATCCAAAAATAAAAAATATTGAAGTGCAAATTCAATCTTTAAATGATTTTGTAAAATATAATAAGATTGATCAAGAAATAAAAATTGATATTAATAAGAATGATATAATTAAGAATGATCAAAACTTAACAAATTTAGAACAAGAATTATTACTGGTTATACAAAATATACAGGATAATTATAATCAACAAATATCTAATCTCAATCAACAAATAGCAGATATACAACAGATTAATCAAGATCAGTCAGATGAAATTCAAAATTTGCAAGATTTTGACACAATTACTTTAGTAACACCTACAATAGAACAGTTAATTAATAATAATAATAATAACATTCAATCTGATATACAATCTGTAGATAATGAATTAAAAGATTTTATAGCTAATACTTATAATGTTAATCATTCTCAAGTTACTAGTAATATACTTAATATTGAAGACAAATTAGATAATATTCCATTCAATAAACCACTATAAGGAACTTCTGTAAATATTTTAGAAGCAGAACATGGTATTAATTCAATATCTTCTATAATGGTATTTGATAATAATGATGAGAGATTTACTCCAGATACATTAAAATTAGATAATAATGAAGTAACAATAACTCATTCTACAAGTATGACTGGTTATTTTGTGTTAATAAGATAATAATGAAATGTATAAAAAGAATAAGTATTAAGAAAAATAAAAAATATTATGTGTTGCAATAAAGATATAAATAAAGGTAATTATACATATATAAGGTTTGCTACAGATAAATTAGGTAGTAATTTTTCAAAACATAGAAAAGATTTTAGTCATGACAGATATTATATTTCTGTAATTGTATCATATATAGAATTGGATGAAAAAAGTCCTCTTTTTATAAATTATTTTTCAAATTTATGGATAAATATTTATGATTATAAGCCTATTGTTATAGTGAATGGCAATAAATTTATATTAGATAAAAATCCTGATAATGATAATCCTGACAATTTTTCTACAATAGAAAATAAGGACATAATAATGAATGGCTGGTGGGATAGTTCAGAATATTGGAAAATTGCTATTTTTATAGGAAATGAGCTTAGTAATACAAGTGATAAGAACAATTGGAACTCTTTAGATAGTTTAGAAGATATATAATTAAATAAAATAGAAAGTAAAAATGAAAAAACTCATTACAATAACAATGTTACTATTATCAGCGTCAGTATTTTCGCAAACAAGAGTAATTAATAGTAAATTAAAAGTTAAAGACACTATAATATCCGAAGAGGGTATTAAGCTGCAAAACGCCACTGAAAATACAAACCCATTACGGTTACCAATCATGGATGCTAATGGTTTGGTTAAAGATTATATAGGCGCAAATACATTATTTCAGAACTTTGAGTTAGACAACCAACAAATTACTGATTTTTCTATTGTTTCTGATTCTTTAAAAATAACTTTAGAACGTGGCAATACCAAAAGCGTAAATCTAAGCGGTTATTTAGATAATACAGATTCTCAAACATGGTTACAAATTACAGGTAGTCAAACTACTATAGATTTATCTGGTTTTAATAACGATTTAGATTTAAGCGATTTTACAAACACTACTAATTTTGTAAAAGATGCAGATATAACAAGTTATAATCCTACAGGACATTTGTTAATGTCTATAAACGGTAAAGATATACGCGAAACAATTACGCAATTAGAAACACCTACTTTAACTGGTAAAGTTATTACGTTAAAATTTAAAAATGAAAATGACGTTGTGCAAACTGTTAATCTGGATTTAACGCCAGCACTACCAACACAAGACAACCAAATTAATAATGCTAGTTACGATGCTTCAGCAAACGTAATAACGTTAACCGATAATAATAGTAATACGTTTACGGTCGATTTAAGCGAATTTAGTATTATTTCCACTACAAATTCAAACGGTACTACAACCTTAGACCAAGAAGGCGTTACAAAAGTGACTATTTCCGAAGTAGGGCAAACAGGCGATTATGGAGATATATTAAACCCGCCTACAATACCAACTAATAACAATCAAATAGCTAATGGTGCAAATTATATAACTTCGCCAGATGGTGGTAACGCTAACCAATTAAACGGTTTTTCAGCTACAGATTTTGTTAAGAGAACAGGGGACGTAGACGAAACAGTAACAGGCATAAAAACGTTTGAAGATTTTGAATTAAGAAACGGTAAAGGAAACGCATTAAAAATTATTAATTCGTTTAGTGGAAACTGGTCAACAGGCGATCTTATAGGTAAGATACCATTTATAATTGAAGATGCTTCTGGAATAGGAGAAAGAGAGGTTGCATCAATTGAAGCGGTAAGCGACCAAGTTGGATCTACCACAGATGGTAATTTAGATTTTTACGCATCAGTCAATAATGCAACAAAAATTAAAATAGTCAGGATTTCAAAATTAGGTATAGAAACGTTTGGAAATTCTACAGCAAACAAATTTTTATCTCCAACCGATATAGCAACAACTAGCTTAACTGTAGATACAACCAACTGTACAGGCACATTAGAATATAAACTATCTAACAATATTTTTTTAATTAGAGGAACAATTACAGCAAACGCAGGATTTAATGGAAATACTAAAATAGCAACCATACCAGATGTGAATGCAAGACCTGATAAAGATAGATATATACTAGGTTGCATAGAAAATACAGACTTTACAAATTTAAGTGCAATAGAAATAAAAACAAATGGAGAAGTTACAGCGAATATATCTGGTTCAACTACATACTATATAGACGTTGAAATATCCGTACTTAAAACAACTTATTAATTATGACACATTTTTTAGAATATTTTTTAGGAAACCACGATATAAGTTTCCATATAGCAGGAGTTATATTTGCCCTTATAGGCATTCTAATTGCCAAGTATTATTACTGGAAAAAACATAAAGCAATTTGTAAGGTTGAATGTAAACACGAAAGCCATAGCACTTTCAATATTAAAAAATGGGTAAACGAAAATATATTTGAAGTTTTAGTTTCGGTTTTAGTATCTTTTGTAGTTGTGAGGTTCATAGATACTTTATTACATTGGGAATGGCTGCAAACTAAGGCAGAGGCTATCTTTGGCAGTAGAATACCGTTAACCGAAGACCAGGTTTTTTATTATTTCGCAGTTGGGTTTCTCATTCAAATCTGGATGCACAAAAAATTTAGAAAATAAAATGGAAGAAAATAAAAAATTAGACGTATTAATAGAACTTCTATCTAAAAAAGATACTAAGCAAAAAGGTCTTTTAGAGGGTATGAATTTCTCTAGCATACTCCAGATTTTACTTGTTGCAGGGATTATGGGATTTATTGGTAATTATATAACTACCAATAAACAAAATATAATTCAGGAAGAATACAATAGACAGCAAAAAGAGGATATGTCAGATTTAAAAAAAGATTTAAGTTCCCTATCAAAAAACTTTACAGAATTTAGCCAAATTGAAAGATACACTAAAATCAATGCTGATCAAGACTTACGACCTATTATAAGTCGAGTTATAAACGTAGAAAATGAGGT
>Ga0079203_1003187_pt1 | contig 10415 bp, 10 predicted proteins | sample PorBlaMBantryBay_FD_68602 | JGI IMG/M metagenome (GOLD analysis project Ga0079203, IMG submission 68602) | Marine algae microbial communities from Bantry Bay - Bantry Bay, Ireland | ecosystem: Host-associated > Algae > Red algae > Blade | place: Bantry Bay, Ireland
CCGCGAACTCCTCACCCCGCTCGACGCGCCGAAGCCGGGTGTGCCCGCTTCCGTTAGCCGCACCATTCGCCCGCGCGCAAACTCGGCCACCACCCCGAACGCGGTTCCAGACTGGAAGGCGCTGCTCGCGGTCGTCGACCCGGGTTCACTGCTACGCGCCACTCCCGCCAGCCCTGCCACCCCTGCCACCCCTGCCACCCCGGCTGACCCTTCTACCATCGCCTCTGCGGATGCGGGGCCATCGGTCGAGCCCTTCGCGGGCCACTTCGAACTCCGCGAGGGCGATGTACTCGCCTTCGCTGGTGGCGGGTCGAGGCGATCCTCTGGTCGGCCCGCCCAGTGAAGGAGGGTTTTCTCGCGAGCACCATCTCTGAAAAGAGCGGGCGTGCGGTCGCCGGTTACGTGCAGGGTTCGAGCAACCAGAAACTGGTGCGGATCTGAGACGCGGGTTCGGGCACCGTGCATACGATCGTCACCAAGGATATCGCCTCCCGCGCCGACGCCGCCACCTTAATGCCGCCCGGCTTGGTGGCGGGGCTGAGCGAACAGGAGTTCCTCAACTTGGTTCGGTATTTGTCCGCCCAAAGATAGAGCGCTAGCTTAGGATCCGACCGGGATGCCCCGCCGCCGAGCGACCGAGCATGATTCCGGTCGGAATCGGTGCAGCGTTTCCTCGGGCTCCCCGCCCGATCGACCGACTTGCTACCTATTTGGCCAAATACTCCAAGCGCCGCTCCACCTCGCCGCCTTTGGACTTCACCTTTTTAGGATCCACTTCGAACGTGTAGCCAGGTTCGCCGTCGCGGAGCAACACGAGTGAATTGAACACCAACAACGTTTCCACATCATCTTCCGACTTGGCTAACACATCCAAGATCACCGGCGCGGGGTCCTCGAACCCGGCCAAGCCCAAGAACTCGGCGGCGCGCGTGCGCACCATGCCTTCGGCATCGGACGCCGCGAGTTTTTGGGCGGTGCCTGCGAAGGGTTTTGCCTGTTTACCAAAACAGGAACACACGATCAGACCCCAGTAGCGTTGCCAGGGATCGTCGGCGGCAAGAGCGTTGGCGATGCCGTCCTTGGCCTCCTCGAACGAACCCAGACTCAGGTTCGCGGTGTCGATGTAGCCTGCAATTTTGGCTTTGTGTCGCTTCCCGTACGCAACCAGATTTTTTATCGCGTCCCGCACCATCACGTGTTCGGGAATCATACTTAGGTCGGCGATGTCCTTCATATGCGTATGCAGGCTGAGGCGGAGTTCGCCCAGCATCTCGGCGTGTTCCGGGTGACCGGCGAGATTCACGGTTTCGTGCGGATCGGCATCGAGATCGTACAAGGCTTCCGGCGCGCGCGGTCGGTGGAACGCGCTCTGAACCTCGTTCAACTCGCCCGCCTCATACAGGTCGCGCCACTCCGTGTAGGCGAGTTGGCGGTAGCGGTAGTTATTTTGCAGGCTGTCGAAATTGAACGGCTGGAAGTTGCGTATGTACTTGAACCGGCCCTTGCGAAAGGTCCGAACGAGGTCGTATTTTTCGTCGAAGCGGTCGGCATAACCGAACGCAGTATCGCGCGCCGCCACCTCGGCCGCGAGCTGCTTGCCGAGGATCGGTTTGCCGTCGACTTGTCCAGGAATATCCAACCCGGCCAGATGCAGCACAGTCGGACCCAGATCGACAAAGCTGACGAAGCCCTTGCTCCGCGAACTCGCTTTGGCGTCGACCAAATGCGCGAAGTTTTTCGGAATGCGCACCACCAGCGGCACGTGCAGTCCGCTTTCATAGGCATAGCCTTTGCCGCGTGGCATCACCCCGCCATGGTCGCCGAAATAGAAGATGAAGGTGTCTTCGAGCAGGCCGTCGCTCTCGAGTTGGTCGACCAACTTGCCCATCTGCGCGTCCACGGCCTGGATGTTGTCGCGGTAGCGCGCGGCGGTGTAGCGGAAGGTTTCGGTGTTCGGAAAATACGGTTGAACAAACACGCTGGCGGGGTCGTGCTTGGTCGGCTTGTTCAGATCTTTGAAGTGCAGCGAACTTTCGTGTGTCGTCTTGAAACTTTGCTTGTGCAAAAAGGGCTGACCCGCTTTGCGTTTGCGCCAATGTCCCTTGGTTGAATTCATGTCCCAGACTTCTTTACTTGGCGTGGCATTGTAGTCGGTCTTGTTATTGTTGACCGTGTAGTAGCCGGCCTCACGCAGCAACTCCGGCCACATCTTCAAGCCCTTGGGCATTGGTGCCATGGCCGAACGCCGGTGGTACTGGGTGCCGATGCGCGGGCCGTAGCAACTAGTGATCAGGGTGGTGCGCGCGACCGAACACACCGGGCTGTTGGAAAACGCGCGTTCGAAGATGACGCCATTCTTGGCCAGCTTTTCGATGTTCGGCGTGCGGGTCCCGTTCGGGTCGAACAAGTCGAGGTAGTGGACCGAGTTGTCTTCGGAAATCAGCCAGAGGAAGTTCGGTTTGTCGGCGGCGTCCAGCGGTAGGGAGAGAAGAAAGAAGCAAAGGAGGAGGAGGATCTTCATGCCCGATGCATAGCTTTTGCCCGTGGTCTAAACAAGTCAGCTCCGCTTAAGACCAGGTCTCAGTTATTGACTTCACCAGGCTTGATGCGGAAAAGATGGCTAAATGGGAACGACTCGAAAAGCATCACGGCGCGAAGGCCTAGACGATGCTGACGTGACCGTTACCGTTGGAGGGCGAAATAGAATAATAAGAGTCAGAATTTTGGAAGTGCTTAGCGAGGTAACGGACCTAAAGGAGGCCTCCCATGCCTGAAATACTCGACCTGAGAGAGGTAACTGAACGCGCAAACATGGGGGTCTCGCGGCCCTTCATCTGTAAGGCTGGTCCAGACAATCAACGCTATTGGGTGAAGGGGCCAGGCGCAGGGTGGAGTCGCGACGACCTATGTTTCGAATGGATTGCAGCCAGGCTGGCACAGGAGCTTGGTTTGCCGATGGCCGAACCGGAATTAATCCGCGTGCCACTGGAATTTCTACGTTATTCGGGAGTCGCTGAGATTCGGGACTTGGGGGCTGGCATTGCATACGGATCACGGGATGTGTTCGGCAGCCAACTCTTGGAATTCAACGAAGTGACCAAGGTGCCCGACGAGTTACAAGCCCTGATCTTCTGTTTCGATTGGTGGATTCAGAATCAGGACCGAATGCTTGGTCCCTTGGGAGGAAACGTAAACCTGCTTTGGGAACCTGCAGGGAATCGCTAAACTTTTTATCAATCACAATAACGCCTTTGATAAAGATTTCGACGGATGAGTGGACTGCAAAAGACGGTCTTCCTCCATTTGACATAGACCATATCCATTCGACCTTGAACCGAATCCACAAGTGGGATTCCATGCATCAAGGGTTGCTATGAAAACAGTATGTAATTACAGCTTGATACGGTTTATGCCGTATCCGGATACCGGAGAGTTCGTGAATCTTGGGATTGCCTTGCTATGTCCGCAAATTGGTTTCTTCGGGCATCTCCTCGAAACATCCAAGATTCGCAGAGTCACCCAGTTTTTTCCAGAGTTGGCCGAACAGACGGAAATATTCCGAGCGGGTCGAAAAGCAGTGCAAGATGAGATGCGCCGTATTCACAAGGTTTTGCACGACCGTGGTGCCCAGGATACGCAGATGATACTCCAGCCGGAGTTGGCGAATCGGACCTTTGCGAGTCTATTGCATGCACGGGAGGGTCTCTTCCATTACAGTCCCATCAGGAGCGTGATGGCTGATGACCCCGCAAGATGCCTTCGCGACTTGTTTGAGTTCTATGTGAATCGCAATTTCACCCTGCATCGCGATGATGAAGAAGAGGGCATCAAGCGGACAATTCGGCACACACTCGAGCGCAAGCAGTTAAGCGGGTACTTTGTGCGTAAGGTGTTCGAAGATGATCATGTCAGAGTTACAGTCCCATTCGTCCACAAGTGGGAGGACCAATCCATCTGCGGAATCCGCCCCATGAACCTCAATTTTACCGAAACTCATGATATCGTGGACAAGGCCATGCTCTGGAAAAGCCGGATCAGGAGATTGTGGGACATCGAGGGGCACCCAGCAGAAATGCTCTTGGTAACGAGATTGCCAGAAGGCAGCGGCAAACGACACCAGGTCGCAAGCGAGATGGTTCTCGAGCTTGACAGCATCGAAGGCTTGCAATGTTTACCGGTTAGTGAGGTGGATGAAATTTTGTCGTTCGCTAAGCAGCGCATCATGGTCGGCGTCCCGCCATTTGAACAGACCTAATCTCCGTCCGGCGTTTCCGGCGCTTCCAACAAGGTAAAGCGTAAGCCGCCCGCCTCGACCAGATCGCCGGCCTTCAAGCGTATCGGGTGGTGCAGGCGTTGGCGGTTGAGCCAGGTGCCGTTCTTCGAACTCAAGTCCTCGATCAGCACATCACTGAACTCGCTGTCGTCGCGCGGGCCGACGGAAAAGTGGGCGCCCGAGAGTTCGGGGGCGGCGATGACCAGATTGGCGGGGTCGCGTCGGCCGACCATCAAGCCCGAACCCACTTCGGTCGCGGTCACGCTGCCGTCGGGGTGGCGGGTGAGCAACGAGGTCACGGTGACCTCCGTCGGCAACGCCGTGATCAGGCTGTGGGCCATCTGCAAGTTGGCTTGTATGGCATCGAAATCGACGGTCAGTGAGGTGCGCCCATCGGTGCCGTGGTGGGTCAACAGTTGTTCGATCTCCTCTGGGGACGGCGGTGTTTCGCAGTCGAACGGGTCGGCGTCTGCGTCAGAAAAGAGGGGGGCTTGGGTATCTTCGTCGCTCATAGTTCGCTCCGGAATTTGGCCAGGCGTTTTTGCAGCACGGTGATGATCCGGTTGCGGATTTGGTAAATATTGTTGGCTTCGAGCCCGTAGGTTGCGGCGAGTTCGGCCACGGGTCGGCCTTGGATCACATACTCAGTGAAGATCTGGATCGTCTCGGCGCTGAAGCGTTTGTTTTCGCAGAGTTCATCGAGGCAGTCTTCGATGATGCTCATCTGCCAGGCCGCCTCCTCCGCTTCGGCGAGGGCCAGCGGGTCGCCGGTGCCCGCCGCGTCCTCGATGTACTCGAGGCGTTCGGCATTGCCGGTGACGAAGTCGCCTTTGGTTTTCTTGCGCCGCCAATGACGGTAGATTTTGCGCTTGGTGATGGTGAACAGAAAATTGCGGAAGCTGCCTTTGCGCGCGTCGTACTCGAATTGTTTCATCACCCGCAGCAGTTCGATCATGACCTCCTGCAGCACGTCGGCCGCCTCTTCCTCACGCAGTCCTTTCTTCATCGCGAAGCGCACAATCGGACCGCGGTAGATGGCAAAAAAATCTGTCCAGGATTCCTGCGCATCCTCATCTTTTAATGACTCCAGAAGTTCTGGGCGGGTTTTTTCCATGCGGGCCTTTTGCCAAAATCCTACGGGGAAATCGAGCGCGTGCAAGATCACGAATGCATTCTGTTCAAGCGGCGAGGTCGCCGGGAGAACGGGATTAAAAAAGTGTTCTTCGACGAAATTTCCACAAGCAACCCTGAACTCGCCAGCCTAGAAGGCTGGCGGACCGATACCGTCTGGAAGACTGTACTACGAACGTCATACGATGTTACTTCAACGGGCGGCCGGGATTGTTTTCCAGCATCACCTGAATCGCGGCTTCGCCTTCCAACCAGGGTTCGTCGAGCCAGGGTTCGCCGGACCAAACGCGGTGGAAGTGTTCGCGGGTGTGGTGGCGTCCGGGCAGGCGGAACCAGGTGCCCATTTTTTCCTCGCCAGTTTTTGGATCGACCAATACTCGGCCGTCGTTTTTCCGGAAAATTTCCGGCTTGGCGTCGAGACCGAGTTCGGCCCAGTCGCGGACGAGTTCGTGAGCGAACTCGTAGACGAGTGGGGTGGGGCAGGGTTCGGAAAAGAGTGTCCAGAGGTGGTAGCCGCCGCCGCCATTCGAGTCGAACAGGATCGGGTCGTAGCACAGGCCTTGCAGACGTTCCCACCAAGTGATCGCGGCGCGGTGGTTGCGATGCAGTTTGGCTTCGTATTCGTAGTGGTCTTCGAAGTCGTGTTCGTCGTGCAGGTCGATGTCGATCCCGAACCAACGACTACTGCCGGCGGAGCAGCGGCAATGCAGCCCGAGCAAGTTCTTGATTTTGCGTCCGGCGAAGTGGCGTTGCAGTTTGGCCAGCGTCACTTGGTCGCCGCGATCGCGTCGGTCGCGGGCGGGCAGGGTGAGCGCCTTGTAGGTTCGGTTGCGCGGATTGTTTTCGCGTTCGCGTTTGCTTAGCGGCGCGTATTGGCCCCAGCGGTCGAGCCGGTTGGTGAGATGGTTCATCGCCCACTCCGCCAGCACGGCGGACTGCGCTCCCCACTCCGATTGAATCACCTCGAACCTCGTCACACGGCAAAGGTAGCAAGCTTTTGGTAAAGTGCAATGGTGGGCGCGTGTTGGGCACAGGCTGGGTTTGTGCGACTACCCTCCTTCTTTGATGCGTTCGAGAATTTCTCGGGCCGGCTGTCGGATTTCGGGGGCGAGTTCGCGCAGGCTGTCCTCGGTACCCGATTCAAGGGCGCGTAGGGCCTCGTATAGGGGCCTGAATTCACGGTCTTTTTTCGTTTCCCTAAAGAGGCGTAGCAAGGGATGCAGCAAATTCGACCCCAGAAGGTCGCAATAGAAGTCGTCGAAATAAGGGTTGCTTACATCAATATCTTTTAGGCCTTCGGCCCAAGCCTTCAGGATGGCGTTTATCCCCTCCAGTTCCTCGGCCCGGATCAGGATCCGCGCCAATAGGGTGCCAATCATAGTGACTGGTGCTTTTTTATAGGCCTTGATCGCTAGAACTTTGGCAGGGCCCAATTCACCTTCACAGAAATGGATCATAGCCAAGCAGTACAGCAATTCATGGTGTTCAGGTGCAGATACAAGTCCCTCCCTTAGGGTCGACTTCGCCCCTTCCACATCCCCAGTTAAGATCATACTAATAGATGCCACGTACGCGTACCTAATTCCTGTGTCAGACATCATTTTCCCTCTTGCTCTGATGGCCGTCATGATCGTTTCACGGTGAGTTGGGTCTATTGCTACCGACTGGATCGACCGCATCATTCCAGAATCCTGGATTGCAACGTCGATCAATTTTTCTTCCAACTCTACATCGTGCCCTGTTTTTCTTCGGCTGTCAGGCAGGGCTTGGCCAAATGCGTAATAGGTTTCGAGGAAACGGTTCAGGGCTGACTCATCTACTGGAAGGTCCTGCTGGAGATGGGCGGACCACAACTGCTCGATTTCAGGGGGGCTATACATGGCTTTCAAGAACTCCGCCAGCCAGAGCATTTGCCGACGCATACGGCGGCTTGCCCGCATCAGGTACCAGGTATTGAAAAAGCGTTCGGCGATTTGGTAGTAGTCGGCTTTGCTCCGTTCCCGGACCTTGACTTTCTCGACCACCCCGGCGCGGAGCATTTTGTTTAGCTGGGCTGAAACCTTGCTGGGATAATAGCTGTCCTCGTCCAGTGATTGGTTCAGCGCGGCGGTGATCTCGGCGGAGGTGATCGGGTGCCAGTGGAGCGCGACCGCGTTGAAGATCAGTTGTTGCGCGTCGGCGAGTTCTTCGAAGCGGTGTTTGTAGTAGGCGGAGTGCTCGTCCAGCAGGCGTTCGAGCATCGCGCGGGTATCGACATCGCCGGCCTCGTCGTAAATCCGGAACAGCATGGCGAGGGTGCGCGGGTTGCCGGCGGTGAACACCGAAAGGCTGCGCAGCCGGCCGGGCTCGGCTTCAATTCGGGTTCGAACTTCGCTGCGGTCGAGCGAGTCGGCCAGATGGAGCAGGGTGTCCTTGGTCTCCTCGAAGGTTAGGGGACGCAGCCAGTGTTCGGTGATGCCCTCCCAAAACGCGTCTTGGTAGAGGCTGGTCGATTCTCGATTCGAGCTGGCGCCGATAAGTAAAAACAGTGTGCCGCCGAGCACTTCATCGCGGAACCGCCAACGCTCCTTTTCGGAGAGCGCGTTGAGTACCATGTCGAAATTATCAACCAACAAAACGAAGCCGCGTTTAAGGCGTGCCGCCTCCGTCTGCAATAGTTCGAAGATTTCCTGAAGCGGACCCGATTGATCGATCAGGTCATCGAGACGTTCGGACTCTTCTTCGTGCCCGTGCTTCTCCAGGTAGTCGCTCAGGGCATCGAGAACGTTGAGGTAGAAATCCTTTAAGGTTTGAACGTTGTATTGCTCCTCTGGAAATCGAAGGGGAATCCAATGGTCCGCTGCCTCGGTATCATCTTCGACGGCAAGGGCGATCCGCAGGAGGAGTGTGGTCTTTCCCATGCCGCGCGCGCCGGTAATGAGATGGTGCTGGCGGCCGTGCTCGTCGGCATCGCGTACATCCTCCACGAGACGTTCTAGGAGGTGGGTACGCGCGATGAACGAAGCCCGTAGTTCGTCGTCGCTGAGCAGTTTTGGATTATGAATGACGACAGATTGGATTCGACGGGTCTTGCTCATTTGTTCGCCTCGTGACGTTGCCAAAAGGCGCGGAGAACCGGTGACAAGAACACATACTGGCCGGCCTCCTCCATAAGGTAGCCGTCGTTTACCAGAATGCGCAAAAGGGTTTTGCAATCGATCGTGGGATTGTCGTCGCGCGGCATATGTTTGGCGTAGATCCGGTGCAACGCTTCAGGGGCACAACCGCCGATTCGTGCGATGGTATTCAAGATTTCGATACCTGTCCTGCCGCAGTCCTGACCGAGTTCTTTGGTGAGTCGTTGTACCCAGGTTTCGAATTGTTTCTTTCGTTCCGGGCCCAGCATCGCGTCAAAGGCGAGATCAATGTCCGCCGCGCCGATGGCTTGCCCTTTCTCGATCGTTTCCGCGTAGCGGATTTCTTTGAAGAGCATTTGAATGTGGTAGGGAATGAGCCAGCCAATCTTTTGCAGGAACACTTGTTGGGCTCCTTCCTCCCAGCCGTAGCTGTATTGATGGGACAGTTCATCCAGCATTCGATAAGCAGATTCGACAGAGAAGGGGCCGAGTTTAAGATGGTCGATATCGTTGATTGTTTCGGAGAGGCCGAACTGCTCTGCCAATGTGTCGAGACCGATTGATCCAGCGATGATCCATCTGACTTTTTGGGTTCCGGGGAGTTGGCGGAGGTCGCGTAACCACTGCAGGAATCTCGCCGCGCGCGGGACATCGCGCTTCAATAAATCGAGCACGAATACAGCAAGTTCGTCGATGCAGATGAGTGTTGGTTTGTTGTCGCTTAAGAGCGTCTCGATTGTCGCCCGACCAGCGGTTGACCAATCATCTGTTTCGTCAATCTTCTCAAGTTTCCGTCGCAGCGGTTTTTCTGCCACTTGCTTCAATTGGCGTCGGAGTTCCGCGTCCACGGCGAGTTCGTCCTCGAGTCCGGCAACACTGAAGTAGATGCAGCGCCACCCGGCTTCTGATTGCTTGCGACCGAACTCGTGGATCGCCGATGTCTTGCCTGCCCTGCGAGGAGATAGGATGAGGGCCCCGACTTCCGATTCGAGTTCTTCCTCCAGCCTCTTCAGGAAAGGGCCTCGGTTTAAAAAGTTCGGCCCGTACACGACCGATCCTGCGATATTCTTCATGGCCGGCAGTATATTTCACAACGTTTTCGTTTCGCAACAAAAAAGTTTCGAAAATATTTCGTTGTGAGTAATCCGATCTGACGAGAGGCTCTCTTTTGACACTTTCGTCGTTTTTAAGTCCCCTTCGATTGAAAGGGTTTGACTCTCTCCTTGTAATAGGGACAGGAGATGTCCGAATTAACTCAAATCAGTTATGTTGAAGTTCAGTAAAAAGACCCAATACGCGATGGTGGCCTTGCTCCACCTGAAGCATTGCGCGAACGAAGGCCAGGAAACGGCCCGTTCGATCTCGCAGCGTTATGATTTTCCCGAGGAATATCTCGGCAAAGTCCTGCAGAAAATGGCCAAAGCCGGACTGCTGGAAAGCGTTCGGGGCGCGGATGGCGGCTACCGCCTCGCGGTTCCCTATCACGAACTCAGCGTGGGATCGGTGGTCGACGCGATCGGCGAACGCCCGACCACCGCAATCGGCGGCGACGAAAAATCCCCCTGCTCCGCCGCCGAACGCCACGCCCAATGCGCCGACGAATGCACCTGCTACGTGCAAGGCGCGCTCGAGGACGTGCAAACCAAAGTCATGCAATTTCTTGAAACCCTCCCGCTCAGCGAAGTGCTGGCGGAAAGCCCGGTGACCGCCTGATGAACGAAGAAGAACAAACTAATCCGGCCTCCAACACACCGGAACCGACACCCGCCACCCCAGCCACCCCCCCCCCCCCCCCCCCCCCCCCCCCCCCCCCCCCCCCCCCCCCCCCCCCCCCCCCCCCCCCCCCCCCCCCCCCCCCCCCCCCCCCCCCCCCCCCCCCCCCCCCCCCCCCCCCC
>Ga0079203_1003193_pt1 | contig 10410 bp, 11 predicted proteins | sample PorBlaMBantryBay_FD_68602 | JGI IMG/M metagenome (GOLD analysis project Ga0079203, IMG submission 68602) | Marine algae microbial communities from Bantry Bay - Bantry Bay, Ireland | ecosystem: Host-associated > Algae > Red algae > Blade | place: Bantry Bay, Ireland
CGTCGGAGTAGATTACACGATCGCTTTAGGTATAGACAAGTAGACGGAGCGTGGATTGTCGAGCGATTAAGTTCTTAGAAATACTTAGATTTACAACTAATATATTCTGCTGAGTCTATTTCGGATATCTATTTTATTATCGATTAAAATCAAGTAGTAAATAATTTCAAAACACGAAGTTTGGAATTGGAGAAGACACATCTACTAAACTTCCATTCGGATCTTTAAGTAAAAGTCTTCGTTGTCCGTAAATCGTGTCCGTTGGTATTTCTACAACTTCAAAGTTTTCTTTCTTGGCTATTCCATAAACTTCATCAGCATTATCTACAACAAATGTTGTATAAAAACCTGTTGGTAAATTTTGATATTCTTCAGGTACAATCTGATTTACTCTATCAATAATTCCCAATTCGAGTTGCCCGTCCTTAGAAACCAAATGTATAAACCAATCACTATCGTAGTCTACTCTGAAATTAAACAACTTGGTATAGAAGTTTTTACTGTCTTGTAAATTATCAGAACAGATATTTATCATTAGTCGATTTATTACTTTCATTTCTAGTTGTCGATTTAAATATTCTGGTGGGGATATTCCGTTAATGAAAGTAAGTTTCCATCTGGATCTCTAAACCATGCAATCTTTGCCTTTGTAGGCGATGTCCAGATCCCTAATTCATCTTGATCAAAATGATTATACTTTTCAAATTCCACACTCTTGTCAGAAAGAGATTTTATTTGCTCAGCTATATTATCAATTTTGAATCCTAAGACCGTAAATGGGTGCGGAGTAAAATTATCAACAATTGTAATTCTTAATGATGTCCCATTCCCTACAAATTCTAATGCATATTCATCTTCAGAAACCAATTGTAATCCTAGGATGTTTTTATAAAATTGTTTAGAAAATTTAGGTTTACAAGTAGGTAAAAAAGCTGTGATTTTAGGATCGGATAACATGTAATTAAAATTTATAGATTCGTTTTAAATTAGTTCTATTTCCTCTTAAGATCTCTTTACTGTATATCTAGTACTGATGACAAATGATGATAGCTAAAGGAGGACTACAGAAAGTCTTCCATCCTGTCTATTTTTATATGTAAGTTTTTTTTCAGTTTAAAGTCCGTACATTTTTTTTGCACTTTTTATTTGTTCATCTTCTGTTGTGTCAGGATAAAGAATATACTTGGGTGCAATTATAGGTTTCGCTTGTTCAATTGTAATTTCTGTTATTGTTGAAAACGGAAAATCTCCTCCAGTCATTTTAATTAATATTACTTCCATTTCTAAGAATTTCGAATCGGTTTTATAAACTATTCTTGCTTTACCCTTTACCTGAAATCCTTTTTGTATCAGAATGTCCATAAAACTCACACATACATTTTCATTCTGCTTAATGTTACGAACAGTTTGTGGCGAAGCAATATTTGCAATAACTATCTTATCTTTTTCGTAATAATTAAAAATTTCTTTTGGCGACACGTTAGGAATACTTTCCTCCGAAACGGTTGCAAGCCAACATAATACACTTCTGTCTATAAATTCCTTGATTTCCGAAGTTAAATTCAATTAATTTTCAATTTTATTGTTTGGATAAATTTTCTATACATTTTTCTCTAATTCCCCAGAGCTCATCAAAATTCATTTTCAATTTATTTTCTAAAATCCAGTTTCTTAAAAATATTTTGTGAAACTCCACTTTATATTCGATCACCTGCTCAGGTTGTATTTCGACTTCTTGAATTATATCTTTTTCCACATTTTCAATATCGCTTTGTAACGTAGTAACATCAGTTCTTTTTCCATGAATTTTTAGATAGCAATGTGCTTCTGGGATAAAATCTAATGAATTGTCGGTAAGTACATTCCCTATATTTGGAGTGTTGCTTTTATTCATTTTATAAATCCCCAGCACTAATTCAATATTTGGAATATTATTTAATTCTGCTATCTTTTTTAAAAAGGAATGTTTAGAACTGCAACTCCCTTTTTGTTCTTTGATTACTAATTTAAAATCAGTTCGGTTTGAGTTTCTCCCAAAAGGCAAGTTTTTAACAATTTCAATTAACTGTTCCCACGATTCAATTCCTTCCATTTTGACAAAAGTAGTTAAATCATCTTTTGATATTAATTTTATATCTGTCATCGTATTTTTTGCTTTATAGTAACGGACATAGTAATACCTCTCGGATAATTATAAGTGGTGTATGACCGTAGGGAATTTTCTACCATCATATATTCTTATCTCCTGTTGTTATTCGTGATTCGCCCTTTAAAATTATTTGAGCATCACGCCTTATACTCATGGTTTCCTTGTCGATGATTTCAACCTCCATAAACCCACTTCTCTTTGAGCATTGAAAGGATCTCATTTTTGTTTTATCTAATATCTCACTCCAGTATTTTGCAAGAAATGTATGAGTACCGCCTGTTACGGGATCCTCATTTGTTCCACTCCAGGGCCAAAAATACCTTGATTCAAAATCAAAATTATCTTTATTAGATATGGCCGTAACTAGTACTCCATTAATCTGGTTATGGGATTTTTTTAGGTCTTCAAAGTTTGGTTTTAGTTTCCTTAGCGTCTCACTACTTTCAATTTCGATTAATAGAATTTCCATCTCTTTATTAAATACACTATTTTTTATGGTTTTGATTCCGAGTGCATCTAGCAATTCTTTTGGTGCTTCTTGTGCGGTAGTATCATAGACTGGAAATATCATTTCTATCAAATTGTTTGATTTCCCTATTTCCAATCTTAAATCTTGAGTAGTTATGAAGCAAATGTTTTTTAACTCTGGATATCTTTCAAATACTACTTTTGCAGATGCCAATGTTGCATGTCCACATAGTGGAATTTCCATTTTAGGTGAAAAAAACCTAATAGAGTATAGTTTATTATTTTCTAATTTTTTAATAAATGCTGTTTCAGAAAAACCCAATTCTTTAGCAATTGTTAGCATCTGTTGATCATTTAGATCTTTATATAACAGTGCAACGCCTGCTGGGTTTCCTTTGAAGGGTACATTCGTAAAGGAATCAACTATATATGTTTCTAATGTATTATTCATCTTTTTAAATTGGTGGTAACGAATAATTCTAGGTCGTCGTTTCTCTGAGGAGCAAGTAGATATGATCTGACATCTATTATTAGCCGTAGTTATTTCGTTCTAGATTCACTTTGATCTGAACAATTACTTATTTTATGAGAAGTTAGTTGTCTTTTCCAATTTTTAAATGAACCACAGTTCCAATCAAATTCATTTTGAAAATACTCAACCTTATGCAAAGTTAATTCTTCATAATCTTCTATGCATTGACAAATCATCCGATATTTAATCTTTGAACTAGGAGATCCCATTGATTTAGTATTTTTTAAATTCCTTATCAATTTTAAATTGATAACAGTCGAATCTTTGTTAAATCCTACTTTTAGCTTTGGCACACAATTGATCCTTAAATTAGTCAAACGGCCAAAGTTGGAGCTAAACATCCAAGTTGTATCAATTTGATAATACATACTATTTTCCTCATTAACTAACCTTCCTTTATTTGCTGTAATTGTTCCAGTACTGTACTCTTTAGGAAGTGTGTATAATTCAACTGAATTGTTTGAAATCTTTATCATTATTTCTTTGACTCCAATTGAGCTAGTTGAATCAATAGTTTCATACAAGCTATAAGTATCTTGGGCATTTATAAGCGCTATCTTAGAAGTGAAAAGTATAATAATAAAAATAATAAAAAATTTAAGTGGCTGCATTCTTACTTTATGTTTATTAAGTAATTGAAGCTTCATTTTGCATTTATTTCTCTTTGTCGATTTCTCGCTAACGAATGATGGTAAGCATCGTCTCTGCGACGAAGGAGTAGATATGCTCTGATCAGCTAGTATTATCTATCGGACTTCCTTAATCTAGCAATGGTTTTTGTCAGTTTGAAAGTCTTAAAAACATTCAAAAGTTCTGATTTAGTCATTGTTGGATTTTTTAATGATAATCGTTGATTTTCAAAAGCATTATTTACCAATTCTTCGTTTTGCTTAATTAGCTTCATTATAAAATCATCAGGTGTTATTCGTTCGATATTATAATCACTTAGTGTTGACTTAGGGAAGTCTTTAATATTAAAAGTAACGATAAATTTCGATTCCGATTTTATTGCTGCGGCTAATCCATGTTTGTCATTTTTATCGAGTAATTCAAATTCTCGTTCAATCTTCGAGTAGTTTATAATATTAGCATCTGAGAATGTTTGGTTCATCAAATTTACTGTTCGAGTAAGTTGTGATTTTCTTAAATCTTTTCTGTTTATTAGTAGGTTAGAGATCCATTCATTTTGGATTTGACTTGTCCATTTTGGATTAAAAACATCTAGGAATGCTAGATTATGAAGTAAATCTCTTAATGGGGCAGGATACAGGACGTTCGCATCTAGGACAGCAATTAAACTATTTTTGTTCTTCACTAGTAACCCATTTTTAATTCTTGGGCTTGCTTAGAAAGAAGATTTAAGTTCTTTCTTTTTCGCTTATTAATTCTGTTTTCGTAATCTACAATATCTTTTAATTGTACTCTTCTATGAGTACCAATTTTAATAAATGGAATTTCACCTATTTCGAGTAATTTTACAAAATGAGGTCTGGAGATGTTTAGAATATTTGCAGCTTCTTGAGTAGATATTTCCGAATTAGTAGGGAAAAGAGCAATAGAATTTCCTTCTGCCATATTCAATAGAACTTCCTTAAGTAAATTGAATGCTTTTATTGGAATGGTAATAGTCTCTCCAGTATTATCAATTTCTATACTAATCGTAGATGCTTTTTTCTTTGTTCTAGATTTAAAAGCCTTGATAGAATCTAAAGCAATTTTTTGATCTGATTTGGTAGTCTTTTGAATAATAGCTTGCATAATTGACTTTATATGTTAAATATACAAACGAAATAAACGAAATAAACGAAAATATAGTTTCTCCGTCAATTTTTAATTCTTGTCTTATAGATAACATAAATATAAACAGAACTCGTTTCTCAAAACTGTTTAACAATCCCAATATTATGATCCATGTCTCTTACATATTATAATCCAATACCATCCATAGAAATAAACATAAAGCACCAATACTAACAGCCACTGTTTATTAACCTAAGTCAATCAAAAATATTTACATCTCAGCTAGTCGTGTATTCTAAAAAAACATCACATAAATCTGGACACATAAAATCTCACAAATTTCTAAATATGGATCATCTAAAATCGCTTATTATCCAGCATATCCCAAGGCAAAAACTGGTTTATATTTATCGCGATACTAATCCTATTATAGAATTTTCTTCTAGTGTCATTATAGGCACTCTCGATCTCGGAATCATAAAAAATCGGAAGATGTATCTGGAGTAATTTGTAATCTAGCATCAGACCAGCACTGTAAAACAACTGTCCTTTTAATGGATCCATCTCCACGGACTTTGTACTCACATACCCAAAATCTCCAAATAATTTAAGTGGCATCAACTTAGGTAAGTTAAACGGTAAATCTGTTTTAAGATTAAAAGCCACGAGATAATTATTAGAAAAACCATTGATACTCGACTGGCTACCTACTGCATTTTTAAATCCACCTTCTCTGACGGTGATCTGATTTAGAGCCCACAAAGATGATCGCTGCCCTACCCGATTTATAAATGGCTGTTCAAATAATAGATCATTATATCCCTCATTAAATAATGACAGAGATCCTCTGTTTAGACTGTTATTAAAAGCACTCGACTCTCGCTGACTATTGATTACAAAACCACCTGCAAAAAATCGAGCATCTATTTTTTTATTCTTGGCAAAATAAAATCCCTGATCATAAGTCATCGATAATTTTAGATAATGATGCGACTCTTCTAATATATTCTGATACGCAGAAAACTCTGCTCCCAGTTCAAAAGTAGATGGGTATAAAGCATCACCATTTCTTACTTTATAATTTGCAAGGTGAGTCATAAATAGATTAGACTCCTTCCCTACTGGATTAAATACAAAACGTTCCTGATCGATGATAACGGATCGTAATGTCACTACTTTTTCTTTACGTTCTGATGGATCTGTTTTAAAATAGAACTTGGCAAAAGGCTGGAATTTTATATACCTCCGATATATTGGATCTCTATCTGCCTGATTATCTAGCACCCCAAAATGATGAGACTTACCACTGATCCCTAATTGTACTTTTCTAAATCTAGAATCTAACGGATAAAAATCATACGTCGCTTCTCCTCCACCGACGATCGCCTTAGACCCAAATGCGTAAGCAGAAAATCCCCTCAGCTGAAAACGTCTAGTAGGCATCGAACTATTAGTCCATCCTAATCCTGCCATTAATCCATCTGCAGAGTTATAGCCTATCCCAGGAAGTAAAAAGATATTACGCTCTGACGCACTGTTTAGTCGAAGTGGCGAACTTACTTTTAAACCACTGAGGATTCCAGTAGAATGATTATTCTCTCTGTTTATATCAAACAATAAATTCTCGCCATCTACAGATATCTGGTCCAGTTTCTCGGCATCTATGTTTATCTGACTTGATTGCTCATTGGGCTCGACCCACTTACTGACAACTCTTTTTCCATCCTTATATCCATCGATTACGATCGGAATAGTAAGCTCACCTTGGTTTTTTATATTAACCATATATGCATTACCGTTATCCTTAACATCACTTAACTTATAATCTAACCGTTTATTGCTAATCAGTAAATCATTAAACAACCAGTCTAATTTTTTACCCGTTTTAATTTCAAAATGTTCTTGTAAATCTTCCGTCTTAGGGTGTTTAAATTTCCACGCTTGATAGAATGATCTCATCGTTTTATCGAATACAGATTTACCTACATACTCCTCCAGATATAAGTATATAGCTGCTGCTTGCTCGTAAGATCTAATTGCATAATTTAAATCCGACATTTTATCGAGAGGAGTATCCGCCCTTTGGCTAAAACCAGTTTTTACCTGATGCAGAACAGCCGCATGATTTACATTAAGATCCCGAGATCCCTTAGTCCCTTTCTCCGTGGCCTCAGCGTAATGCTGCTTTCCATATTTCCCTAAGGTATAACGATGCTCATAAAAAGTCGTAAGCCCCTCATCTAGCCATGGCTCTTTACGCTCATTAAACCCTAACGCTCCATAAAACCACTGATGTCCTAGCTCATGATTTATATAATACTCTAGCGATTTATCAGTACCACGATCAGTCACTACGATAAGACCTGGGTATTCCATATTTCCATAACCCTTCCTTACACCCTGAACGATTACTAACTGATCATACGCATATGACCCTACGTTACGCTCATAAAAAGCGAGCGATTCTATAGCATACTTCATCGCATTTTTCCAGTGCTCTCGCTCCCCTTCTCTTCTTAAGATGGTCACACTTATTTCTCTTCCGTCTACGGATGTCACCTTCTCAAAATCTGCGGTATAATTTTTACCTACTACCCATGCAAAATCATGAACGTCCTTTGCGGTAATCGTCCATGTCGTTTTTTCTCCAGCTGTTTTAGGCAGGGCGGCGATTCCTTTTCCAGTAAATCCGATTCGTAAATGAGATGGTACTGTTAGTGTTACATTATAATCTGCATACTCTCCAAAAAATTCGCCAATGACTCCATAGTGCATCGGATGCCAGCCATCAGCGTCGTATACAGCTACCCGTGGATACCAGTGCATAAAGTGATAGGTAGCTTTAGATCTTCCTAATCGACTAAAAAAATGGGGAACTTTGACTTTAAAATTGGCGGTAAGCCTTACAGACTCAGATGGATTTAGTGGCTTAGATAAAATGATTTTTGCAATGTCCTCATAACCATCTACATACTCTACAAAAGGAGTCTCTCCATCTATTAAAAAATCCAAATCCTCAAATCCTCCTTGCTGATTTTCTTTAGCAAAGTAAAATGATCTCCTCCCAAAACGTAACTGCTCTTTTGTATAAAAACTATTTTTGTCTTTAAAAGCATTTGCCCATAAATGGATATAAATTTCGTTTAAAACCTCGCCCGAATTATTAGTATAATCCATTGCATAACTACCGGTCAGTTCATGACTTTGATCATTTAGTTCTGCAACGATATCATAGCTTACTTTTTGCTGGAACTGATTTTGGCTTAAGCCAATGAAAGAAAATAACAATGGAAAAATAATGGATAATAAGCAACGCATAATTAATGGTATGTTATTTTACAAATAAATTCAAACCAAAGATGAAACATATATTAGTAATAATTATAATATTTCCTTTATTTCTAGTCGCATGTTCTAAATCAAAAGAGCTAAGTAAAACACAAATAAAAAGCGATACGGAGCTAAAATTTCCTGGGGATTGGTTAGGATACTGGGAAGGTGATTTAAAAATCTATAATGCACTCGGCTTAACTCAGACCATTCCTATGGCTGTAGATCATCAATTAACAGATACGATCGGACTATACAAGTGGGCGATTATTTATGGAGAGGACACCATAGCTGGAAGGCGAGATTACTTTTTAAGAGCGATCGATGCCGCTAAAGGATTTTACGAAATAGACGAAAGAAATAGCATTTTACTTAGAAGCTTTGTGATAAATGATAAACTGATCTCCACCTACAATGTCGGGGACGTACTGATAAGTAGCGTGTACACTCTAAGAAATAATGTGATGACTTTTGAAATATTTGCAGGTAAAACAGATCGTGTTTTGACTTCTGGAGATACGTTATATAATGGTGAGAAAATCCCCAAAGTAGACTCTTATCTGAGTACAGGATATCAAGTGGCGACTTTGCATAAAAAAACCTTGTCGAATTGACATTATATTCGACAAGGCAACGAAATTACAGACACCCTATGACTGTACGCCAAATATATAAATATTCGGCAGATTACACGAGGAGTTTATTGCGATTTATGTTAAAGTTGAAAAATATAACTTGCTGTAGTGGCTAACCCATTTTTGATCAAATCCTTATAATGGCATTAATCATATCCCAAAATTAAGGCTAATTCAAAGCTAGCTAAATATGATTTTAAATTTTAGAAGTAAAATCGCCTTCCATCATTTACAAAATAGTGTAAACAACATAATATCATAGTTTTACAACCATCTTACAATGTAAAACACCTAGAACTATCTCCTATATGGAACCAATCAGGAATAAAAAATAGGATTTATCATATTACGATTCTGTATATATGAGACAATCTACTATATTTGTATAGAAGTTTACAATTCGAGATTTTAACACCTGTCTCGGAACCTTCTTGATAATTTAAACGTCTTACTAATAACTGATACTTACCAACCTGTGATAATTCGATTTATCATAATCAGACGTCTTCCGTAGATCAATTTTCGGTTTTACTAACAACAAAGATTTAACAATTTTATTATGAGAAAAGTGTTTTTGTGTGCCCTAGCGGTATTTGGATTTATGAATTTGTGTACAGCACAATTTAATGTTAAGAGTGAAAGATTATATGTAAAAACTTATGATAGCAATGGCGTATCCGAGCAATTCCGTTTAAAAGGAGAAAAGGCTATGCAATTTGATATACCAGCCTATATCAAGGAAAACGACCATATGGAACGGATTACCATAAGTGGTAAAATGATCACAAACGTAAGTACAACGGTTATTACTTTTGATTCTAATAAAGAGCAAGATGCTACTGGAGATCACATTTGTAAAGATGTTGTTACTAAAAAAACGCCTTTCTTAGGAGTTTATGGAACTGGAAGAAAAGATCTCACTGGTGTAGACATAAAAAGAATTATCCCTACGACATCTGCGGAATCAGCAGGAATGATTGCGGATGAGGTGATTACGGAATTTGACGGAGAGTTGATTAATAATTTTCCAGAGCTTAAAAAAGCAGTTCTTTCTCATCAGATAGGAGATCGTGTAGAACTAAAATTTAAACTAGACGGTAAGGAATATGCAAAGCATGTTATTCTAGGAAGTAGAGGATCAGAAACGGTAACCTATAAGTACTGTAATACAGAAGAGCATGAGAAGTCTCTAGCAAATAATAATAATGTTGCTAGTTTCCAAGCTGTATCACTTACCGCTTACCCTAATCCTACGAGATCTATGACGCACATAAGCTTTACATCTCCATCTAATGAGGATGTAACATTTAGCGTAACAGATATTACAGGAAGAGAAATGCATAGAGAACTTTATTTTAATTTTGATGGTAATCTAGAGCTAGACTATACTTTTAAGACTGAGACAAATGGTACATATATTCTCCATATTGTACAAGGAAAAGAAAGTTACAGCCGTAAGGTGCAATTAATACAAGAATAATTTACAAGAATAATATTTTTAAAAGCGAGGACAGATTTTTTTGTTCTCGCTTTTTTTATACCCCTATCTAAAGCTT
>Ga0079203_1003194_pt1 | contig 10410 bp, 6 predicted proteins | sample PorBlaMBantryBay_FD_68602 | JGI IMG/M metagenome (GOLD analysis project Ga0079203, IMG submission 68602) | Marine algae microbial communities from Bantry Bay - Bantry Bay, Ireland | ecosystem: Host-associated > Algae > Red algae > Blade | place: Bantry Bay, Ireland
TTTTTAAAGAAAATGAAGCCAGCTACAGTGATGGTGATGAATTATTCAGATACAGTGCGCGGGAAACCAGTAATAGTTATGAAATTGATCTGGCTAGTTCTAGCCTTGGCAATAATCCCAGAATCGTTACCTGGACGATTGACAAAGCGGGTAATTCCCAGAATATACAGGAATCGTCTATTCCTGTCGATCCGGTAGTACCCAATGAATTATCAACAGATTTGTTAGATGATGGAAGAATCCGTGTCACTTATAGCAATCAAGAAACTGGAGCAGAAATTTGGTCAGTGACCACATTATTATCTCCGGGATCTGACTTCACAAACATAGGTCTTGCGACCGTAAGCAACGTGACGGTTTATGATGGTTTCTTAGTAGTAGGAACGCTGGTCTATCAACAAAATGGAAGTAGCAACAACCGCTTTTTTCAGTTTAGTATTAAAATTGATGAATCCGGAAATCTGGAAAGAAAAAGAATACTGGGGGAAGATGCATTTGATACTAATGATTTTATTTTTAATATAAATACCCTGTATTCCACCAGTAATGGTTATGTATTTAACTTCTCAAGACCAAATAATCTGGCTTTTATCAAATTTAGCGAATCTGGTCGGTTCTTATGGATTACTTCCTTTGCCTCAGATTTACCTTCCAATCGTTTTAAAGATGTAAAAATAACGGAGGATGAAAGATTCATCTATGCGTTTAATGTCAATAATCAACGATCTTTTATCGATAAGGTAAGAACCAGTGATGGGGAAAAAATTTATAAGAGTGATATTTCACTAGCATTCGATCTTCCGAGTTTCAGTCAGTTTTCAGATAAAATATTACTTACCCCAGACGGAGGAGTAGTAGCGGGATTTTCCTACCGCTTCCCGGGAGGTAACCGTACCGGGCCTGGATATGCCTATGGTAAGCTGGATGCAGATGGTAATAAAGTATGGTCTGATTATTTTGATCAGGATCCTACGGAAGTATTCACACCTGTATTAGAAACATCAGATGGTGGCTACCTTTTTGTTGCCAATGATGACGACAACCGACAATTATCGACTTTCAAGGTGACCGATCAGGGAGAACTGACTCCTACTTGTGATGGTGAAACGACTGGCGGACCGACTACTGAGTTGCCCTGCGATCTAAATTATACGGTTGTTGGAAATGATCTTACCATTTCGGGTAGCGGATTATCATCCGCACATGTTATCATCAAGTTTTATAATCCAGGCTGGTCAAGAATTTTTCAATGCCGTGACGAATCCTGTCTTTCAACGATCAACCTGACGGACTTGCCATCGGGCGTCTATCATCTTGACGTTCAATTATTTGATGATTCCTGGACAAAGACCTGTAATCTTCTGGAAGATATTCCGGTAAATGTTTCTACTTCAGCAATTGTATCAGATAATAGTCTATTGTATTTTGATGCAACAAGGAATGGTACAGCAGCTAACCTCAATTGGGTAGTCAATAATAGCGACGAAACAGCTTACTTTGTACTGGAACGTTCTGCGACTGGTGATGAGTTTGAAGTGATCGGAGAGATGAATCAAGTAGCCAATGGCAATGATGCGTTAAATTATCAATTAAAAGATAAGGCTCCTACTACTGGAAATAATTTCTATCGGGTGATGCAGATTTTCCATAATGGTACGGTACGTTATTCTTCCATTAAGCACCTGATATTTACGGATCATTCGGATGAGCTACTAGTCTATCCAAATCCAACAACTAACGAATTCTTCTTGAGTTTGAATACTCAAATTGAATCATCCGCAACGGTTGTGATCTATAACGCATTGGGGCAAGCTGTTCAGCAATTAAAATTGTCAGAGACACCAGCAGCTCCTCTTCGATTTAATATGAATGGATTACAAAATGGTATTTATCAGATAGTCCTTCATTTGAAAGGTGGGAAAACACTAAGTCAAAAATTAGTATTGACCAGCTTGTAAGAAATGGCGATTTAATAAATTTCCATTCCTTAGGAATAAAGCCCCAAACCGTAATTTGAAAAATTATGGTTTGGGGCTTTTTAAATAGTCGCTTAGACTTAGGCTTAGACTTATGAAAGTTAATGCTATTATTTCACAATATCTACCACTTCTATTTCATAGATCAAAGCAGCGTTGTCCGGAATATTTTTGCTAGCGCCCTCCCCTTCTCCATAACCGAGTTTAGCGGGAACAAAAAAGCGATACTTTCCTCCCTGCTTCATCTGCTGTAGCCCTTCGACCAGGCCAGGAATAGATTGATTAACGATCATCTCTACAGGCTTTTCTGATTCGAGATTGCTTTCGAATACAGTTCCATCCAGTAATTCACCTTCATATCGAACCAGTAATTTGTCTACGTAGCCTACTTTATTTCCATTTCCTTTTTTAAGGATTTCATATTGCAAACCACTTGGCATAATCACCATACCTTTTTTCTTTTTATTTTCTTTAAAGATTTTATTTTCTTCAGTAAGCCCCATTTCTTCTTCGGATTTGTTGCGTTCCGTAATTATCTGGGTCATTCCATGAAAAAATCTATTCATAAATCTTGACAATGCAGGTTCACTCATCTTCGTCACCTTATCTTCTATTCCATCCGTTAATCCCTGTTGGAAAGCTTCTGGATGCATTTCATAATCGGTCCCTTTTTGTTGGTACCCCATATCCGCACCTATTGCGTAAGAAACCGAATCGATGTTCAAAGGAAAGGGAAGATCTTTCGTTTTAGCACTTAGTCGATACGATTGAATATTTTTTACGCTTACTAAATAATTCTCGACGGTTCGTTTAGACAGTCCCGCCTCCTCTTTGATTACATCAACATACCCCTGCACCATACGCGCTGGTTTGATATTGAGTTGCTGTCTCGCATAGCTACTGGACAAGTAACTACCAATCGCGTATGATAAACTATCTCGGTATTGTGGTAAAGTGGTAATGGGTTTGAATCCTGTATTTTTTGATGTAAAAATAGGTACCGTAATCAATGAATTCGCCTTGGCGGGTGAAGTGGAGACCTGAGGTGTGGTAACTGTTTTTGTGGTAGCTGTATTTGTGGGTGTAGTTGTGCTTGCTTTTTTATCTGAATCACATGATAAGAGGAAAAGACAACTGCCTGCTAATAGAATTTTAAGTAAGTGCATTTTTTTCTTTTAAAATAAAGCGTATTACGGAATAGTTCATTTTGACTTGGTACACGATTGTACGAAGCATTATCAGCCAAAACTTATACCAAATCTGAATACAGCAGATTATACTCATTCCTTATGTCTATTGAAAATTCAATTGTTTGGTAAATCTTCCTATCTGTAAGCTATCGCGTGCCTCAAGTTGAAAGACCAGTTCCTTCACTCGATTACGATTACGAGAAGTAAAAAGTCCAAAACCTCCGGGAACATTACTAAATACCGGAGGAATAGACGCACCCGTCAATCCAGAGTTCGCCTGACCAATACTGGTATAATCCAGCAAATCCTGTCCTGCTACATCTATAATTATATCGAAGTTGCGAAAGAAACGAGGACCAGGGCCAGTGGCATCCACATTGGCACCAATCGCCTGAAGTATCGTTACAGCCATGACATTTTCTACCTGACTCGCGTTATCCTCCTCCACCTCTATGTTTCCATCCACCAAAAATTCGGCGGTTCGAGGCTGAATATTATTTAAATCACCATCAATCGCCTCATCATAATAGACCTGCATACGAATATCAAAAACAGCCGCCGTACTTTCATTAAATGACCATCGAACCCGAAGCGAGTTCTGGCTTTCAACGCTAGAAGTCCATTTGACTTCATCCCCTTCTTGTGGAGTTGTGATCAAGGGCGCATGGACCATTACGGTAGGAATACGGACAAAAGCAGTGTCTACTCCATTGCGAATGAGATCAAGGCTGTAGGTTTCTCCCTCCATATATTGACTACCAGCAGGGAGTATTAACTTATATAGATAATTCGGCATGTTGGCAAAAACACCTGTTGATCGTACATATCCTTCCAGGTTGCCATCTACCCGCTGAAGCGGAAAAGTAGTGTTTCCTGTGGTCAATTCGACTGAAATATCCTCATAATATAAGGAGTCAGGTCGTTGAGCGATTTCAAATGCAGAAGTGCTTGGATCCAAAAACGCCTTTTCTACACGGATATACGTAGCCGTATCCACAGGAGAGAGAAATCCATATACCACAGGAACATTTTTAAAATCTGTGGTTACATCAAAATCATTAGAACAACTGGAGAGGATAAAGATACCCAGCGTCACTACCAAAAAGTACAAGATTTTATTCATCCTACAAAAGTACCTTATTTAGTGGAAACACTAGAAAACTATGCGTTAAATTTTATCATAAATTGTCTGGTAATTACCTATCTTGCGATCCTAAAAAGATAAAATATCATGTCAGTATCCAAAGATGTAAAAAGAATTACCACACACGTCGTGCAAGCGATGAAGGACAATGGAGAAAAAATTTCCATGTTAACTGCTTACGATTATTCAATGGCCCGTATCTTGGATGAAGCTGGAATTGATATTCTGCTCGTCGGTGATTCAGCCTCCAATGTCATGGCAGGCCACGAAACTACCCTACCGATCACACTCGATCAGATGATTTATCATGCCTCCAGTGTGATTCGGGCGATAAAAAAATGTCTGGTAGTGGTAGACCTGCCCTTCGGTAGCTATCAGGGTAATTCTACCAAAGCGCTTTCTTCCACGATCAAAATAATGAAGGAGTCCGGCGGACATGCCGTAAAGATGGAAGGTGGAATCGAAATTGAGGATTCTATAAAACGGGTTCTTTCCGCAGGTGTTCCTGTGATGGGCCATTTGGGGCTTACGCCACAATCTATCTATAAATTTGGTACCTACACTGTTCGTGCAAAGGAAGAAGAAGAAGCCAAAAAATTAATTGAGGACGCCAAACATTTGGAAAGACTGGGTTGTTTTGCGATTGTATTGGAAAAAATCCCGGCACAATTAGCGGCAGAAGTAACCAAAGCCCTTCGTATCCCCATCATCGGAATCGGTGCTGGGCCTGATGTAGATGGTCAGGTACTGGTGACGCACGATATAATGGGATTGACCAAAGATTTTAAACCCCGCTTCCTTCGTCGCTATCTGGAATTATTTGATACAATGAAAGATGCTACACAACAATATATTAAGGATGTTAAATCAGGTGATTTTCCAAATGCAAAAGAGCAATACTAAGCTACTATTTAGTGCGCATCATTTTAAGTATTTGATCATAAAAAACAAGGTAGCCCCTTTTTAAAACAGGCAGATGAAAAAGATAATTATTGGCGTTTTATTACTGCTCCTATTGATTGCCGGGTATATCGGTTTAAATAAATACAATGCTGTTTTTACGCCCAATGTTCCAGACACGCTGTCCAGTGATATATTGGAAATTCCGACGGGTTCAGATTATTTTACCGTTAAGGGGTTGTTGGTAAAAAATGGGATGTTGATTGATACGACGAATTTTGACTGGTTAGCGGAGCGGATGAAGTATCGAAAAACAAGTATGCGTAGTGGTAGATTTAAGATTCAGCCGGGATGGAGCAACCGAGAACTGATTGGACATTTAAGAAATGGGAAACAGGCGCCCGTGAATGTTGTGTTAAATAATGAGCGACTCCTCGAAGAAGTAGCCGGAAAAGTAGCCAGATTTATTGAGGCAGATTCCTTGTCTTTGATTTCCCTTTTTAATGATCGAAAGCAATTAGACAAACTAGGGGTAGATCGAGCTAATCTAATGACGTTGTTTATTCCCAATACTTATGAATTTTTCTGGAATCAATCCGCAACTGATTTTTTGGCTCGAATGAAAAAAGAGCATGAAAAATTTTGGTCAAAAAATAACAGAAAATCCAAAGCTACTGCTCAAGATATGAGTCCGTCAGAAGTTTATACGCTGGCTTCTATTGTAGAACGGGAAAGTTTACGAGATGACGAACGTCCTCGCATTGCTGGTGTATATCTCAATCGACTAGAAAAAGGGATTTTACTACAAGCAGACCCGACCGTCGTATTTGCGACCGGACAATTTGACTTGCGCCGAGTCCTTCATAAGCATCTGGCGTATGACTCGCCCTATAACACCTATATGTACGCGGGACTTCCGCCCGGTCCTATTAGCATGGCCTCGATTAGTAGCATTGATGCCGTGTTGAATCCGGAAGAACATCAATATATCTTTTTTGTAGCCAAGGGAGATGGTTCAGGAGCCCATTCTTTTGCCAAGACGATGGCCGGACATAGTCAAAATATTCGGGTGTATAAAAAGAACTTACGGAGGCGAGGATTGCGATGATGATTCTCCCCCAATAGTATGATTTTTAAAAAAAAAGGTGCCTATATTTGGAAAATTGAATATTTGCCATTACTTTTGATAGTAATTACAAGTTGCTTTTTAAATTTCAAAAAACCAAAATGAGAATAAAACACTTCTAAAGTTGTTTTATCAAAAAATCCTAAGTAAGATAAAACTATATCCGAATTCTATCGGAAGAAATTTAAAATTCCAACAATAACATTTTTTAAACGTCTGCACTAAGCAGATCCTGGCCTTTCCGTGCCAGTAGGTAAGTCTTCTGCACTTATCAACGGCGGAGCCATACCTACTGCTCAGCAATTCAGATAACTGGACTGCTTACTGACTACTCCTATAGATACAGAACCAATTTCTTTTAAAATACGAATTACCGTAATTTAAAAGCACACTGCGCTACCTCTTTGCTAAGGATCAATAAAATAGTTTTTTAGTTCCTAAAAGAAAGCATCATTTTCAAGATTTCTAATATGGCTACCACACAGTTTAAAAAACAAAGTTTGCCAAAAATAATCAACGCCGATGTTCCCCTGTGGTTTGCAGTAGTGACTAAATTTAAGTGCGAAAAATCAGTTAATAAATCACTGACGCAAAAACGGATCACTTGTTATACGCCTATTCAAAAAGTTACCCGTATCAGTAAAACCAATGGTCGCACAAGAAAGTTGGAATTACCCCTTATTACCTGTTATGTGTTTGTAAAAATTACTTCCCTGGAACATGTCAAAGTTTTAGAAACAGAAAACGTGATTCGATTTGTACAGTTTGGCAAACAACTTTCCTCCATTCCGGAAGAGGAAATCAATATTCTTCGACAGGTTACAGGGGAAGGAGTCACCGGACTAGAGGTTAGCACCACTATCTTTACCAAAGGAGATCAGGTAGAAGTTGTCAGTGGAGAACTAACCGGATTAAAGGGGAGACTAGTCGAAATTGCTGGCAAACGTAACTTTATCATCGAACTCAATAGCTTAGGGCTAACCCTCCATCCCTTACATATCAATCCGAAGCACTTAAGAAAAGTACCCTGAAACATCTCAATAACAGATTCAATCCGATTCGCTATCGTAAAATATAGGATCGTGCCCAAAAAAAGCCGCAAATAGTAAAATCGTAAATTTTCGGTATTTCCCAATAAACCTGACCTGAACCTTACTGTGTTATCCTTAATCCAACAGCTGTGGATTTAAGTACCTAGTATGCTACCACATCATATAGGTGTTTACCTAATGCTATCGTACTCAACGCCAGCACGCCTCAGTTAACAAACCACATACAAATGAAAACTTTAAACAACGAGTTCCTTGTACCAGGACTGTTTTTACTTTGCTTAGTTACGTTATCCTCCTGCGTCAGTCATCAGGACATTTTAAGTTTACAAACATCGGATAACCTCCCTTACCCCGAAGAAATACCGATTGAACAACAATTTGATATAAAAATACAAGTAGACGATATTTTATCTGTCGTCGTGTACAGTGAAAACCCGGAGGCCGTTGGGCTTTTCAATCCGACCATCGGAAAAACACAAATGGGTGAAGAGGGATTAGGCACCGGCTATCTGGTAGATAAAAACGGATACATTGATTTTCCAGTGTTAGGTAAGATATATCTGAAAGGACAAACCCGTGATGAAGCTAAAAAAACCATCCGTTATTTACTGGAAAAATATGTTAAAAATCCAACCGTAGAAATACGGATGTTGAATTTTCACATTAGTATTCTCGGAGAAGTAACTAGCCCTGGAATCTATACGTTTCCGGATGAAAAATTTTCGATACTCGAGGCGTTGGCAGTAGCTGGAGGCTTTACTCCTTTCTCTAATCAAAACAACCTACTGTTAATTCGTGAAGAAGATAATCTGAGAAAATATGCACGACTTGATTTACATTCCAGTGATGTATTTCTATCTCCACATTTTTATTTGCAACAAAACGATGTGATTTATATCGAACCACTAAAACAGAAAACGTCAACTATCGCAGATCCCATTACCCGATCCGTCGGGGTGATTGGAGGAATCGCAGGTCTGATTACGGTAATTATCACGCTTTTAGCTCGTTAAAATTAATACCGCATGAATAACACAATACAAAAAATAACTTATCGCTATCTCGGATCACTGGTACTCAAATACTGGTATCTGATCCTAATCACAATGGGCGCTTGCTACGCTTTAGCTTATTATGAATTACTCAAAGAGAAGCCCAACTACCGCGTCAGCGGCACCGTTCTTTTTGAAGATGACGATCCTCCAGGCGTAGAATCTGGTGGTATTCAGGGGATCACACTCAAAGTAGGAAAAACATTAGGTAATGAAATGCAGTTGCTCAAATCTCGTAACATGATGGCTGATGTCGTCCGCGAGTTGGCACTGGAAATATCCTACCAACATGTTGGGAAACACAAAAACACCGACCTCTACACAGAGAGTCCCGTTCGACTAAATTATACCGACAATCTTGAATCACTCGCATGGAAATCTATGCGTGTGGAAATAATCGACAGCACGTCTTTTTCACTCACCATTGATGAGAAAGAACCCGTTACTTATTTTTATAATGATCCGTTCGAAATCAATAAAATTCCCTTTGTGATGACCTATACCGGGAAACCAGTTACCGACTTAACACGGCTCATCAACATTTCCATTCTACCCCGACAACACATTGCCCAACAACTCGCCAATAGCATCGAACTTTCAAGGATCGAAGGATCAGATTTATTAATATTTACCATTCATCAGGAAGTACCTCAAAAGGGTATTGATATTATTAATAAACTAATAGAAATTTTCTTTCGCAACAGCCTGAATGAAAAAAAGAAACAGGCCAGCAACACACTTATGTTTATCGAAGAGCGATTAAAATACGTGACCGATGAATTGTTTAACGTGGAAAAAAGTTTGGAAAATTATAGAGTCAACAACGGAATCAACGTAGGACTGAGCGACAACGCCACTCAATATATGGATAGAATCACTACGACCGATGAGACCATCCTCAATCTGGAAATTCAAAAAAATGACTTGAATGAAGTCAAAAATCAACTACTGAAAGGCAGTAACGAATTCGGACGAATTCTCGTTGGTGCTGGGATTTCCTCTCCCGCACTCGGTACATTGATACAAAACTACAACATCGCAGTTGCAAAGCGAAAAGAACTGATGGTTACTCACGAAGAGATTCATCCCAATGTAGTTAAAATGGATGCCGAACTAACCGACCTCCGTAGTTCCGTCATCAACGGAGTATCTGTAGCAAATAGTAGTATTGATCGTCGATTAAGAGACCTTCAGGTAGAACTGGTTCCACTGACGCGAAGAATGACCGAAATCCCTAAAAACGAAAGAGAACTGTTGCAAATTATGAGACAACAGCAAATTAAGGAAACATTGTTTTTGTTTTTATTAGAAAGACGAGAAGAGACAGCCATCTCTATGGCGGCTCAAATCGGCAACGCAAAGATCATCGACTCACCTAGTCCAGCTGGTAAGATACCTTCCAACTCAACCCGCTTTTATGCCCTGGCTTTTGTAATAGGCTTGACGTTTCCACTTGGAATGATTATGGTATTGGAACAATTTAATGATAAAATTCAATCAGATCAAGAAGTCAAAAATTTATCTGGAATCTCTTATCTGGGAAGTATATGCCGCACTTCACGTTCCAATAAAATGGTCATCAAACCCGAATCCCGTTCGGCTATCGGCGAAATGTTTAGGGTACTCCGAACCAACCTCGGCTTTAGCGTCGCCCACACCCCCAATCCGGTAATCATGGTCAGCTCGGCGCAGCCTGGCGATGGAAAAACTTTTGTATGTCTTAATCTCGGTATCAGCCTCGCCATCTCTGGTAAAAAAGTAGTGATGTTAGAAATGGATCTTCGACGTCCTCAAATGCTAGAATACATTAAAGAAGGCAATCCATCCAAAGGATTAACCAACTTCCTTATTGGTAAAATACCCTTAAAAGAAACCATCCAGAAAACTGCAATCAATAGAAACCTAGACTTTATCAGCAGCGGTCCGATCCCACCCAACCCTTCTGAATTATTGTTACTAAACCGAATGAA
>Ga0079203_1003195_pt1 | contig 10410 bp, 3 predicted proteins | sample PorBlaMBantryBay_FD_68602 | JGI IMG/M metagenome (GOLD analysis project Ga0079203, IMG submission 68602) | Marine algae microbial communities from Bantry Bay - Bantry Bay, Ireland | ecosystem: Host-associated > Algae > Red algae > Blade | place: Bantry Bay, Ireland
CTAAAAATGCTTGAAATTCCATAGCTACTTTTACAACCTTGATGGCGTGTTGTTCATCCTTTGCAGGTACACCACCGGCACACATATAGGCATCTCCAATCGTTTTTATTTTTTCCAAACCATGTTTTTCAACAATAGCATCAAAAGCCTTAAAACAATAATTCAAACGTTCTACCAATGCTTTCGGGCCTAGTTGAGTGGCAATGGCACTAAAATTTACAAAATCTGAAAACAGCACCGTTACTTCCTCAAACTTCCGACTTTGAGCCATACCGTTTAATTTTAATTCTTTAGCAATAGAAACGGGAAGGATATTGAGCAAGAGTTTTTCTGAATTCTCCTGCTCTCTAACAATTATTTTATTTTTTTCTTTTAATAGAGTATTGTACCGACGACTGATCTTCCAACGATAGAAAAGGCTAAAGGCAACAAAGCCCATAAAAACGGCAAAGACGATCAGGAGTTTTCGCTGTGCTGCCTGACTCTTCAATTCCACGGATTGTTGCCGAAGTACTAGATTTTGTTGAATAAGTTGAAAGGAATCCAGGATAGACATATATTGCAATGAGTCGAGCTGTTGCTTGTTTTTGCTCAACTGCCTTTGCGTTTCCAACCGAGAGATATACATAGATTCGATTTCTCGTTCTCGCTCATACAAGGACGTATTGAGTTTGGAGCGAATGGAATCCAGTCTATCGTTTTGTGTACCCAGTTGAATGTTTTCCTCATTGATACGCTCCATATCTGTCTGCACCTGCTTGAGCTTCTCAATGGCTTTTTTACGCGCTTCGGCTTCTTTTTTAGCTTTTTCTTCCGCTTCCCTTCTTTTTTTTCCAAAAATTTGTTCTTCTTCGTACTCGAAAGCAGCCCCGGATGCACGCAGACCATGGGTTTCGTTAATACCATCTCCCAATAAGAATAAGCAGAATAGAAGTAGCCAGTATTTCAATGTAGAATAAGATTTAATTTTAGAACGTTTTGTAAGATAGTTTGTTCCATCTATAGCACTATTATAACGTACAACTTAATCAATAAATGTTACCCGCTTCTTACCTATTTACTTCTCGGATAAAAATCAATACCGTAGCTGGAAAATTCCAATATCGGGTTACCTGTTCCGTACTTGGGGAGGTGATCGAGGTAAAAGCCCCTTTTTTACAATTACCTAAAAAAGCACAGCAGCTCACCGCCGGAAATGAACTGGAAACATATACTGCTCATCTTCAAGCACATCAGCAATTACTTCGGTACCAAATACCGTTAGCCGTTCTAGGATTTTGGCCAGATGATCAGTTTGATTCCCTTTTGGCAGATCTTCAGCAACAGGAAACAACCATGACCGACCCATTACCGGAGAACTTTGTCCGCTTAATTAACGATCCTTGGGTAAAAGAAGTATACGAAAAACTAAAAGCCTACATTGCTAGCCGGGAAAGCGGACAATATTGGGAACACCTAACTTCCTTACTCTTTTTGACCGATCATTCGACGGATAAAGAGTTGCATCAACTAACCACTCATCCTTGGCAATTACCTGCTCCCATCCTTGCCGATCTATGGCCCATCATCACCGACCGTACCCGACTCCGACAACTGCTCACACAGGCGCGACATTATCCCTCCGAAGGAACCAAAAAATGGTTGATGGACTGGCTGCCCAGAGAACATTCTACCTTTTTTAGGGCCTTGATTCTTGAAGCCTTAATTCCTTATCAGGATGAAAAATTATACCAACTCTTGATCGACCATTATTACGAACCCAGAGAAATGGGACAGTTTGAATCAGAATCTTTAATACAAAATTTATCCGCCTATCCTACCGAGGAAGTACGAGAAATTGCCTGGAAGGCATTAACAGGAAAAAACTTTTTTGCCGCAAAGGCCGCTCATTCCGTACTAAAAAACCAAGCAGTAGACGAACGAATGATCGCCTTAAAATTACGAGAAGCAATGTATGATAAATATTTTACGGATCGACTCGGCTCATTGTTTAGTCGCTATCAGGCATTGGAGAAAGATGAATGTTTACTGTTAGCAGGAGATTATTTAAAGCGGGCCGTACAGGCGGTTAAGGTAAATCGTTCTGCCCGATTCCAGGTCAATTTGGGTGCCTTGCTAAATCGATGCTGGACACCTGCGGTACCGAATTTATTGATAGAACTCCTGCATCATCCCCAACCAATGGTACGTCGGCTGGCACTGGATCAGATCAGTGTAATAGTGCTACAATTTCCCCGACGAGCATTTCCGTTACGGGTGGATACCGTTCGCCGAATTTTTCAGTTAACCCTTGATGCAACAATGGCCGTACAGATCGAAGCCATCCAAACCATCCGCTTACTTACCCCTCGTTTTGGACAAAAAGAATGGATCAGATCATTACTAAACGTTCCCAAAAGAAGGACTTTATTACCCTACATAATGCCTGCGCTCCTCGCATTGCATGAAAAGGGATACCAGGAAGTCGCCGTAATTAACTTTTGTTTTCCATTATCCAAACATGATGATTGGAATGTCCGTAAAGATGCCGTTTTATTACTACAATATTATTACTCTTCCCCGGTCGAAAAGCATTTAAAAGAAATGGAATCTGACCCACACGAAGCCGTAAGAAATGCACTGGCAAAAGGCTGGCGGAAAGACGATGAAGTACTGAGAATCATTAAATGATTTGAGTACTTGATAAAGACTAAAAAAATGGTACGGGTTCTACATTTATAAGCGTAGTATTAATTTGTAATCATCACACGCTTTACTTTCACACCGTTTTTCCCTCGATATTGTAAAAAATAAACCCCCGCTGGAAGACCTGAAAAATCTAATGGCTCCTTTATTTGAATAGCAGTATAAGATTGCTCCCAAATTTTCTGCCCAGTAGTTGCAATCAAAGACAAAGAAAAATGTTCAGAAGCTGCCAGTTCCAATAACACCTCCATCTGCCCCTGATTTGGATTAGGCCAAACCTCAAAATTAGTAACCAACTCCAAATCTCTCGATGAAGTTACCCCTAAAAAGATCGTTTCCTCACCCATACATCCCTCACTATCCGTTACACGCACCGTGTATACATCCGCCGTAAGGTTAGCAATTTGAAAACTCGTCGAACCAGTATTCCACAGTAAACTATAAGGAGGTGTACCCCCAAAAGGCACCGCTAGAATACTTCCATTATTGCCATTGGTAGGAACAATAGCAGACACATTAAAATCAATCGCAAGCGGATCTTCGATAAGAAAGCTCGCCGTCGTACTGCAACCATCTGAATCGGTTACCGCTACCGAATAACTACCCGAACCAATATTATTTAATTGATTGGTCGTGTTTCCATTGGCCCAGTTAAAGGTATAACCACCAGAGCCACCACCGGGATTTAAAAGGATACCACCATCTTGTGCTCCATTACAACTGATGCGGGTAATCATCGAATTGACGAGAATCGCAGAGGGATGGGTAATGGTAAATGATTCGGTAAGTGTACAATTATTCTGATCGGTGATGGTCAGCGAATAAGTACCTGCGGTGAGATTACCTGGAGAAGGAGTGGTGCGACCGTTGGACCAATTATACTGGTAAGGGGTTGTTCCTCCATTTACAGTAATCGCAATTGATCCGTTATTTCCATTGAAGCAGGCTACCTGAGTAATCGTTTGATTCAGCGCTAATGGTGCTTTTTCCTCAATGAGATAAATGGCTGAAGTAGCACATAAACCATTACCGGATGCTTCCACTGTATAATTACCTGGAGGCAAGTTATTGATACTTGAACCAGATGCGCCATTGCTCCACTGAAAGTTAATGGCAGGACTTGAAAGGTCGAGTAAATTGATTGAACCATCGCTGTCTCCTGCACAGGAAATACCGACTACATCCGCCATAAATTCAATGTTCTCTGACACATTTAATAGCACGGCCTGACTAGCCGTACAGCCATCGGCGTTGGTAATGGTCAGCGAATAGCTAGCATCATTATCGACTTGAATGGTGCGAGTGGATTGTACATTGTCATCGTTCCAGTCGAAAGCGCAATCGGGACAGTTTTCAGTTTCCGCTGTCAGCGTAACAAAATCACCAGGGCAAAAATCGGTGGTGGATATTCCTACCATCAATTCAGGTAGTGTATTTACAAAAACAGTAACTTGGTCAGTTGATGTTTGACCATTGCCATCCGAGATGGAAATAGAATACGTCGTGGTCATAGTAGGGGAGACGGTACGATTAATGCTTCCGGTGCCATCACTCCAAACAATGCTACAGCTCGTACAATTGGTTATCGTAGGATTGAGACTAGTAGCACCTCCTTCACAAATAAACTGGTCGTTGCCAAGAGATACGCTTAATGCTGCATTATCGTTTCCTTCTAATTTTATAATTAGAAAATCCTCCATCCCGTTATTTTGTGCTACCTGTCCGTTAAATTTGGTGTGGGTTGGCCCAATAAGTAATAAGCTGCCATCGGTGGTCGGGGCAAAGCTGGTAATAGATTCTGATCGGTCTCCACCAAAATTTGTTTCCCATATTTCAGTTCCATCAAAACCATAATTAAGTAACCAAAAATCCTGTTGTCCGAGTGGTTGACTGGTGCCGCCTGATTCCGACCAGGTATATCCACCCACGATTAGTTGGTTGTTTTGAATGGCGAGGTGGTTAAAGGATTCATGTCCAGCACCGCCTCTGTTGATTGACCATTGGAGGTTTCCAGTCGCGTCCACTTGAATCAACCAGCCATCTTTGAGACCATTGTTAACGGTAAGATTTTGGTTATTGGAATAGGAAAAACCACTAGCGTATATCATTCCATTGTTGCTGGTTACGCTGAACAGTTTATCGTCCAATGTGCCTCCGAAGAAGCGAGACCAGATGGGTTGGCCGTTGGGGTTGAGTAAGGTGAGCCATCCGTCTTGTGCGCCATGGTGGTTGTTGTAGTTGGAGTCTGCGTATCCGCTGACGATGATTCTTCCATTGGCTAAGCGATGAATAGCGGTAGTAAAGTCATTTTGTGCGCCGCCCCATCGTCTTCCCCAAATTTGATTTCCTGCATTGTTTAGTTTTAGTAATACGGCATCGGTTTGGCCACGATAGCCATTTCTAACAAAATCAGGGCTATCAGAATGACCCAATAAAAGGTATCCATCCTGTGTAGCGATCAAATCCGTCCCCGTGTCAAATCCGGCTCCTCCAAAGGTTTTTTCCCAAACGATATTTCCAGCTTCATTGATTTTAAAAATCCAGAAATCACTGGTGGTAGCAACCCCATCGGTTTTATAACCCGCTATGATATATCCTCCATCATTGGCCGCTACGATTTTTTTAATTTCATCCTGTCCGGTATCGCCATAATTCACTGACCATAATAAGGTACCTGCTGCATCCACTTTTATGATCCATCCATCTCCCTTTCCAAAACTATTGTTGATATCATCATTAGTGGATAACGTCAGGCCACCAATCAGATAACCTCCATCCGCTGTTGCTAATGCGGTGCGTGGCGTATCACCAAAACTACCTCCATAGGCTTGTACCCATTCTACCGCAGGTTGTGCGATCACCAGCATACCAAGGAGCATGAATAATCCCGATAGAAATAGCACACGACAAGAATGGAAAAACGTAAATAACTGGCGCATATATGAAAAATAAATTTATTGAAACTCGAAAATCTCTGCAAAGTTAGGCTTTTACTAGGACAATTACCTTAAGATTACCCTTGTAAACTTCCGCAATGGTGTCACAAATATTTTTTTTTTGCATTGAAAATTAAAGCTATTAATCTATTGTCCTTCAAAAATATATGTCACGAATGAGCTGATTTTTTAAAAAAATGCTTTATGGCAAAATTTTTGCTCCTTATTAGGTAATTGAATTTCCCTCCTTTTTGAATTTTTTTTGTCAACATAACCACATAATAAATGAAAAGAATTGTACTATTACAATTGGTACTTTTCCCCTTTCTTACCAACGCACAAATTTTTGTCAATCCTTCTGCCACTGGAAATCAAACGGGTACTTCCTGGCAGCATGCTTATCACCATCTCGAATCCGCTATAGCCGTCGCTACAACGGGTTCACAGATCTGGGTAGCGGAAGGCAAATATTTTCCAGTTCCCATACAAGATGACGACGATGACTTCGATCGTACCGCTAGTTTTAATATTGATAAAGATATTGAAATCTATGGTGGCTTTTCGGGCAATGAAACGTTTCTAGAGGCGAGAGACTGGAAGGCACATCCTACCATTTTAGCAGGTCGAATAAAATTCGATGATGAAATTTATCAAGTGAATAACGTTGTAACCATTACTAGGGTAACAAATGCTTGTTTGCTGGATGGATTTACTATTAGAGATGGGAATGCCATCGAAAGTGAGGGGAGATTAGGAGGCGGTATCCTGAATCTTAGTACAGGTGTTGGAAATACTTCTAGTCCTACGATTAAAAATTGTGCGTTTGAAAATAATCGCGCATTTAAGGGAGGAGCTTTAGCAAACCATGCTATTGACGGAGGTATGGCCAATCCGTTAATTATCAATTGTCTATTTGAGGGTAATCATGCGACTGAAAAAGGTGGTGCCATCTACAACGTATCAGACAACGCTACAGCAAATATTGTAATTAATAGCACTAATTTTTCATCTAATACAAGCGATAAAGGTGGGGCATACTACTCTTATGCTTCAAATGGTAATGCGATTAACTATTTTTCACAATGTGAATTTGGAAATAATCGAGCTAGCCGAGGAGGATCTATTTTTAATGAAGTAAGTGGATTATTTGAGGGCTCTACTCATCTTGCCGATTGCAACTTTACCTCAAATCATGCAGATCAGGGATATGGTGGTGCCATTTATAATAATGCCCGCTCAGGATTTATAAAATCCGAAATAACAAACTGTCAGTTTTCTGAAAATACAGCGGGTAACTATGGTGGTGCTATGGTTAATATCGCTGTTGGAGGAACTTGTGAACTGATGTATAATAACGTTCGATTTGATCGAAATCGTGCAAATACAGGTGGTGGTGTATATAACTACGCTAGTGGTGGTACAAACAAGCCTACTTTTATCAGTACTACATTTTTTCAAAATCAAGCCAATTCGGAAGGAGCAGCGATGTATAATTTTGCTGGTTTTCAAAAACTGGATGTCAATATTTCAAATTGTACTTTCGCTAAAAATAATAGCGGAGCTGGAGGAGCCAGTATTTATAACAAAGGAGATAGCTGGGCTGAACTAAACGTTAATATTGTAAACGCTATTCTTTGGGATAATGGTGTGGTATTAAAAAATGAATCTCTGGTTAATGCGACGATTGGCAATAGCTTTGTACGTGGTGATCGCTTACCGGAAGGAGCCACGGATGCTGGCAATAATTTTATTGATTATGATCCAGGATTTGTAAATGAAGCAGCCGGAGACTTACGTCTAACGCCTTGCTCTCCTGCGATTGACAATGCAAAAGAAATTGAATTACCTGTCCTAGTAGAAACAGATTTTAATCTGGAACGTAAAGTAGGGTCTCTGGATATTGGTGCTTTTGAAAATCAGGTGTCACGCCAGCTACTGGAAACACCAAATGCACTATTCACTGCTTCTTACGAGTATACAGATCCACAGGGGTGGACACATTACTATGATTGCCGAAACAATGTATTGTTATTGTCTTTAAAGAAAAATGGACAACACATCGGTACCATTGGAGACGGAACGTTTAAAGTGGACATCGTGACGACGCCTAGCTACAGTACGGGTATGGGAACAGGAATCACAGATGCTTCCTATGTGACGTCTACTTCTTGCTACGCAATGAATCGATACTGGAATGTACGACCTACACATCAGCCAGAAAAAGAAGTAAGTGTCCGCTTTTATTTCTCTGCACAGGATGTAGCGGAGATGATTGCTAGTAGTAATTACATCAACGGAATTGAAGATGCTTATTTTTTCAAACTTAATAATAATGAAAACCCGCTAGCGAAAGAAGTACCAGTCGCTGATTATAATGAATATGCTTATAGTGAATCAGCTCCTACTGCTACTACCTGGACGAAGGGTGATTTTCAGGGTTTTGAATATGCCGAATATATGGTATCTAGCTTCTCGGGAGGAGGTGCTACTACGGGGACTAATGTAAGTGCGCTACCAGTAGAAATGATAGATTTTAAAGGGGTAGAAAAGAAAGGAGGCGTGGCTTTGTCATGGCGTACAGCTAGTGAATACAATAGTATGGGATTTGAAATCCAACATCGAACGGATGGAAAGGACTGGGAAATTCTCGGCTTTAGAAACAGTGCCGGTGAAAGTAGGGTAGTACGTGGTTATGAATTCAAACATCAGTATGTTTTACCAGGGATACATTATTACCGACTTCGAGCCGTAGATTTTGATGCGAGCTACGAAGACTCAAAAGTAATTGCGGTGAACGTAAACAATGAATATTTTACCACCATGATTTATCCAAATCCCGTTTCTACCACTCGTACGATTCACTACAACCGTGCAGGAGGTACACTTGATCTGGTGACGGTCTATGATGCACAGGGAAAAGAAATTTTCCGAAAGGCTGGTCTGGACGATCAAGAAGACGAATTTAATCTTCCACAGGTATTACCTGTTGGGGTTTATAATGTCGTTTTTATCTCTGGAAATAATACAGAAATTAAGCAACTAGTAGTACAAGAATAAAATTTAATAGTAGTTTTTTTTAATAAATTTTAACACAATTTTTTAGAGTAATCTTGCTCGACATTATTAAACAACAAAAACGCAGTGACCAATTCGTTGGCCACTGCGTTCGTTTTTATAATAACAGAAATACTGTCAAATTAAATTAAGGTCTGTTTACTTTTAGAAACCGTTGACTCACTGCCTGTCCTGGCACCCGAATCAAATAAGCACCTTCTGGTAAATTGCTCACATTGATAATTACTTCATTGTGATCCTTCGTTAGTTCAATCTCATTCCGTAGCACCAGACTACCAGTGATATTATAAATCATCAATTCCGCACCTGTCGTCACTTTACTATCTATTTCCAGTGTCATCAAACCAGATGCAGGATTAGGGTAGAGGTCAGTTACAAATACAGCAGTAGTTGACGTTCCAGCAGAACGATTGACGGCGCTATTTGGCATATTGACAATATCAATACTTACCGCAGCTTCATCATCTTCCATTGGAGTCGTACCGTTTCCATTAGCAGGAGCGGAATCAGGATCTGTTTGATCCGATGCCATTACTTCCGTAAAGTAAACCAGTGAATTGGTTTCATCAACGGTAAACAATCGCAGCACCAAGGTCTCAGAAGCACCGGGAGCCAGCGCATCTATAATCCATCTTTCCAGAAAAAGATCGTAATCTCCAGCAGAAACATTATCACTCGTGTAAGCCAATGGCTCAGGAACACCTGCATGAATCGTTACGTTCTCTGCCACATCAGGGCCGTTATTCGTAACGGTAATTCGGTAATCCACATTTACATATTGGTCATACACTTCATTGTCAACTGAAACACTCAATTCCAAATCCGCATTTCCTATTCCAGTACCGGTACCTCCTTCGTCACGTGGCGTAATGATTACCTGTGCGTCGTCATCCTCATTAGCAGCACCATTACCCGGTGTTGAATCCGGATCAGTATTGCTTGATGTAAGTACTTCTGTAAAGAAGGTAATATCTATGTCTTCAATCAATGTAAATAAAGTCAACTCCAAGGTGGCAGAAGCACCAGGGGCAAGACTACCTACATTCCATCTTTCAAAAAATAAGCTGTAGTTACCTTGTGATACTTCATCATCTGTATACACCATACCATCAGGTAGTGCCGCAGACACGGTAACGCCATCGGTACTTTCAGGGCCATTATTACGCACCGTAATCGTATACGTCGTATTTTCATAATTTTCATATAACAAACTGCTCGGCGTAACGGTGATAGATAAATCAGCACCAGCATCGTTCTCACTAATTCTATTGATGGTCAGACGATTATCTGATAAATCAAAACAGTCATCAGAAATCATTAATCCATTTTCAAATAAATCATCGCCCATCGCAATATTGAGCGTACCGGTATAAGAAAGTCCGTAAACGAAACAAGTTCCTAACCCAGCCGGATCGAAATCAACCATATTGCCAGGAGGAATACCGAGGATAAGTCCTTCACTATCCGTAACGACATAAGTAAAAGTAAATCCTTGTGGATCAACAGTAGATTCAAAACTGATTACATCGGCTTGTCCATCAATGATAATGGTTGTTTCTAAACCACCTGTCGTTAACTCTACTAAACCACCATCTACATCCGCACAAGGGGCCATGTCAGATATACGATTGATGGTCAGACGATTATCTGATAAATCAAAACAGTCATCAGAAATCATTAATCCATTTTCAAATAAATCATCGCCCATCGCAAT
>Ga0079203_1003200_pt1 | contig 10404 bp, 13 predicted proteins | sample PorBlaMBantryBay_FD_68602 | JGI IMG/M metagenome (GOLD analysis project Ga0079203, IMG submission 68602) | Marine algae microbial communities from Bantry Bay - Bantry Bay, Ireland | ecosystem: Host-associated > Algae > Red algae > Blade | place: Bantry Bay, Ireland
TCTAGAGTTCCATCTCCACCTCCATAAGGGATGAATCCACTCAAGTTAGTACTCCAAGCAACTCCAGGTATGATCGCTGCTGAGTAAGTAGCTCCGATTTTACATCCAGCAGCAGAAACCAAGTTTCCTCCTGGAAAGTTCTTCTCATATGCCAATGGGTGAAAGATAACTACAGCATTAGGGATAGGCAACCATGTCGCTCCCGCTGATACTGTCAATTTACCAGGCTTGTTGAATGCCAATAAAGTTGTCGTGAATTTTGCTTCTGCAGAAAGTGCCCACTTAGGTGCAAGCTTATAACCAGCAAGAGAAGAAATATCAAAGGCATCAGTCAATGCTTTGACTTCTTGATCATTTCTTGAATCCAAATTAGTCTTAGTCTGCTTCAAGTTAATAGTCAATAGGTTGTTCCAGAACCACTTGTCCTGATTATTGTTAGCAAATGCTGATGCATTCAATCCAAGACCAGTTGATTGTGCAAAAGGTGTATTGATTGCATACCAGTTGTCATTGGCACTAAGATCAGCACCTATGATACCCACGCCACCAGTTTTCCATCCTGGTAACGATTGTATCTGCTTGTCCAGATCTGCAACTTCCGCTAGCATCGCATCTGCAGCAGCTTGCTTGTCAGCTTTCATTGACTTTAAAGATTCCAGATCCTGTGCCTGAACGAAACCGGCACACAGTAACATGATAAGTAGTAGTTGTAAATGTTTCATTGTAAAATTGTTAGTTAAAAAGTTTTAGTTATGAATTTCAATTTTGGAATTGCTTACATGGTTGAGGGGGAATATTATTTTATTACCTGAATCAGCAACTAGTATCATGGAAGATTTATCCATTTCTACTATTTTACCCGATACACCATCTATGGTTATCGTATCGCCTACGTCAAATTTGCCTTTGGAATAATAGGAAGCCAAGAAGTTGGACATGGTACTCTTTGAGGCCATTCCATATCCTATGGCGAATGCCAGCACTATGCCTCCGATCAGCAAAGATATGTTTTGAGATAGGAATTCTGTATTTATTTCTGCTTGTGTCAGTGCACTGATCACAATGTTGATCATTAAAAAATAGAAAGTAAAGCTCGCAAGAAGTCTTGCTGATGGTATGCCTAGGGATTCCATCGCTGATTGCACGACTCCACGCAGGGCATCGGCTATCAAAGTTCCCACTACTAGAATTATTGCCGCAACTATTAGTTTAGGGATCAGATCAAACATTTTGGACACAAGATTGGATACGGCGGGCATGCCCAATACATCCGTAGCTGCCACTAGGAAGAATAAGACCAGTACATAATAGACGACCTTGCTTAAAATCGTACTGAATTTTATATTAATATTGGATTTTTCAATGAAATCAATTTCATTCAGCTTTTCTCCGAGCTTGTCCACATTGACTGAAATCAAGGCTTTTTTGATAATATTAGCTACGATTTTGGCTACTATGAGACCCACTATGGTAATAACCATAGCCATGATGAACTTAGGCACCCCAGAAATGAAACTCTCGATAAGTCCTGTCAATGCTCCTGATGCTTGTAAATAATATAAATACATGTGTTTTTAACTGGGGTTGGTTAATCTGTGGGTTAGAGATCGTCGTCCTCTGATTCTGATGTGGTTCCACCAGTCATGTTTGCGAAATAAGAAAGGACCTTAGAAAAGTACAAATCTATGATATTTGTGATGGAACTCAATGAATTCATATTGCCATCTATACTATTTTTTACTTTATCCAGGTTTTCTGAATACTCTTCCTCTTGGATTTTCTCCAATTGTTTAAAGCTATTTTTGTCTTCACTACCCATTTTACACCTCTTCTTTATATTTCTCGTTATACGTTTTCTTGAATTTCTGCTTTGCTCTCTTGATCTTCATCTTGATAGCACTCTCGGATTTATTTAGTATGCCACCTATTTCTCTGATCGACATTTCATCTTGGTACTTCATAAGAAGGATGGTTTTGTCTCCCGTCGGAATTTCTTCCAATATAACTTTGAGTCTCTTCACGTTCATTTCCAGCAGAAAAGCATCCTCCACATCATCTGGAAGATCGATGTTCTCTATAAAATCATCAAAATAGACACTAGGATCTTTCTTTTTCCTTCTTAGAAAATCAATGCAATAATTGTAAGTGATAGAGTATATCCACGTGGAAAATCGGCTCTTATTGTTGAACTTTGCCATATTCAACAAGATTTTCATCATGATATCCTGTGTCGCGTCCTCTGCTTCACTTTCGTTTTTAAGTAATGAAAGAGACTTTCCAAATATTTTTCCAGAATAGCGTTTATACAATAAATTGAAGTAAACTACATTCTGAGATTCCAAGTACAACTTGACCAATTCTTCATCAGTCACCTTTTTACTCAGATCAGTAGCTAATAATGGACTCAGTAGATTAATCAAAATAGTTAATTTTAGAAATCGGGGAATCGAACTTTAGACGCAACAAAGTGGGCAAAGTTACTTATAAGGCTCTTTTATCAATGGCTTTGAATGAGAAGCTGTATGAATAATTAAACTCTGATGATTCCACAATTCTCCTTGTATACTTAAAATATATCCAATAATGATTAGAATTTGTTTGATTTTATTTACGAATATCATTTTTTTGGCCCCATCTATAGGGCAAGACGAAGCAGCCTTATTCGTCAAGGAGATTTATGATCATACCCTTAATAAAGGCCAATGTGATAAGTGGCTGTCATTTCTTTCTGATACCATAGGGGGTAGACTCACAGGATCTGAAAATGCCAAAACCGCAGTAAACTACACCTACGGGATTATGAGTGACTTGCCCGTCCTGGACAAGGTCTGGAAGCAACCCTGCATAGTGCCCAAGTGGATCAGAGGAGATGCGGAAGAAGTCACCATTGCATGGTCAGGAGGTCAGAAGAGTTCTTTGGATGCGCTATCACTGGGTAATAGTATAGGTACTGGGCCAGCCGGTATTCAAGGAAGCGTCATAGAAGTGCATGGGCTGGATACCTTGAAAATCATGGGGCCGCAGTTATTAAAAGACAAGATCGTATTCTTTAATCGACCTATGGATCCTACCCGCCAGAGCACAGGCCATGCCTACGGAGAAGCTGTGGACCAACGCGTGCACGGGGCCGCCAGAGCCTCTGCCGAGGGTGCTGCTGCCGTACTTGTCCGTTCTGTTACCTTACTACAAGATGATCTGCCACATACAGGTGTACAGAGTTATGTGCCCGGGGTCAAGCCCATCCCCTCACTAGCCATCAGCACCAATGCTGCCAACAAACTCAGCGCTCTACTCCAGGATAATAAAGTTACTGCTCATATCAAGAACAACCCACAAGTGCTGGACTCAGTCCATTCCCACAATGTCATAGGTGAAATCAAAGGCAGTGAATTTCCTGATGAGATCATCTTGATAGGTGGTCACCTCGATTCATGGGACGTGGGCGGCGGCGCACATGATGATGGAGCGGGTTGTGTACATGCCCTCCAAGTGATACAGACCTTACAAGATCTGGGTTACCGATCTAGGCGCACCATACGATGTGTGATGTTCATGAATGAAGAGAATGGCCTGGGTGGTGGGAAAGCCTATGCTAGAGCTTCCAATGCTGCTGGAGAGTATCATCTTGCCGCCATAGAATCCGACAGCGGAGGATTTACCCCTAGAGGGTTCGGTTGCTCTGCACATCCCAGTGTATTCAAGCCTTTTCTGGCCAATCTGCAGAAATTCGATGAATTCCTAGAGCCCTATGACCTTTATCTGAAAGCAGGTGGCGGCGGCGCAGATATTAATCCTCTGAAGTCACAGAAAGGCTTGCTTATAGGATTCAAACCAGATAATTCACGATATTTCGACTTTCATCATACCTCAGCAGATGTCATGAAGAATGTCAATGTTCGGGAATTGAGGATGGGCGCAGCGGCTATTACTGCCCTGGTCTATCTTATCGATCAGAATGGATTATAATAAAGGAAATCAGACACGTATGGGAGATACAGTTAGTTATAACGGTAAAATATTTGAGGAATCGATCAGTGCAGACGAGATCAAAAAAATCGTCTCTAGAATAGCAGACGAGATCAATGCGACCTACCAGAAGTTCCAGATGGAAATCATCTTGATAAGTATTCTGGATGGCTCTTTCATATTTATGGCCGATCTGGTCAGGCAGCTGCATTTTGACCATCTGATACACTTTGTCAAACTCAAGTCTTATGAAGACATGGAGAGCGCTGGCGATGTGGAATACATCCTTGACCTATCCGTCGATGTCTCGGGCAAGCATGTTCTAGTCATAGAAGATATCATAGATACTGGTCTTACTCTAGAGTCCATGATCACCAAAATCGAGAAAGAAGGGCCTTTATCTGTTAAGGTCTGTACTTTACTGAGTAAGCCAGAAGTGCATAATGACATAGTGGTGGTGGATTTTGTGGGTAAGGAAATAGAGCCAGAATTCATCATAGGTTATGGTCTGGACTTCAATGGCAAGGCAAGAAATCTACCTTCGATATATAAGCTAAAAGTTTAATGGGTTAAATAACCTAAGGTGTATATCTTAAAAGCTAGAAATGGATTAATTTTGCACTTCCTTAATGACCCATGGTGTAATTGGTAACACACCAGTTTTTGGTACTGGCATTCAAGGTTCGAGTCCTTGTGGGTCAACTTAAAGCCTCTGAAACGTAGTGTTTTAGGGGCTTTTAAATTTTAACTGTCGTTTTGTTAAGTTAGTAAGTAGGCAAGTAGAGAGCCATTGGGCCTTTGTTTTGACCACGATCTACGAGATCGGATACATTTGAGCATTGAGTTGAGCTCTTACTTATCCGTGTTACTTCAATTCTATGGTGCCTATCCTAAAATTAGATTTGCCGATAGTTCTAAATCCCTGACCAGCAAAGAACATTGTGTTTTCATTAACCCTCTTAGAAACATTGGTTAATAGAAGCATTTTCAAATCCTTATTATCAAGCAATGCTTTTCTGGTAATATTTCCATCCATATCCAAGTGGGCACAAGCTGTCACACAATCTCGCATGGTGCTCATGGCCTTTGGCCTCTTGCCAAAATCTCTGTCCATATTATCCTTATCATCATTATAGAAAAAATAAACGCCTTTCCCATCCACCGCCATTGCAACGTGTGAAAGAAAAATATCAGTATAAAAACTTTGTCTCTTAGGAATCAACTTGATGGATGTAATTGTACCATCTGAATCCAACAATATAACTACGATATCATTACTATAGAAGGTTGTTGTAAAATTTCCTCTCATGTCACTAATTGTTCTATTGAAATTTTCCTCAGCTGTAACGACAACACTACCATCAGAAAGAATCAATTGATCTCCGAAATTAAAAAACCCTTCTATGCCTTCCTTACCAGATCTGTCCTTGTCCGTATTTCTTTTGCCCAGATATTCGAGATCTATAGATGAAAAGGATTTAATATTAGAGGTAATAGGCTCCCCTTTGCTATTCATTTTGAGATAATAGACGCCATTAATATTACCACGTCTAAGATTAGAGAACATGCCGACACAAGTAATGTCTCCATTCTCTGCGACTTTGAGCGAGGCGCCTCTAGCAAATTTCTCATTCACATCAAGCATTAATACTTCTGGTTGGTCCATACCCTGCCCAAGTTTGTAAATCTTAAGATCATAAGTTGCCACCTTCTCTTTCTTACCCCTCCTATCTTTCCTTTTCTTAGTTTCTTTTAAGTTTTTAGTTTCATATTCTTTGACAAGCATGTAATGGGCACCATCGTTTCCTATAACAGAAGACAAAACATCAACTTGAGATTCAGATTTTCCAAGTAATATTTGTTGCGACCAAATCTTATTCAGATCATCATCCAAAACAGCAACATTATACTCAAAATCAGATCTCTGCAAATTTCTGTCAAAAGTATGCACTACTGCAATTTTTGTAGAGTCTTCTGACACCGCCCAATCAACTGCAGGTTCGTCTCTACGATGCTTAAACTTTACAGTATTAACTTTGACTTTTTGACCGATCTCGCCTTCTCTGTCTATGGGTATCAGACTATATTCCAAAGTGTTCTTGTTGTCTTCCTCAGAAATTAACCAAATGAATTTTTCATTGACAGACTGTAGGCCATAGGTGACAACATTATCATTCTCCAATAAATATTCATAACTCCACAATTCCTCGAAGTTATTATCATACTTTGTCATATACATTGTGGACTCAGAAGAAAAGGTCCTTCTTTGCTCAAAAAAATATACATAATGGCCAGTCACATCAGAATCCAAATGCGCCTGTATACTTTCATTTTGTTCCAATTTATATTCTGGACTAATGTTGACCTCTACTTTTTGAGCTATGGTCATCTGCACTAAGGACATAAAAAACAAGACAAATAAAGAGTATTTCAACATAAAATTGTTTTATCACAAGGTATCTAATATGATTAAGTATTACAGATTCTACTGGAATAACGTCATATGGAGCATAGACGTTTCTTAATATTATAATTCCTTAAAAATCATTACAGAAATAAGTCCGATATCTGAAATCAATCTGCCAAGCAGGTATCTGATCATAACTAAAGTATGTCTAAGTCAATTATCCTACGAAATATACTTTCTCTTCCTCAGTGAGAATCTGACAGGTGTAATCATTTATTCTATGTCTATTCCTTGCGATGACATCGTAGCAAAAATTGGAAATGATTGCAGGTATGAATTTAAAAAAAATTAAATATTTCCAAGCTGTATTAGTCTGTTCCAGAATCAAAAATATGGCCTTTGATTTTACATAGTATTGATTACCTGCTAAGAAAATAATTGAATCAACACCTTCAGTAACATGATATCGATTTCGTAATTCAGTACCGAGTTCTGACTGGTGAGAAACAAATCGGATGATATCAGAAGGCTTTTGGTTTAGTATAAACCTAACGGAAGCATTACAGAAACCGCACTCGCCATCATAGATGACAATTTTCTTTTCCTTCATTAGGCGTTCTACACTAACCTCTTGCATATCTATTCATTGAGAAGTAAGACAAACCACATATCAAAATAACAAGAGTAAACAACCCCATTGTATACTGAACAGAATGATGTACCCCTCCAAAAAAGTCAGTTATGGGTACTAGATTTAAGTTTACATATACCATGAAAAAAATACTTCAAAGAGTTTATTTGTTTTAGAAAACTGCCCTAATAATACAGATAATAACACGACAATTAGAGCTCCTAATAAAACATTGATACAGCTCAAAAGTTCTAAGACCAATACATATCTCATTATTAATGGTAAAGTAATTACGAGTGCCGTTATCAATGCCGCCAAAATTCTAGCAAATAATATTCTTTTGACAGGCTGTAATGACGTCATCGATAAATAGTCAGTCCTCAAGTCTTTATCTTTAGTAGTGAGGTCCGTCCACATAATCATCTGTAAGAACCACAGTGTAGGCAGCAAATAACAATGAGATAAACTCACTGGAACAAATATCATCGCGATCATCCCACAGAGTATCAACGCAGAAAGACCTTTCTTATTCTTTCTTATCATCATTACGAGCTCTGCATATACAAGAGACTTAATTCCTGGAGCAAAAGTGATGCCTTCAGTGATGCTTTCAATTCTGAAATCTGAACTAGTTTTAAATATCTTTTCGTGATCTACCAAATTAGTATCTCTTTCTAAGCTCAAATCAAATCTATGAAACCTCAAAGAAGCGAGCACTACTAGAAACATTCCGAATAGCATCCAAAACAGTCGATACTTGATAAATGAAAAAGGTTATGAAATAGCTTTCAAAGCAACTAGCTTGTCAGCTTCTCTCTTTCCTGGCATAATCCCGACAGCTAGACTTATATTTTCTCCAGGATGTATTATTGAAACTTGGCTGATCAATTGTTCAATCCGGATAACTGATACCGTAAAGATCCGTTTGGGTTGCTTGAGGACTGAGTAAAGTCAGCATGAAAATTCCAAAAAACAAAACATATTGTATTCGTCGCATCTTAGGAAAAACCACCTCTAATAGAACAGCTAGACAGGATACAAAAAACAAGGTCGAAAATGCAATAAACAGAAATGGCAATATGAATTCCAACAAACCAAATTCTTGATCAATACTCCTGTAAAAGAACATCGCAATACTGACAAAAATTATTTTCCGATCTGATTATTTTTATAATCAATAAATGACCATAACTGAAAATAGACAAATAAAGTACTCCGAAAAGTTCATATACAAACCCATTCTTGATGTTCAAAAATAGTGCTTGAAACACATGTTTATGATCAAATGTACTCGTAGCTTGATTTAACATCTTGCTGGCAACCAAGGGTTGGAGTACATCTTCAGGATCTACAAGTCTTTTGGGTATTTCCAATATGTTTTACACCTCTCCCATTTTATTTTTATTCACCATCATACCTTCATCGATATAACTATTTATCTCCATTAGTATTTCCTTCTGATCTTCTTTCGAAAGAATTTTTGTCACTCTCTTCACTCTTCTAATGTAGGAATCAGAAATTTTTTGTGCCGATTTCTCTTCAAATTGTAACTTCTTCATCTTGTTAGTTTTTCTATCGATTTCTCCAACTCACTCCAATAGTCCTTCATTTCTTCTAAAGTCTCAAGGCCCATCTCACTTAATTGATAATACTTACGAGGTATCCCAGATTCTTGTTCCACCCACTTTGAAGTCGCTAAACCTTCTTTTTTCAGTCTATTCATCAAAGGATATAAAGTGCCCTCTGCTATCTGTATTGTCGTGTATCTTTTCACCTGCTCTATCAAATCATACCCATAGAACTCATTGTCTTTCAGGATGTTAAGTAACACGAAGGCTAGTGTTCCCTTCTTTACCTGTGACTTCCATTTCCCTAGAAATTCCTCGTTCATACCCTAAAGATGATAAAATAATACATTGTTATGCAATGTATTGTAACAACAACAGGTCCATTGGCCTTTTTAATAGATTAAAATCGAATTGTTGGTACAAACCCTGATAAACTAATAATGACCAATGCTGACACATTCCTTACCTTAGCGGGCAAACGAGACTTAATTGGGTTTACTGGAAATCATAAAAAAAAACAAGCTTGCTGGAAAGAAGAGCCTGGCCGTGCTCATAGATCCAGAATCCACAGACAACAGTAAAGTGGCTCGACTGGTCCAACTTGCCAGTTCAGTAGGAGTCGATTATTTTTTTGTGGGCGGCAGTACCGCTCAGTATAATGAAATGGATAAGACACTAGGTCTATTACAAGAACTTAGTGAGATACCCACTTTTATCTTCCCCGGAAATGTATCACAGCTGAATAATAAAGCAGATGCATTACTTTACCTGTCACTGATATCAGGAAGAAACCCGGACTTACTCATAGGCAAGCAGGTAGAGAGTGTGCCCTTTCTCAGAAAAAATTCACTGGAAGTCATACCCACTGGTTACCTTCTCATAGACGGAGGCAACCAAAGCAGCGTCGCCTATATCAGCAATACCACTCCCATTCCAGAACGGCACATTGAGGTAGCAGTTAACACGGCCTTGGCTGGACAATATCTAGGAATGCAACTTATCTATCTGGAAGCGGGCAGCGGTGCACTCAATCCTGTATGTACTCAGATGATCAGCGCCGTAAGCCAAGCGCTTTCCATACCACTCATAGTCGGTGGTGGCATAAGAAATCCTGAAATGGCACAGCTGGCATTGAACGCTGGTGCAGATCTTATTGTCATAGGCAATATTCTAGAAAAAGATCCATACGCCTTGATTGATATTTCTATTGCTGTACACCGGGAAAATCCCATAAACTCCTGAATTATGCGTGAAGGCGTTATCGTAAGATCAACTGGGAGCTGGTACGAAGTCCGAATGCCTGACAAATCCGTCATCAAATGCAGGATCATAGGCAAATTCAGACTCGCCGGAAAAAAAGTAACCAATCCTGTGGCCGTAGGTGATAAAGTAATGGTGGAAATGGAAAGTAAAGGAGGTACTGGTCTTATCAAAGAGATAGTCGATCGTCGTAATTACATCATAAGGCAATCTCCACGCAAAAAACACTTTCTACATATCCTTGCAGCCAACATCGATCAAGCCATACTCATAGTCACAATCCGTGAGCCAATGCTCAAACAAGGCTTCATAGATCGTTTCATACTGATGACTGAACCTTTTGATATACCTGTCTCTATTTTCTTTAATAAAGGAGACATCTATACTGACGAGGATATTGTCACTTATCAATACCTCAAGGAAGTATATGAACAAGTAGGATACAATTGTTACATCATTTCTGCCTTGGAACATAAAGGTTACGAACAACTGAATAATCTACTGACGAACAAAGTCACGCTCTTCAGTGGACAATCCGGCGTAGGTAAATCCAGTGTCATCAATGGCCTAGC
>Ga0079203_1003201_pt1 | contig 10404 bp, 9 predicted proteins | sample PorBlaMBantryBay_FD_68602 | JGI IMG/M metagenome (GOLD analysis project Ga0079203, IMG submission 68602) | Marine algae microbial communities from Bantry Bay - Bantry Bay, Ireland | ecosystem: Host-associated > Algae > Red algae > Blade | place: Bantry Bay, Ireland
GGTTTTCGGCCCCAAATTCTGGGCGATACCCCATATAGGCAATTGTCCCCGGCTCATTCCAATCATGACCCCGGCCGATTACGGTGAGCCGAAAGCACACGGCCCAGAATGCGGGAGCTGACGAAGTGAGACGGGCGGTTTCACTTTCGTAGCTCAGGGCCCGAGGGATAAGGACCCAAATGATGCACCGCCCCACCTTGAAGAGTCCCCGGACCTTTGCACCCCTGATCGTGGTGCTCTCGCTGCTGGTCGCCGGATTGACCACCACCAGTGCGCTGGCCCAGACTCTGATACCCATTGCTCCCGGCGCCCGGTGCGCCGGGCAGATCCCCACTGTTCACCTTGCCGACGGTGACACACCGACCAATGGCAACGACGTGATCCTCGGCACCAATGGCGACGACGTCATTGACGGTCTTGGGGGCAACGATGTCATCTGCGCTTTGGACGGCAACGACATCATCAACGGTGGCCCAGGCAATGACCTCATCTACGCCGGATATGGCGACGACCAGGTGAGTGGCGGTGCTGGGGCCGACTCCATCTATGGCCACTACGGCGAGGACACTCTCTCCGGCGGAATCGGCGATGACCGGATCTTCGGTGGTCGCGACGACGACACGATATTCGGCCTGGCTGGCAACGATGTTGTTGTTGGCGACGCGGGCAACGACAACGTCCGGGGCGGCGCCGGCCACGACCGGGTATCGGGCGGTGACGGTGATGACCGCCTTTACGGCGACGCCGGGGTCGACTCCCTGCGCGGCGATCGCGGGTCCGACTACGCCGACGGTGGCGCTGACCTTGATGGCTGCAGTTTGGTGGTCGAAGCGATCAACTGTGAGTTGACCAGTGCGCCTCCGGTCCCGACGGCCATTCCGACGGCCGCGGCAACGACGGTTCCGACCACCACCGCTCCAACAGCTGTTCCAACCGCCACCCTGATTCCCACAGTGGCGCCAACAGCAGTACCTCCCACCGCGGTACCTCCCACCGCGGTACCTCCCACCGCGATCCCCGCCGCCACCGCCGTGCCCACGGTGGCTCCAACGTCGGTGCCGCCCACCCCGGTACCTCCCACTCCGGTCCCGCCAACCGAGGTCCCGACCTCGTTGCCCACCGCGGAGCCAACGGCGGTGCCGCCCACTGCGGTGCCCGTCGAGGCAACGCCCACGCCGACCCCGGGTGGCGTGGTCCCCCCGCTCCCCGGACTGCTGCGGTGCAGCGGTTTGCCGGTGACGGTCAACTTGGCACTGGGTCAGCGCCCAACCGATGGCGATGACGTGATTCTTGGTACCGACGGCAACGACATGATCTTCGCCCGTGGCGGCGATGACATCATTTGTGCCGGGGAAGGTGACGACGACATTCGAGGTGGCGCAGGCCATGACATCATTCGTGGAGAGGAGGGCGACGATCTGCTGTCGGGTGGCGCTGGATACGACCTCATTTACGGAGCGAGCGGCAACGACACCCTGGCTGGCGGTCGGGACCCCGACCGGCTGTATGGCGGCCCGGGCAATGATCTCATCTTTGGAACCTCAGGTGCCGACCTTCTTCTGGGGGAAAACGGAGACGACATGCTCTATGGCGGCGACGGTAATGACACGCTGAACGGCGGCTTCGGAGACGACCGTCTTGACGGCGGCCATGACGATGATGTTCTCCGCGGTGGCAGCGACCAGGACGTTGCCGAAGGCGGAAGTGGTACCGACGCCTGCCTGACCGCGGAGACGACTCGAAACTGTGAACTCGATGTCTCGCCCCCGGCGTTGCCGCTTCCTGTTCGTCCAACCGCCACTCCGGCTCCTCCAACCGCAACGCCGGTTCCACCAACGGCGACGCCAGTGCCTCCAACCGCAACGCCGGTTCCACCAACGGCCACGCCGGTGCCTCCGACTGCGACGCCGGTTCCATCCACGGCGATGCCGGTTCCTCCAACGGCCACGCCGGTGCCTCCGACTGCGACGCCGGTGCCTCCGACTGCGACGCCGGTTCCGCCAACGGCCACGCCGGTGCCTCCGACTGCGACGCCGGTGCCTCCAACGGCCACGCCGGTGCCTCCAACGGCCACGCCGGTGCCTCCAACCGCGACACCGGTGCCGCCAACTCCAACTCCAACTCCAACCCGAACCCCGTTCTTCGGCGACTGATGTGCACGCTGCGAGTCAGGTGCGACTGCTCCTGGTAACAAGGACTGCAGCCCCTGACCCAACAACGGTCACGACCAGCAGCGCTCCGGAGATCGAGCCCATGACCGCCCCCAGCGCGGTGATGATCAGCGGCATGCTCATGGCGGGGTAGGCGGTGAGGTAGAAGGTGCCGGTCAGCGACCCACGCTGATCGTCGTCGGCCATCTCACCGACCAGAGTCAGGCTTCCCGAGGCCAAAACTCCCGACGCCGCGCCAAGGAAGAACGCAGCCGGAAGCACCAGTGGCCACCAGCCGAACGCAAAGGCCCCCGTACCCAGCAGGTAGCCGGCAACGCCCACCCACATGGCGACCGGCATGGCCTTTCGGGGGGCGATCCGCGCCAGAACCGGCCGCGACATCATGGCGCTCCACGACGTAATCAGACCCGATGCGGCCGCGACCGCCACTTCAAAGCCCGGAACCGAGTCGCTCACCAGAACCGGAAACAACGCAAACGCGGTTGACGGAAATGCAAAGACCCACAGCGCCGCCGGCACCACGATGCGAAGAAACTCCGAGCGGGCCTGGTCCGGAATCCCAAATCGCAATCGAAACGGCGGGGCCGGATTCGGCGCGATGATGGTTTCGCGCGTGGGCCAGATCCCCATCAGGGCGGCAACGACCAATGCGACGTGGAACAAAAACGGAGCAATCAGCGGGGCCGCATCAAAGGCTTCGAAGATGGCGGAGACAACCGGGCCGATACCAAAGCCCAGAAAACCGATGATCGTTGCCAACAGTGCGGCTCGCATCTCTTCGCCTTTGCCCATCAATTCCTGCAGCCACGCGGCGCCGATGGCCAGGACGGCGCCGCTGGCGACGCCGAGCATCAGGCGACCGGCAAGTAGCAGGGGATAGGAATCGCGGCCGGCGATGAGCACCAGCGAGGCCAAAGCAGAGATGACCGTGGTTGGCAGAACAATCGCCCGGCGACCCCACCGGTCAGACAGCGGCCCAACCAGCGCCAATGCGCTGAGGATGCCACCGACATACACCACAAAGATGCCCACCGTTGCGCTGGGTCCAAGGCTCAGACGGTCCCGGTACAGGACAAGAAACGGCGTGGACACATTCGTGCCAAAGGCGACAACGAAGATGACGAACGCAACGGTCAGCGTCTCACGATTGCGCCACGTTTGCGGCCCGGTAGAAGTCAGCTGATCCAGCCTTTGACCTTTTCAATCAAGGCCAACGGGTCGGGTCCGGCTGGCTGCAAGGTCAACATGGTGACGCCCGCATCCTTGTACGCCATGACGCGGTCCCGCACCCAACCCTGGTCGCCGACCATGGCCGTGGACCGAAGGAACTCATCGGGCACCAGCGCTTCGGCCTCTTGCTTGCGACCTTCCAGATACAGGTCCTGAATCTTCTCCGCCTCTTCCTCGTAACCGTACTTCTGGAAGATGTTGTTGTAGAAATTCTTGCCCTTGGCTCCCATACCGCCCACATAGAGCGCAGTCATGAAGCGACCGCCGTTGCGAATCTTCTGAGCGGCGTCCTCGTCACAAATGGCCAGCGAGCCACCGCAAACCACGTCCATTGAGCCAAGCGACGCGTCGCGCTTTGCATGCCCGATGGCCAGATCCTCTCCCCAAACATCGTTCGCCTTCTCCGGATGGAAGAACACGGGGATCCACCCGTCGGCGATCTCGGCAGTGAGTTGAACGTTCTTCGGACCCAGGCTCGCAATGAAGATGGGGATGTCGGCCCGCTTGGGGTAGTTGATCAGCTTCAGCGGTTTGCCCAGACCGGTGCCCTGATCCGCGGGCAGGGGAAGTTGGTAGCTGGTTCCGTCGTGAACCACCCGTTCGCGGGCCCACACCTTCCGACAGATCTCAATGACCTCCCGGGTGCGACCCAACGGACGGTCATAGGGCAGACCGTGCCACCCTTCGATCACCTGGGGGCCAGACGCTCCGAGACCCAGAATGAACCGGCCGTCGCTGACGGCGTCCAGACCGGCGGCGGTCATGGCGGTCAAGGTTGGCGTCCGGGAGTAGATGGGTAGGATCGCCGAACCCAGCTGCATGGTTTCGGTCTGTGCAGCCAGGTAGCCCAGGATGCTGACGGCGTCGAAGCTGTACAGCTCGGCCACCCAGCCCACATCGATACCGGCCCGTTCCAGATCCGCTGCTTGGCGAGCGGTCTCTTTGGGGTCGCCGGAGTAGTTGAGAGTCATCGACAGTTTCATGAACGCGAGACTAGGCCGGGGCAATGCCATCGATGCCATCAAGGCCATAGAGTCCGGACATGTGCAGAAACATCACCACCCTGCGGGGACTCGAACCCGGCGCCACGCCGGAGGAGATCACGGCGGCAGCGCGTCAGTACTGTCGCAAAGTGAGCGGCGTACAGAAAACGTCGGTCAATACCGAGGCGGCCTTTGAGCGAGCGGTGCTCGTGGTGGCCGCGGCCACCACCGAGTTGTTGGCCACACTGCCGCCCCGCAAAGTCGCCCCCAAGACGGTGCCGCCGCTACGCCGATTGGCCGCTCGGAAAGCCTGACCGTGAGCTGGTACAAGGTCAAGGCGCTGCCATGGCTATGACAAGTTGCTTGACCACGAGGATGGCCACCGCCGTTCGTCGCAGGTGGGCACGGGGTTGTCCGAATTCGGGCTGAACCGAAGGTGGATCAGGCGGTGGCTTCTGCAAGCGCCTCGGCCAGCGTGTTCCATCCCAAGGTTGCGCACTTGATGCGAACGGGGAATTTGACCACGCCGCGGAGGGCTTCAAGGTCGCCGAGTTTGACGGCACTGAGATCTTCATCGATCTCCAGCGGCGCGGAGTCGTCGCCATCAAGGCCGTGCTCATGGATTGACATCATGGCTTTGAACGCCCGGGTGAGCTGCTCAACGTCGGCCAGGTTCTTGCCTTTGACCGCTGCGCTCATCATCGAGGCCGATGACTGACTGATCGAGCACCCTTGTCCGCCGATCTTGACGTCGGCAACGACCCCATCCTCGACGATCAGCGTCACCACCACTTCGTCGCCGCACAACGGGTTGAAACCTTCGGTCCGCGTGGCGGGCGGTTGGAGCTCGCCTCGATTCCGCGGGCTCTTGTAGTGGTCGAGGATGATCTCTCGATACAGGTCTTCAAGTCCAGGCATAGGGGTTCAAATCTATCTGGGCCGCTGGTTGTAGCGAGTCAAAGAAGTGTCCATTGTTCTTCCCCCTGCGGTCGTTGCACGGTTGGTATTCAGCCCGTCGGCGGCGCCGCGCTCGCCACGGCTGCGTGCACCGCTTTGGCGCTGCGTGCACCGCTTTGGCGCTGCGTGCACCGCTTCGGCAGAGTGTCAGCCAGTCCGAACGGTGATCATCGTGCGAACATGTCGCCGTCGGCGATGGCGTCAACCAGGGCGTCCACGTCGGATTCGTCGTTGTAGATGTAGAGCGAGGCCCGGGTGGTGGCGCCAACGCCAAGCACCTTCATCAGCGGTTTGGCGCAGTGGTGGCCGGCCCGAACCGCAATGCCCTTCTGATCCAGTACCTGCGACAGGTCGTGGGGGTGGACGTCTTTGTAGGTGAAGGAAAACACGCCGCCGCGGCTGGCCGGTTCGGCCGGGCCGTGTACCACCAGGTCATCGCCATAGCGCTCTTTGAGCGAGCGCAGCATGTAGCCGGTGAGCGCCACTTCGTGCTTGCGCACCGCCTCCATACCCAGGTCTCTGAGGTACTCGGCCGCGGCCCCCAGACCGACGATCTCGGCGATGGGTGGGGTGCCGGCTTCAAACTTGTGCGGGACAGCGGCCACCGAAAATCCTTCGGTGCTGACGTTCAGGATCATGCCGCCACCGCCCAGAAACGGCGGCATGGCGTCCAGGAGTTCGGGGCGACCCCAGAGCACGCCCACGCCGGTGGGCCCGCACATCTTGTGGCCGCTGAACGAGATGAAGTCAACGTCGGCAGCCGCCACGTCAGTTGGCAGATGGGGGACCGACTGACAAGCGTCGACGCTCACCAGGGCCCCTGCGGTCCGAGCCGCAGCAACAATCCGATCAATGGGCGTCAACGAGCCCAGCACATTGGACATGGAGCTGACCGCCACCATCTTTACGCCATCGATCAGCGTGTCCAGATTGGTGAGATCCAGCTGGCCGTCATCGGTCAGCGGAATCCAGCGAATCTCGAACCCCTTCTCCGCAGCCATCATTTGCCACGGCACGATGTTGGCGTGGTGTTCGAGCAGCGAGAGCAGCACCGCATCGCCGGGTCCAAGGTTGGCGCCGCCCCAGGACCGAGCCAGCAGGTTTATTGACTCGGTGGCGTTCTTGGTGAAGATGATCTCGTCGGGGCTGCCTGCGCCAATGAACGAAGCAACGGCTTGCCGGGCTTTCTCCATCTCCCGGGAGGCCAGGTCCGCCAAAGTGTGAGCACCACGGTGGACGTTGGAGTTGAGTTGTTCGTAGTAGTGGTCCATTGCCTTCAGGACCGCTTTGGGCTTTTGCGAGGTGGCCGCGGAGTCCAGGTAAATGAGTGCGGTCCCGTTCACCTCACGCGCCAGGATGGGAAAGTCGGCCCGGATGGCGGCAACATCGAACGTCGCTGGGTCGCTCATCGGAACGCTTCGTACCCGTCGGATTCGAGTTGCGCTGCCAATTCCATTCCGCCACTCTGCGCGATGCGGCCGTCCATGATGATGTGGACGTGGTCGGGCTGAAGATGGTCCAGCAGTCGGCGGTAGTGGGTGATGGCCAGGACCGACATCTCCGGCCGAGCCTTCTGCACTTCCCGAACTCCGCTCGCCACCACTTTCAAGGCGTCCACGTCGAGGCCCGAATCGGTCTCATCGAGGATGGCGATCTCCGGCTCAAGGATGGCCATCTGCAGGATCTCGTTGCGCTTCTTCTCGCCACCCGAGAAGCCTTCGTTGAGAAATCGCTCGGCGAAGGCGGGGTCCATGTCCAGCCGTTCCATCCACTGCAGGATCTCCATGCGCAGCTCAAGCACCGACAGATCTTCTTCGACCCGAGCGGACTTGGCCTGACGCAGGAAGTTGGTGACCGAAACGCCTTGAATCTCCTGCGGGTACTGGAAGGCCAGAAACATGCCGGCTTTGCCACGGACGTCGGAGCCCCAGTCGGTGATGTCATCGCCTTTGAACAGGATGCGGCCACCGGTGACCTCGTACTCGGGGCTGCCAAGCAGGGTGCTGGCCAGGGTGGACTTGCCCGAACCGTTGGGTCCCATCAGGGCGTGAATTTCACCGGGTTCAATGGTCAGGCTGAGGCCGCGCAGGATCTGCGCGTCTTCGGTTCCTGCTTCGAGTTCGTCAATCTGGAAAAGGGGCGCCGTCATTGGGATCAGTCTATGGGTTGCGCTACTTGAGAACGTTGTCGTAGGCCAGTCGTTGTAGCGAAGCAGGTCGGGTCAGTGAACGGACGGAGTGCGGCCCAGGTGACCGTGGCTGCGGAGTGGCTGCGGGGTGGCGGCGGAAATCCGGTCGCAATCTGACTCTTGACTGAGTCCAGAAAATCTGATTGATTGTCAGCGTGGACAAAACGGTGAATCAGACCGCTGGGACAAGCGCGCCGGGAAGCGCAGGAGCGAGTGTTGAGGCGCAGCTGCGAGCTCAAGGTTTGCAGGTGACTGCGCAGCGAATGGCGGTCATGCAAGCCATTTCTCAGCGTCCGCACGCGTCGGCCGATGAACTGATTGATGACGTGCGCGCCAGGATTGGGACCATCTCCCGTCAAGCCGTCTACGACACGCTCGGCGTCTTCGTGGACAAGAAGCTCATCCGGCGGATCCAACCAACGGGGTCGGTCGCACGCTACGAAGATCGCGTCGGCGACAACCACCATCATCTTGTCTGTCGCGGTTGTAGCGTCATGTTTGATATCGACTGTGCGGTCGGCTCGACACCGTGTCTTACCGCCGACGAGGATCACGGTTTCGAAATCGACGAGGCCGAAGTCGTCTTTTGGGGCCGCTGCCCCACCTGTTCTGAGACCAGGCTGTCGGCGTCGAAGAAGTAATTCCCACAAACACCACTATCCACCTTTCAAGTAATCAGCCCACCTTTCAAGTAATCAGCCCAGGAGAAATAATACATGTCAGAAGAAAAATGCCCAGTGCTGCACAACGATCACACCGCTCGTGGCAGCTCGGCCAACCAGCACTGGTGGCCAAATCAACTGAACCTCGACATCCTGCACCAGGGCCATCCGGCGTCGAATCCCATGGACGAGGACTTCAATTACGCCGAAGAGTTCAAGACCTTGGACCTCGCAGCGGTCAAGGCCGACCTCACCGCCCTCATGACCGACTCCAAAGACTGGTGGCCAGCGGACTACGGCCACTACGGCCCGTTCTTCATCCGCATGGCCTGGCACTCCGCCGGCACCTACCGCACCCATGATGGTCGCGGCGGTGGAACCAGTGGCACCCAGCGGTTCGCTCCGCTCAACAGCTGGCCGGACAATGTCAACCTGGACAAGGCCCGACTGCTGCTTGAGCCCATCAAGCGCAAGTACGGTCGCAAGCTGTCCTGGGCTGACCTCATGATTCTCACCGGCAACGTGGCGTTGGAGTCCATGGGCTTCACGACGTTTGGCTTTGCCGGCGGCCGTGAAGATGTCTGGGCTCCCGAAGAGGACATCTACTGGGGTCCGGAAAATGTCTGGCTTGACGACCAGCGCTACAGCGGCGACCGCGAACTCATGGAGCCGCTGGGTGCGGTGCAGATGGGCCTCATCTATGTCAACCCGGAAGGCCCCAACGCCAACCCCGACCCGGTTGCGTCCGGTCGCGACATTCGCGAGACGTTCGGTCGCATGGCCATGAACGACGAAGAGACCGTGGCGCTGGTCGTTGGCGGTCACGCCTTCGGAAAGATGCACGGCGCCGGTCCTGAGGACATGGTCAATTCTGAACCCGAAGGCGCCCCAATTGAGCAGCAGCTCATCGGCTGGAAGAACGACTTTGAGTCCGGTGTGGGCTTCCACACCACCAGCAGCGGCTTCGAAGGCGCGTGGAACTCCACGCCCACCAAGTGGGACAACAACTATCTCGAAACCCTCATGGACAACGAGTGGGAGCTCACCGAGAGCCCGGCCGGCCACAAGCAATGGACGGCTCCGGCGCTTGCCGGTACCGTGCCCGATGCTCACGACGCCAGCGTGACCCACGCGCCGGTCATGAGCACCGCGGACATGGCCATGAAGATGGATCCGGTCTACAACGAGATCTCCACCCGCTTCCGCAATGACCAGTCACTTCTTGACGATGCATTTGCTCGGGCCTGGTACAAACTGACCCACCGCGACATGGGCCCGGCCGTTCGGTACCTGGGTGCCGAAGTTCCCGACGAAGTGATGGTCTGGCAGGATCCGATTCCTGCGGGCACCGCACTCAGCGATGCTGACGTGGCAACAGTCAAGGCCGCCATCATGGATGCCGGGCTGAGCGTCACCGACCTGGTGAGTGTTGCCTGGGCGTCGGCCTCCACCTATCGCAAGAGCGACATGCGTGGTGGCGCCAATGGTGGCCGCATTCGCCTGGAGCCTCAGGTCAGCTGGGAAGCCAACAATCCGGCCGAACTGCGCCGAGTGCTTACCGCTCTTGAAGGCGTGCAGGGCAGCGTGGGCGTCGATGTGTCCATGGCTGACCTCATCGTGCTCGGTGGTGCTGCCGCGGTCGAGGCCGCAGCCGCTGCTGGTGGCACAACGGTGAGCGTGCCAGTGACAACTGGCCGAGGCGACGCCACTCAGGAACACACCGACGTGGAGTCCTTTGCCTGGCTTGAGCCCAAGCATGACGGCTTCCGCAACCAGTTGGCCAAAGGCGGCAGCCATGTGGCCGAGCACCTGCTGGTTGACAAGGCCCAGCTGCTTGACCTGAGCGCGCCGCAGATGGCGGTTCTGGTTGCCGGGCTCCGGGTTCTCGGCGTATCAACTGATGGTCACGGTGTTCTCACCGACAACGTCGGCACGTTGAGCAACGACTTCTTCGTCAACCTGCTTGACTACGACACCGAATGGACCGCCGCGTCCGGCGCCGAAGACGTCTTCGACGGCAAGGACCGAGCTACGGGTGAAGCCAGGTGGACCGGTACTCGCAACGACCTTGTGTTTGGATCGAACTCGATCCTGCGGGCCATTGCTGACGTCTACGCATCAAGCGATGCCGGCGAGAAGTTTGCGCACGACTTCGCAGCCGCATGGACCAAGGTCATGGACAACGATCGGTTCGATCTGGCCTGATCTGATTC
>Ga0079203_1003203_pt1 | contig 10396 bp, 10 predicted proteins | sample PorBlaMBantryBay_FD_68602 | JGI IMG/M metagenome (GOLD analysis project Ga0079203, IMG submission 68602) | Marine algae microbial communities from Bantry Bay - Bantry Bay, Ireland | ecosystem: Host-associated > Algae > Red algae > Blade | place: Bantry Bay, Ireland
AACTAACGGATGTAGCCTATCAGTACCATTTTACCGATATGGCGCATTTTTCTAAGACTTTCAAACGGTTTATCGGCATATCACCAAAAAAATATCAAGAAAGTAGGTCCAAATAAACATAATTGCCAATATTATACAAGGGGCTCGTACAGTATAGCTTTAGTTTTGGGGAAAATTAATTTCCATATGAACAAAGTGTCCTTACTATCACCTCTCCCTTTGGGCAACAATAAACGCGGAATTTCTATGTGCAAAACAGCATTATTTACACTCGCACTATTGGTCGCGTTCTGCTCCTGCCAAAACAATATGAATATGTTGGCCGTTGGAAAAGCTCCTGAAGAATATAGCATCTTGAAAACGGACTCCGTACTACATGATATCAACTTGGAAAAGGATAAGTTCTACAGCTTCACGATTGACCAAAGAGGAATGGACGTGGTGGTTTATTTGGTAAATAACAAAAGTGAAATCGTAAAGGAAAAAGACAGCCCAAATGGCAGTAACGGACCGGAACAATTTTATTATTATTGTGAAAATCAAGGGCAGTTTCGACTTCGAATAAAACCTTTTGATGACGACAATAACCCAGAAGAAGGAAACTATGCCATAACAATCACGGAAGTCTCTACTGATGTTGTAATTGATTTGGATGAGCAAAAAATGCTAGCGGACTATCAGATATTCAAAGGCATTTTCGAGAAAGCGAACTCAGGGCTATATCGGTATTACCCAAAGCAAAAAGTTGATAGTGTCTTCGCGGTCAACAGGAATAAAATAAATAGCAATACTACGTATCTCGAATTTTACAATCTGGTTTGGAACGTGATAGACTATACCGGAAGTTGCCACAATAACTTAAATTTTCCCGAATCTCTAAAGACACTATTGTTTAGAAAAAAAATCTTTTTCCCTATACCCCTGAAATATATAGATGGAAAGCTCTATTCAAATGGCAACGCTAACAGTATACCCGCCGGATCGGAAATAATCAGCGTAAATGCTATAGGGGCAGCTGAGTTTTCGACCCGTATTTCTCAGTATAGAAGCACCGATGGCTTCAATAGGACCGCTAAGTACAAATTTATTCAGACCAATTGGGCACCTACTTATATCTATAACGTCTACGGTGAAAAAAAAGAATTTACGATAAAATACAAACACGATGGGGTAGTAAAAACGATGGTAGCGAAAAGTGTTGACTTCCCTACATATAGAATCAGCTATAATGCAAGGTATTCACGAGCTTATGAAGAACGAATACGTGCGGATTTTCATTACCGCTATAACGATACTATTGATACCGGTTTATTGACCATTAAATCTTTTAACTTTGGAGAGCAAGGCGATGAGTCATATGTTGCTTATGAATCATTCTTAGATTCGGTATTCATTTCTTTAAAGAACAAGAAGAACCTAATTGTCGATATTCGTGGCAACGGTGGTGGAAGTGGAGATGCGTTGATGCTCTTACCAGTTATTTGAGCAAAAGAAACGTCAAGGAAAACACGCAGGCCTACACGCTGTTCGAAAAAGTGCCTATGCCCCAATACTATAAAAATGATGAAGCAGGAACGGAAGAATTTTTATCCGAGTACTTGTGCGAATTCAAGAATGGAAAATACTACCAGAATCAGAAATTCAATCCTATTTGGGAACCTGCTAAAAATGCCTATCAAGGTGTTCTCTTTTTACTGATCGACCCTTTCGTGGCATCAGCGGCCTCACACTTCGCGGCCCATATCAAAAGTGATAAGAGTGCAATGGTTATCGGGGAAGAGACCGGGGGAGGCTATTACGGCCACACGGGTCACATTCCTGTAGATTATGAACTACCGAATTCAAAGTTGGCATTCAATTTTTCAATCGTAAATGTAGAACAGGATGTAGCCGAGTTAGCTGATGAAAAATTAGGTGATGGGGTAATGCCCGATATTAGAATAGTCCAGAACCATGAAGATTTTCTGAAAAACGAAGATTCGCAATTAAATTTTGTATTTGAGTGTATAAAAAACGAAGCACAGCAGTAAAATTAGCCTACACTTTCAGAGAGCATTTTGCGAACTCACCAATGACATCTGGGAAATTAGCACTTTAAAAAGTACCAATTTATAAATCTATAGCTCCAACTTCTTAGCAAAATATTCACAAAAGTCTTTCATACTGGCCGTCATTTTTTCATCTTGAGTAGCTTTCATAAACGTGTCGGAAAGCGATACCAGTGTTTGATGAAAAAAGATTTTCATTTCATCTACGGGCATATCTTTTGTCCATAAATCTATCTTGAGCGATTCTTTGTTCTTACTATCCCAAACTGATAACAACATCGCCTTGGCCTCTTCGTTATCGATACCACCATCTTGGGCCGACCAATTTAATTGCTCTGGCACTCGATTGTCATCAAGGCCAACGGTAAGGGTGATTTCTGAAATGTATAGGTTTGCCATATTTTATTTTTTGGGTTTGTAGCTACTCTTTTTAAAGATTTCTTCGCCAGATAGGTTTAACATTTGCTCTAATGAGACCGTATTATTATTCATAAACGCCCTTACCATTTGCCATCCGATATAACGGCCTGCTCTACCCGGAGAATCACTGTCTAGCTCTAAACCAAACTTTGAAAACGGTGCCGGATCTAAAAATCTTGAGGCTAGTTTGTTATCGGTATCATACAAATACTCATTCTCGATAAAGTTTCGCCAGATAGGTTCTTCATTCTCTACTACCCACTGTAATTGTTGTTCGGAATAGCCTATTTTTTTGGCATCTGTTTCAAAGGGAATTATCTTGTCTTTTATATAGAGTATTTTGCCGTAGTACACCATTTGGGCTAAAAAACTGCGATCTTTTGGTCTTGGGGTAACCGTATTACCAACGGCTGAAGAAACGTCGGAAATTAAAAAATTGCGGTCTAGGCCGCTTGAAATATATTTAGAAAAACCGGCGTAAAACTCGTGGTCGACCCCAAGGTAGTTGTCAAGACCAATAAATAGAATTGAATCTGTAGCAATTATCCTATTTGGGTAATCTACATCATTGGTTACAGTTATTACCATAGGAACTTTATACCCTTCAAAATAATAGGCGACATGTTTATATAACGAAGTTAGGGCCGTTTCTTCTTTATCAAAATCAGAAAATTCTTTACGCACCGATGTTCGCAGTACTTTTTGAAGGCTATCATTCAGCTTTGCACGCCATATACTATCCGGGTATTGTTCAGGAAACAAAAATGGGTATTTTGATTTCAATGAATCCAATTGATCGGGATTTACCTCATCAAACTCGGTATCAAAACGATAAACATTTAAATCGATGGAAATCTTAGAAATTTCAGCTTCGATTTTATCGCCGTCGTCACAAGCATGAAAAGTTACCGAGAAAAAAATTAGTAGTAAAACAGCCCTAAATTTATAAAGTATTGACACTTTGATTTTATTTTTAAACGCCTAGCGTTTATTTTTACGCAACAAAGTTAATTGTAAAAATCTAATAAGATAGCCTATGCACGTTGAAAAAGTGGCCGACTATATTGTAGCTTGGTTGAAAGATTATGCTACAAACGCAAAAATGAAGGGTTTCGTTATCGGTATTTCTGGAGGTATAGATTCCGCCGTAACTTCAACTTTATGCGCAAAAACAGGATTAAAGTTGCTTTGTTTGGAGATGCCAATTCATCAAGAACAAAATCAAGAAGACCGCGCTGCCAGACATATTTCCTGGTTAGGGAAAAATTTTGATAAAGTCGAAAAACAGCCCGTTGATTTGACTCCTGTATTCGATAGCTTTGTAAATGCCGTACCAGACGTTGTAAATGAAGAAAATCGTTTTATGTCATTGGCCAATACACGCGCAAGGCTGCGAATGACAACTTTATATTACTTTGCTGCCCTGAATGGATATTTAGTTGCAGGCACAGGAAACAAAGTAGAAGATTTTGGAGTAGGTTTCTACACCAAATATGGCGATGGTGGTGTAGATCTTAGCCCTATAGCGGATCTAGTGAAAACAGAAGTTTACGAACTAGCTGCTTATTTGGGTGTAAATGATGAAATTTTAAAAGCCGCTCCAACAGATGGATTGTGGGGCGACGACCGCACCGATGAAGACCAAATAGGCGCTTCGTACCCTGAGCTGGAATGGGCTATGAAAATGCAAGAGCTGGGAAAAATGGTTGAAGATTTTACGGGTAGGGAAAAACAAGTCTATAAAATCTACGTTAGATTAAATACAATGAACCAACACAAGATGAATCCTATACCAATTTGTAAGATTCCAGATACGCTTTAGGGGTTTTTCAACTTAAAAAGAGGAATTTTGACGAAAAAAATCACAAAATATTATATATTTAGCAAATATGCTCGAGCTTGCTTAAGATTTTAAACTAAATATCCCTACATTGCGTGTCAGTAATTTGAGACATGCTAACCAACATGATTAACTCTTTAGTACCTATAAACCTCCAATTATGATTAAAGTAATTATTGCCGACAACCATCCTATAATTCGAATGGGTGTTAAGCATGTGCTTGATGCTGTCTCTGATATCGAGATTATCGCAGATGTACCTAACACCGCAGATTTATTCGATAAACTGGAAAACCTTTCCCCTGACGTTGTTATGTTAGAAATGGATATTCCGGAAATCAATGGCATTGCGGCACTTAGAAAAATAAAAAAAGAATTTACAGACGTTAAAGTACTCATGTACAGCGGTCAATCTGAAGATGTCTACGCACTTAGCACAATTCGTGCAGGTGCTTTCGGGTATCTTTCAAAAGCATCTGATGTAGACTATCTAATTTCGGCGGTTCGCAAAGTTGCGGAAGGCAACATGTTCATCACCAATGAACTTGCCCAGCGATTGGCTTTCGACGAAGGAACACAACGACCTAGAAGATTCTTTAGAAAACTTTCTTCAAGAGAAGTCGAAGTATTGAAGTTATTGGCAAGTGGCAAACGAAACAAAGACGTAGCCATTGGTCTAAGTTTAAACGAGAAAACTGTAAGTACTTACAAAGCTCGTTTGATGAAAAAATTGAATGTTGATAATATGGTAGATCTTTTGCAACAAGCGAAAGCCTTGGAACTTTATTAGAGACTATTAAATTTTCAAGTAATTATTAAAAACCCGTGTCATGCGGGCTTTTTTATTTTACATGATTTTTGGTCGAATTTAAGATAAAACCCTATTCAACTTTTGATTCAATAATTTATTCAAGTTGAGGTAGTTCATGATTTCTTCAATTGTTTCGCGGTTATCCTCTTGAACATCCTCTGTTTTCTGCTGAAGCTCTAACATTCTTTTCTTTATCAAAAAACACCGTAACGTAAGTATCGTTTCGCTTACTAATTGCGCCACACCCTTATCCTTGTCCTTGGGATAAATATCTTTCCGTTCCCAATTGTGCAGTGTATATTTTTCTTCTTCCATTAAAATACTAGAAACCTGCGAAATAGTATCTTGATCTAATTCAGCAAGAAAATTGTTAATGGAAAAATCCTCATCTGAGTTTAGCCCTTCGATCAACTTGGCATAGATTTCTCTAAATTGTTCATTGGCAAGTTCTATTTCATCATCCTGTAAATCAAGATATATTTTTTCGTATACTTTCGCCGTCACAGATTCGGGCTCTAACTCTAAGTCACCTTTCTCGTTCTCCTTTAATACCAAGTCTTCAAAAGATTCTTCTTTATCACCATAGAGCAACAACATTTCGATTATCTTTTGTTCTAGTTCAAATTGAACATCTACCTTTTCAATTGCCGTTTCGGTCTTAACTACATCGAATGGTTTGGATTCGGTTTTTGGTTTTTTCGAAGCATCTAGGCGTTCTTTTTTTTCAATCTGAGCAAGTGTGCTATACAATACATCCTCCGAAATAGTCATGATGTTTGCACACTCTTGTATATATACTTCCTTCTGAATCCTATCTGGGATCTTAGCAATACTATTTACAATATCGCGAACCGTTTCCGCTCTTTTAATAGGATCATTGGCTGCTTCCTGCATTAGCAAAGAAGCTTTGAACTGAATAAAATCCTTAGAATTTTCAGACAGGTATAATTCTACATCTTCCAGAGCGTTGTTCTTTGCAAAACTATCGGGGTCCTCTCCTTCAGGAAAACTACAAATCTTCACATTCATTCCTTGCTCCAAAATCAAATCAATACCGCGTAGAGAAGCTCTTAAACCTGCTGCATCGCCATCGAACAATACGGTGATGTTTTTGGTAAGTCTATTGATCAATCGAATCTGTTCCGGTGTCAAAGCGGTACCACTCGAAGAAACTACATTTTCGATACCTCTCTGGTGAAATTGGATTACATCCGTATACCCCTCAACCAAATAACAGTTATTTTCCTTTGCAATCGCATGCTTTGCATAGTAGATGCCGTACAACACCTTACTTTTGTGATAGATATCGCTCTCGGGCGAGTTCAGGTATTTCGCAGCCTTTTTTTCATTGGTCAAAATACGGCCACCGAAACCTAACACCCTTCCGCTCATAGAATGTATAGGAAACATGACCCTCCCTTTAAATCTATCGAACTTTCTGCTCTTGCTCGTATCGTCTTCATCTTCCTTTACAATCGTAAGTCCTGTTTTTTCCAAATACTTTAATTGGTACCCTTTGTCTAACGCCGAAGTGGTAAAACCATCCCATTGATCAAGACAGTACCCGAGTCCAAATTTTTCAATCGTATCATTACTGAAACCTCTTTCTTTAAAATAGGTCAACCCAATGGCCTTTCCCAATTCACTTTCCCAAAGCATTTCGGAAAAATGATTTTGGGCAAATTCAGATACCAGATACATACTTTCCCTTTCATTGGCCTCTTGCTTTTGTTCATCTGTACGTTCAGTTTCCTCAACTTCGATGTTATACTTCTTGGCCAAGTACTTTATGGCTTCCGGATATGTAAAATGTTCATGCTCCATTAAAAAAGCAACTACATTACCTCCCTTTCCACTACTGAAATCTTTCCAGATTTGTTTGACAGGGGATACCATAAAGCTTGGGGTACGTTCATCAGAAAACGGACTTAAACCTTTAAAATTACTGCCCGATTTTTTCAATTGTACAAAATCCCCGATAACCTCCTCTAAACGGGCGGTCTCGTAAACTTGGTCTATAGTAGATTTTGCTATCAAATCTGTAAAACAATTAAATCCTATACCTAATTAAGTAACGATAAATATAAGACAAAAGATAGCATACCCCCATTTTCAGGGAGGCCAATTTCACTATTGCAAGGGTAAAGTAGCGCATGCCTTCACCGCATCTTTGTAACATAGAAATTAAACGTCGAAATAAAATCGGCACAAACCCAATTAATAACCTAAAAAACAAAAATTATGATCTGGGGAATTACATTAATTTTATTGAGCTTAATCGCAGTACCATCTTTAATACTGTCTAAGAAACCAAACGCCAAAGAACTCTTAGAAAAAATTGAACCATACCAAGGTTGGATCGGACTAGTATTCTGCTTCTGGGGTGTCTGGGGAATTATTACCGCTATTCTAAACCTAGGTTGGTTAACTACCTTTCCTATTTGGTGGGTAACTCTTTTAGCAGGTAATATTGTATCTGCTATCTTAGGTTTTATGTTAGGCTTCGGACTGATTAACAAATTCTTCTTGTCTAAGAATGATGCCGCTAAAGCCAAAGCCGAAGAATTACGAACCAAAATCGCTCCTAAACAAGGTAAACTTGGTATCTTAGGTCTAATTGTAGGTGCTTGGATGATTGTTGCTTCATTTATGTTCATAGCTTCATAACATAGCGAAAAACTAATCGGTACATACTAAAATCAAATTTCTAATAAAACCACTAAAATCAAATATCATGAAAAAAGTAATTTTAAGTTTCGCCTTTGTATTGGCTTCAATGGGACTTTTTGCGCAACAGCATTATCAAAATAACATCAGTGTTAATGGGGTGCACACATACGAGATTGCTCCAGAGTACTCTGCTAAAATGATAGTGAGCATGTCTAATGTGTATTACGATGCGCAAACTGTAAGCTTATCTGAAGTAAAGTCCGGTTATTTAGATAAATTGGCTAAAATAGGAATCAGCAGCGACCGTTTGAAAGAAGATAACTTACACTACTCATTAATGGGGTATGATAAAGAAGGAACCGTATTTATTTTCAAGACTAAATCTTTAGAAGAAATGCAGAAATTCTTGGCCGTAAAGTCTATTGGAGTAAGCAAATCAGATACCACTTTGAGCGCAGAAATAACCGAAGACCAAATGGCAAGTTATGCCAAAGCGGCATTCGACAGTTCTAAAAAGAAAGCTAACGCCATTGCCGCAAAAATCGGAAGAAAGGTGGGTAAGGCTATCTACATTAGCGATTCTAATTCGAATAAAATTCAAGAATCTCTTTACTACGGTAGCCCAACGAATTCAAAAGATTACTATATCTCGGTATCCTTTGAACTACTATAAAATATTTTAGTTGGTTGTTTACGTAAGTACCCTGCTTGGTCGGAAAAATTTTTCTAACGTACCTTGTAGGGTGCTTGCACTTTTAAAAATTTCTTAAAACTCATTACTATGAATACGAGTACCATTGACCAAATTTCAGTTAGCGGAATGTGCAAATACGATCAAGAAACCGAGTATCGTGTAAAGATTATTATCGGCCTTGACAATCTAACTTATGAAGATGGGGAGAACTTCGGCTTTCAAGATTTAAAAGACATGTTTATGAGCAAATTGGTCGATAGCGGCATTGCTGGTACCGATGTATGCGAAATTACAGAAGACCCTTTTGAGTTTGCTTTGATGAATTACATCCAAGAAGGAACTATTCTCTACTGCAAAACCAAATCGTTGAAAATTGTTGAGAAATTGATGAATGTAAAATCTGAAGGCGTTTTTAAACAAGATATTTCCTGGCAACCAAAACTCTCAAAAGAAGATATGAGCCAGTACTTTAACCTTGCTTTCAACGATGCGAAAACCCGCGCTCAATCGATAGCCGAGTCAATGGGGCGTACTATTGGGCGTGCCTTATCAATTGAGGATTACAATCTGAGCGATGGATATCGGGAAATAATTTATACAACTGATATTTTGAATAGAAAGGAGTATCACGTAAAAGTGAGTTTTGAAATGATTTAATTATATGTTGCTAAAAAGCAAAATTATAATTCTGGTTTTGTGTTCTGCCCTCTTTCAAGCCTGCGGACAAACCACAACGCAGAAAAATAAAAACAACGGAACAACAGAAACACCTTTAGCGTCAGAAACACATAGTAATCCGAACGGAAGTACGATTGCAGAACGGTTTCACGCGCCTAACGGTTATAATCGAATAGTTTCCGATTCGGTATCATTTACCTCTTTTTTAAGGAATTTGCCGTTAAAAGAAGTTGGTTCTGAGGTTAACTATTTTGATGGTCGACCTAAAGCAAATGATAACGTATATGCTGCGGTAGTTGATTTGCCAATAGGAAAGCGAGACTTACACCAATGTGCCGATGCGGTAATGCGTTTAAGGGCCGATTATTTATTTAAGCATAAGAAATACGACAGTATCCACTTTAATTTCACAAATGGCTTTACCGCGGATTATGCCACATGGCGAAAGGGAAAGCGAATCGTGGTAAACGGCAACAAGGTTTCTTGGAAAAAAAGTGCCCAAGCTTCAGACTCTGCAAAAAGCTTTTGGAAATATTTAGAAATGGTCTTTAGCTATGCCGGCACGGCATCTTTAGAAAAAGAAACGGAATCCGTTTCTTTGGAAAATATGAAAGTTGGAGATGTATTTATAAAAGGAGGGTTTCCTGGGCATGCGGTTATCGTAGTAGATATGGCTAACAATAAATCGAACGGTGAAAAAGTGTTCCTTATGGCGCAGAGCTACATGCCTGCTCAAGAAATTCAATTACTTCAAAATCCGAATACCGACTTAATCAGTCCCTGGTATAAACTTTCAGACATTTCCACAGAACTTATCACCCCTGAATGGACGTTTACATCAACCCAGTTAAGACGTTTTTCCACTAATTAGGAAGCTCAAAGCCATTTCTAAAATTTAATGCAAGCCAGCCGGCAATACAATTATATATAGTTAAGGTTTTAATTCAAACTTAATATCTTCATTCAATATCCTCCTCACTTACGTGGAGGATAAAATCGAACAGCACTAAAGGCTTTAGCCAAACCACACACAGTTTTGACTAAAGCCTTTCTGTTTTTTATTAAAACCACGGCTTTATAGCCGTGGCAATAGCTAACGTAGCCCTACTAACTTAGAATAGCAATTTTCTAATTAAATGTCATTGGCAACCTACTAAGCTCCAAATACTAAATGGGAATGCTCAATTAATCTATAGTGTTAAGTAGCCGCCCCATATACCTAACCTAAAGCAAGG
>Ga0079203_1003206_pt1 | contig 10393 bp, 6 predicted proteins | sample PorBlaMBantryBay_FD_68602 | JGI IMG/M metagenome (GOLD analysis project Ga0079203, IMG submission 68602) | Marine algae microbial communities from Bantry Bay - Bantry Bay, Ireland | ecosystem: Host-associated > Algae > Red algae > Blade | place: Bantry Bay, Ireland
ATTAAAAAAAGTGGCAATCTCTCGATCAGTAAATACATCTTTATCCATCATCTTACATGGAGCACACCAATCTGCATAAAAGTCAATAAAGACTAACTTGCCCTCTTGTTCCGCTTGTGCAATTGCTTCCGACAAAGTTTCGTATTCTACGAATTTTACCCCTTTTTTTAGAGCCGTTGTCCCATTTGTTTTTTTGGAACAATTAGAAAATAAAAATGGCGTAAGCAACAAGATGATGATTAAATTTTTCATAATTTTTCTTTTGGAATTTTAGTTAAAACGAAAGTTAATTGAAAAAGTTATACTAAAATTAGCAGGAGAAGGACTTTTAAGAAATGTTTAAGTATTTAGTGATTTCTTGTTCGAATCTCTTGAATTTTTACATACCTCAAAAACACCCCCCAAGCCATAATTGCGCTAATAATAAAACCAACCTTTCCATCAAGGAAACCTAGTTGGAAAATATAATGTTTGATAAATCTAAAAAGCGGTTTTAGGTATAAATGAAAGAAGGTAACATTAGGCGTTTTTTCAAAATGGTCTTGTGCTGACCAATCACTATAGCGTTGTATTTTTGCTAAAAAGTGGTCAAGGTCTTTATAAGTATAATGTTCTAATTTATTTTTAAGTCTGCCTACCTTTATTTTTTGAGTATCAATTTCTTCATGTACTTGAACATTATGATAGCGACACTTTTCTTTTTTTATCAATCGAATTACTGCATCTCCTTGCCATCCGCTAAATCGCACTTTTTTCCCCATAAAAAAACTTTGGCGTGGAATCCAAAATGCATCTTTAGAAGGTTGCTGTTGAAGTAGTGTTATAATTTCGTTTTTTAATTCAAGAGTAACTCTTTCATCAGCATCCAGAATTAGAACCCAATCATGAGCCGCCTGAGGAATAATCCAGTTTTTTTGATTGGCAGGACTTACATATTCTCTTTGTAAAATTTTGACGTCAAAAGCCTTTGCCAATTCTACCGTCTCATCAGTACTGAAAGAATCTACTACAATAATTTCATCCACCCAACCCTCTACAGATTTTAAAACACCTTCAATGTTTTCCGCTTCATTATAAGTAGTGACGATGACGGATAGCTGCATTATAATTAATAATTAAAAATGAATAATTAATTGATGTAAAACGAACCACGAACGCTACGCTTGACGAACCACGAACCACGGGTTCTCAATATTTAGAATCCGTGGTTCGTGGTTCGTCAAGCGTAGCGTTCGTGGTTCGTTTTTTTAAGATGCAACCACATCAATTCACTTAGAACCGATGATTTTATAAAAACTGATCACCATAATTATTCATTATTCATTAATATCACCGTAGGCGATAAAATAAGGATTCAATAAATTTTCTTTATTATAAATGAGGGGGTCATTGGTTTCTGCTTGGATTACTTTCCCGCCTGCTTCTTCCAAAACAATTTGAGCAGCACCAGTATCCCATTCCATTGTAGGAGCCAATCGAGGATAAAGATGTGCTTTTCCAGTAGCTAAAATCAAAAATTTCAAAGAGCTACCAGTTGCAACTAATTCAGGTTGATTGAGTTGGTCAACAAAATTTTGAGTAGCATCATTTAAGTGAGAACGAGAACATACCACACCCAAATTTTCATCTTGTTGCGTAAAGCTTGCTGCTTTTAATTTAGTAATGGTTCCATCTTTTTCAAGAAACGCACCTTCTCCTCTTACCGCATAATACATCTCATCCAAAACAGGAGCATAGACAACACCCATGATAGACCGTTGGTTATTCACCAATGCAATGTTTACTGTAAATTCTCCATTACGTTTGATAAATTCTTTAGTACCATCTAAAGGATCGACTAACCAGTAATGGTCATAATCTTTTCTAACCTCATATTCTACCGCTTTATTTTCTTCGGATATGATTGGAAATTGAATATTTAATTTTTCCAATCCATCACATATCACCTTATTAGCGGCTTGGTCAGCTTTAGTCAATGGTGAATTATCGTCCTTTTGCTGAATCTGAAAATCATCTGCTTCGTTATATATTTTGAGTATCTCTTCTCCAGCTTTTTTTGCTATTTTTGCCACTTCTTTGGCAAGATTCATGTCGATCATAAATTTGAAATATTATTAGAAATAATTTTGAATGACAAATTTTGAATTTTGAATAAATCGAAAACCTTATACTCACTAGGTTTTAAAATTCTTTTTACAAAACTATTCAGAATTAACTCTATTGTGATTTAATTTTTTGCAAAAATAAACAAAATGAACAAAGTTTTAGTAACAGGTGGCTGTGGTTATATTGGAAGCCATACAATAGTTGATTTAATTGACAATGGATTTGAAGTGATTTCAATTGATAATCATGTAAATTCTTCAAGAAAACCTTTAAAAGGTATTGAAAAAATAACAGGGAAAAAGATTAAGAATTATAAAATTGATTTATGTAATTATAATCGAGTTCGAAAAGTATTTTTAGAAAATAAAGATATTGTTGGTATCATTCATTTTGCTGCTCTCAAGGCAGTAGGAGAATCTTCAGAACAACCTTTACGCTATTTCCAAAATAATTTTAATAGTACGCTGAATATGTTGGAAGCGGCGAAGGAGTTTGGAGTGAAAAATTTTATTTTCTCTTCCTCCTGTACCGTTTATGGAAATGCAAAAGAATTACCTGTGACTGAGGAAACGCCATTTCAAAGAGTAGAAAGTCCTTATGGATTAACGAAACAAGCAGGAGAGGAAATGATCGAATTCTTTTCCAAAGCAAATCCAAAAATTAATTCAATTTTACTAAGATATTTTAATCCTGCAGGGGCGCATGAAAGTGTATTGCTTGGAGAAGCCCCTAATGTTGCACTCAACTTGGTTCCAATTATCACAGAAGTAGCTATTGGAAAAAGAAAATCTATAACTGTTTTTGGAGATGATTATGATACCAGAGACGGGAGTAATATCAGAGATTATATTCATGTTATGGATTTGGCAAATGCGCACACCAAAGCTTTGCAATACTTGATGAATAGTAATAATAAAACAAATTGTGAAGTTTATAATTTGGGAATCGGAGAAGGAGCTTCAGTATTGGAAGTAATCAAAGCATTTGAAAAGGTTTCAGGAAAAAAATTAAAATATAAAATTGGCCCTCGTAGAAAGGGCGATGTTGTTGCTATCTATTCTAATTATAAAAAGGCGAAAAGACGACTAAAATGGAAACCTACTAGAAATATTGAAGATATCATGCGTACCGCATGGGCTTGGGAACAAGAACGATCAAAGTAACTTCATGTGTTCATGTGTTTATGTGTATAAGTATAGTAGGTGTATATGTTTATTAAGCAGCCCTCGAATCAAAATTATTCGACAACAGATACACCTATATACTTATACACATAAACACATAGCAAGAGATATTTGGTAAGAATATTATTAAATATTATATTTGATTTACGATTTACTATGGGTAAAAGTTCTTAAATGAACAGTCATAGGGTGTCCATAGTCTTGTCCCTTACCGATCGTCAATCGGTAAGGTTTTTTTTATTGCCTCTTCAAAATTGCTCGTTGTATAGTAGTAATTGGATAGGTTTTAACAATAGGTATTTCATTTCCTTCAAATTTTTTTCCACCAGTTTCACTTATTGAATTATTTTTTCCAGCAATAATGTTAAAAATGAGGTAGTCTCCTTGTTTTTCATAGATAGAAATCAACTCGTTATTTTTTACCTCAAAATGGCTTATCAGTTGATTATTAAAATGATAAGCTTCAATCAAAATAGTGTTTTTTTCGTCAATAATATACAATCCATCCTCCTCATTGATAGTTTTAAGTTCATAGTTTCTTATAGATTGTGATTCACCTTCACCATAAATGATAACCCATTTAAATTGATCAGCTTGATTGGTAGGTGCTATTTCCAAAGCCATTTTGATAGTCTGGTTTATTCCTTGAGGAGCATAAATTTGAAGTTCACCTGACCAGTATCCAAACCAAGATTGAGGGAATTTTTCTTTTGGGAAAAATTTGGGGATAGAATTTTTAGAAGAACATCCACAACAAAGTATCATAAAAAAAGTAAAAAGGATACTGTACTTTCGTAAAGTGAAATTTTTCATTTTAAAACATATTGATTTTCAGATGATGAAAAAAATATTTTTTACACTCATATTTAGCATTTTTGTTTTGTTTGCTTTTGGGCAAAATGAACAACCTTACTTTCAGCAAGAGGTAAATTATGATATAGAGGTTACTCTTGATGATAAAAGTCATACGCTTAAAGGAGTTACCAAAATTGAATATATTAATAATTCGCCAGATGACTTAGAAAGTATTTATTTTCATCTATGGGCGAATGCTTATAAAAATCAAAAAACTGCTTTTGCTAAACAGCAAGTCCAAAATGGAAGTACAAAATTTTTCTTTGCTAAAGATAATGAGAAAGGAAGTTATACTCAGATTAGTTTTGAAGTAAATGGACAAAAAGTAGATTGGACGTATGACGAAGAACATATTGATATTGCTTTGGTAAAATTAAATCAAAAACTACGTCCTCAGCAATCTATCCAATTTCGAATTCCTTTTGAAATAAAAATTCCAAAGTATTTTTCTCGAATGGGGCATGAAGGACAAGCATATTATATTTCACAATGGTTTCCTAAACCCGCAGTTTATGATCGAGACGGCTGGCATCCCATGCCGTATTTAGATATGGGAGAGTTCTATGCGGAGTTTGGAAAATTTGATGTGAAAATTACTTTGCCAGAAGATTATGTTGTTGCTGCAACAGGACAATTACAAACAGAGTCAGAGAAGAAATTCTTAGATCGAAAAGTACGGGAAACGAATAGGTACATTAATGAAAAATATCCAAGAGGTTCAGATCGTACTTTGCCTTTGTTAGAGAAAGATACCTTTCCAAATACGAACCTCCCAAACAAAACTATTCGATATACCGCAGAGAACATTCATGACTTTGCATGGTTTGCAGATAAACGATTTTTTGTTCAAAAGGGAAAGGTTGCCATTGGGGAAAATAACAATGTATTTACATGGTCGTTTTTTAACAAAAAAGAATTTCATTTGTGGTTAAATGCTACAAAATATTTAGAACAAGCAGTCCAGTTTTATTCTCAAAAAGTAGGAGAGTATCCGTACCCGCATGTTACGGCGGTCAGTAATCCTTATGGTGCATTGGGAGCAATGGAATATCCTATGATCACATTAGTGGATAGAATGTTTTCAGCGAATAATTTAGATGTAGTGATTGCTCATGAGGTAGGACATAATTGGTTTCAAGGAATATTAGGATTTAATGAAAGGGATTATACCTGGCTTGATGAAGGAATTAATTCTTATTACGAACGATTGTATGAGAAGAATTTTTATCCAGATTTGAAAGAACAACCTTTGCTAGAATTTCTGCAAGAAGATGGAGAAATTGACTTGATGGAATTATTGAAATCTTCTATGCAAAAAGAAAATACTCATCAAGCAATCAGTACTCCTGTGAACGAAATGACAGAGATGAATTATGGGATTGGATCGTATGATCGAACGGCGGATATTATGGGATTGTATTTGACTCCACATAAAATGAAAGGATTTTTTAATCAATGGAAATTTAAACATCCACAGCCTAGCGATTTTATTAAATATTTTGATTTGGAAAATGATAAAGCATTTAATGATTTAATCTACACGGAAAAAAAAGTAGATTATAAAATCGTAAGTGTCTCTAAATCAGGTGGTTATCGACTTAAAATTAATAACAAAAATGGAATTGCAGTTCCTTTTAAAATTTCAATGATTGCGGGAGACCAGATAAGAACACAAAACGTAGAAGGTTTTGTTGGAGAAAAAACGATTCAAATTCCACCCCATAGTGAAGGACTGACCTTTGATAAATTTATTATTGATAAAGATCGAGAAATTCCTGATTTTAATAGAAAAAATAACACGATACGTACATCAGGTTTATTAAAAAAAGTGGAACCGTTTCGGCTGAAATTTTTAGGCGGTGTTCAAAATCCGACTAAAACGACAATGTATTGGTTGCCTGCTTTGGGCTGGAATAATTATGATAAAACGATGTTAGGAGTAGTACTGCATAACAATGACCTTGCAGCGAAGAATTTTGAATTCGCAGTAGCGCCAATGTATGGTACAGCTAGTAAAAATATAGTAGGAACAGGAGTGGTGAAATATAATTTTTTCCCAGAGTCATCTTTATTTCAACGCGTGACTTTGAGTATGCATGGGAAACGATATTCTTCACGATATGATTGGAGAAATAAATTTTATGATGATTTTACAAAGTTGACTCCTAAGCTTGAATTTGTTTTTAGGAAAAAAAGAATGGTCTCAAGTGTAGAACATAAAGTATCATTTCGATATGTAAATATTTCTAAAAATGAAGGTTTTACCACAATAGATAATCCTACGGATGTACAGCGTAGAAAAAATAATTATTATGTCAATGAGTTGAAATATACTTTTAATGATTCGAAAGTTACTTCGCCTTTGAAACTAGAATTCACCGCACATCAAGGGGAAGGTTTTGTAAGATTGTTCTCTAATTATAAACAATTTATTCCTTATCGAAAAGGTGGAAAAGGAGCAACGATTAGAGGATTTTTGGGATGGTTACCACAATTAGATAATCCACCTGCATTAGTTGGATTTACATTAGGTGGAATCACAAATGAGGTTTCAACTCGTGATTATATGTTTGATGAAAATCTCTTGGGAAGAACTCAAGATTTAGGAATTTTTTCCCAACAATATTTTAATAGAGATGCAAGATTAAGAACCTTGGCCAATCAAGGTAGTTCTGAAGAATGGATGTTAGGTTTAGGAGTGTCAAGTACAATTCCTGGGCCATTACCTATTCGTCCATATTTTGATGCTGCGATTTATAAAGGTTTTGATTTTGATAAATTTAAAGAAGCAACTATCTTTTCATATAGTGGAGGTGTTGCGATTGTGGGGATTCCAGATGCAATTGAAATTTATATTCCATTTTTTGAAAGCAAGGATATCACGGATAGTTTTCTTTATGAAACAGATAGAAATACTTTGTTTAAAAGAATTTCTTTTTTGATAGATCTTAATGCTTTGCAAAGGGTAGGGAAGGAAACTATTCGGTTTTATTAGAGGTTTTCGTGATTGGTAACTCGTGATTCGAATACCAATCACTAATTACGAATAACCAATCACGAAAACTGCTTAACAATACATTCACATGCCTCGTCTAACATTTCATAGACATTTTCAAAACCATCATCTCCATAGTAAGGATCAGGTACGATTTGATTCATTCCTGGATTGGCAAAATTCATAATTAAATGAATTTTATCCTCTTGTGCTTTTGATGTTGCTAGCCGTTTAACATTTTGAAAATTAGAAGCATCCATTGTGAGGATTAAATCGAAGTCATCTAAATCTTGTTGTTTAAATTGCCGACCACGTTGATTTGTAATATCAATGTTATTTTTTTTAGCGACTTTAATAGAACGAGGATCTGGAAGTTCTCCGCTATGCCATGCTCCAGTACCAGAGGAATCCACTTCCCAATCTAAATTATTTTGATTGATTTTATTTTGCATAATTCCTTCTGCTAAAGGAGAGCGACAAATATTTCCTAAACAAACCATTAGAATTTTCATATTGAAGATTGGTTTTATAAAATTAGTTTTTAATAGAACGAAATTTAAATGCCGATGGTTGCTTTTATCGTTTTTAAGTAACGTGACTCTCCAGAGTCGCGACATCTTTCGACGAACAGATTTTTCGAAAAATTATTTAATTTAAAAATTTGGTTCTTTGACAAATCTCGTAGCAACAACTTTGAGACCTCCGCAAGATGGGATAAGCGGGAAAGCTAGAGTTCTTAAAGTCAATGGCTTTAACAACTTTAACTCTACTCAACGCACCCTCCACGAAGTTATCAAAGCTGCGTCACGGAATTTGTCAAAGAACCAAAAAAATTCCCAACGCTCGTGTCTAAAAAGTGATTTCTGATAAAATCCTTTAGCCACTTATGATGCAATGGTTTAGTTTAACGTATTTGTCGAAAGATGCGACTCGGTAGAGTCACGTTACTTAAAAGCTGTGAAAAAAAAAGCCCAAATTTTTCATTCGAAAAATTTGGGCTTTTAAAATTCGAGTCATAAGGTGACTCCAAGTCACCTTGTGACTAAGACCTTATTCAATAACCACTTTTTTATAAGTGACTTCAGTTTCAGATCTCAATTCAACAATGTATGTTCCTACTGGTAAGTGATTAAAATTCATCACTTTAACAAATTCACCAGAAGAGAAATCCACCGTTTCTTTATGAATATATTGACCAATGATATTCATCATATTTAATCGAATCTCATTTTTTGGTTGCCCTCTTAGAATAACGGTAAATTGACCATCATTCGGATTAGGGAACAATAAGAATTCTTCTAAGAAACTAATATCATCAATATCAACTGTAGTTAAAATTGTACTTTCAAAAGTAGAAGTACCACAATCATTTGTAACGGTAAGTGTTACTACATATGTTGCACCATCAGGATAGTCATGAGTTGGAGTTTGTTCCGTACTCGTATTTCCATCCCCAAAGTCCCAGAGATAAGTAGCATTTGTTCCACCTACTGAATTATTTAAAAACTCTACATGAGTAGTATCTATGTTATAGAAAAATTCAGCAGTAGGTTCCGCTTCCACGACGATGAAAGAATTGACGGTGATATTATCCATTCCGACTCCATTTGAAACGGTCAAACTTACAGGGTAAGTACCTGGCGTATCATAGGTAACTGATGGATTTTGATCTGATGATATACCTGGTGTTCCATCCATAAATTCCCAAGACCAAGCTGTAGCATTAGCTGATTGATCGGTGAATTGTACTACGAAAGGAGCACATCCAAACATTGCATCCGCAGAGAAACCAGCAGTAGGTGCTGCCATCACAGATAGCAAAACAGACGTGGTATCAGAACCGCAAGCATTTGTTGATATCAATTGTACGGTGTATGAATCACTCATTGCGTACGAGTGAGTTGGATTCATTTCAGTACTCATTGTTCCATCACCAAAGTCCCACTCATATGTTGTTCCATTTACAGAAGTATTAGTAAATGAATATACAGAACCACTTTGTATTGCATCAAACCCAGCAGTTGGAGTACCTTCTATAATAATCATTGAAGATTGTGTTAAAGGATAACTACCTGTTGCATTTGTTACAGTTAAAGTTACATCATAATTACCAGCAGCATCAAATGTGATTGTAGGATTTTGGTCCGTAGAAGTACTTGGCGTACCTCCTGTGATTTCCCATAACCAACTATCAACCGAACCAACTGTTAAATCTGAAAAGGTAACAGTTAATGGTGCGCATCCAGTAAGTACATCTGCATTAAATGCTACGGCAGGAGCTGAAACTGCATTTACAATTTCTGTAGTAACTACTGATCCACATCCATTAGTTGCAGTCAATGTTACGGTATAAGTTCCATCCATTGTATAAGTATGCGTAGGATTCATATCCGTACTTGTATTTCCATCACCAAAGTCCCATTCGTAAGTTGTACCATTTACTGAGTTATTAGTAAATGAATAAACACCTGCAATTTGATTTACATCAAAAGCAGCCATTGGAGCAATATCAACGATAATCATTTGAGTTTGAGTCAAAGGATAACTCCCATTTGCATTCGTTACTGTTAATGTTACATCATAAGTACCTGCTACATCGAAAAGGAAAGTTGGATTTTGATCCGTAGAAGTACTTGGTGTAGCACCTGTAATTTCCCATAACCAACTATCAATGGTTCCTATGCTTTGATCTGTAAAATCAACAGTCATAGGTACACATCCTGAAATGATATTAGATGTAAATGCAATAGTAGGAGCGGTAACAACTGTAACTGTTTCAGTAGTTGTAATATCGCCACATGCATTGGTTGCCGTCATTGTTACCGTATAAGTTCCATCCATTGTATAGGTATGGGTGGGATTCATATCGGTACTTGTATTTCCATCCCCAAAATCCCAACTATAAGAAGTAGCTCCAGTTGTTGAATTAGTTAGAGAAATTACATTACCATTAATATTCGAAGTGAAATTTCCCGTAGGAGCTGTACCAATATTAATCAAAGATGTCTGGGTAGCTGTATTACTACCAGCAGCATTACTTACCACTAAAACAACATCATACATTCCTGCACTATTATAACTTACCGTAGGATTTTGAGCAGTAGAAGTACTCGGTGTCCCACCAGGGAATGACCAAGACCAACCCGTTGCATCACCTGAGGATAAATCTGAAAAGTCAACTGTTAATGGAGCACATCCTGAAGTTACATTTGAAGTAAATGCTGCTGATGGAGCCATTCCAATAAAGTTGATT
>Ga0079203_1003207_pt1 | contig 10392 bp, 7 predicted proteins | sample PorBlaMBantryBay_FD_68602 | JGI IMG/M metagenome (GOLD analysis project Ga0079203, IMG submission 68602) | Marine algae microbial communities from Bantry Bay - Bantry Bay, Ireland | ecosystem: Host-associated > Algae > Red algae > Blade | place: Bantry Bay, Ireland
ACAAGTTCAATTTTCGCTTTCTTAGAATGTTTAAAGCGTTGGCCAAATTAGGTATTTCCAAAATCGATTCTACCTGAACTTGAAACCGCTTATCATCTAAAAGGGCAAACAATAGTAGACTTTTAGTGGGTAATTTTGGCAATACTCGCAACAACTCTTCGGTGTAGCCACATTTTATGAGCATTGCCAAAAATACGCTGCTATCGTCCGATTCCATATCTGGCTTTTGAAATGTCATTTTCGACTAGTAACGGCAACGCCTTATTAAAATCAAAGTCGAGAATCATTGCTATAAACAGCTCATTCTGGAAGTAATCATAATTTTCAAAGTCTGAAATCGAATACTTGTTTTCAGAAATCGTTGGGTATAGTTTATATGATAATCACTCGTTTCCCAGACTGGCTTCTTCGCAAATAAAAATATATCAGTATCAAGACTGAATAGTTGAAAACGGTAAATCAGCTCTCCTTTAAGAATGTTATCCCCTGAAATATGGCACTTTACATTTTTTCTATTATTCGGTTTTAATTCTACGAACGATAAAGGTGCCATCGGGTTCTCTAAGTCTCCAAATTTATTTGCCGTTAACATTTTTTCAGTTTTTATATTCTCTCAGTTCTGGAAACGCATAGTTCTCAAATATCTCAGGCATCTATTTCAGGGGTTTTTACCCGTGTCATGAGACGGGTTTTAGAATCTAGCTAACACTCTTACTAGCTATTTTAACCCTTCTAATCAGCAAGAACACTCTCAAAATATAAATACCTTGATTGACCTTTTTGAGCTTGACACTTGAACTTTTATTTTACTATTGCACCACTTCAACCCATTGCCCTTTGGTCCTTACCAAATAATCATTATCGTACATAGCTTCGGCCTGCACACCAGGTAAATAGTACTTTCCTAGATATGATGCATTCAACAGAATTCTGAAAATCTTTGTTTCGTTTCGTTTCATATCAAAATAGAAATTAGCACGATCATCTCTCAAATCGGTATGGGTAACTTGGTTTTGGGCAAAATTTCCAAAATCAGTGAAACGGGTATTTACGATTTCCCAACCGCTTGGAAAGATTTCGGTCAAGGCCATATCTTTCAAATTATTCGATGTCGTATTGGTCAATCGCACCTCAGCCACAAAATCGGTTCCTTGTGTTATGCTAGCAGGATTGATAATAGAGCCATTCCTCCCTTTAAACACAATTTGAGTCGCAAGGTTTTTCTGAATCGTTTTCTCTTCCCCCACAGGAAGTATTCCGCTATTCACCATACTCACATAAACCGTATTGTCTTCTTGGTTCTTGATTGTAATACTATTGTTACCCTTTTTGATTTGCAATGGTCTGGTGGCCAGTGTTTTTTCGGTGCCTATATTTTCAGATTTTCCATTCAGGGTAAGGCTTGCTTTTATGCCTTTACCACCAACCATATCTGCAAATTTGGCCATTGCGATAAGGCTGTAGGCTGTGCTCTGCGTACTCATGTATCTTTTGTCAGAAAGATTTTTAGCGATAACCTTTGCCAGTTCTTGCGCCTTTGTTTTGTCTTTTAGCAACACATAGGTTTCCAAAGCCATTGCTCTATTTCTATCTGAAGAGCCATAAGTACGATAGTAATACTTATTATTTTCAGCATCTAATCGTGACGAACTCAGTATTTTGGCAGCAACATTCCCCTGCCCAATTAGGCCATAGGCAGCTGCTAATCTAATTTTCGCCTGATTCGAGAGTCCGCTAGTTTCACGCATACGGTTCATACTAGCAACATCTGCATTACCAGAAAGTGCCAACGTATACAAACGGTAGGCTTGTGCCAAGTCAGAATTTTTATCTGCTCGCCATTGTTTGGCACTGTTTTGTTGGTACTTTACCCAGCTCGATTTGAACCCGATGGGTAATACATACCCCTTCTTTTCGGCTTCTAGCAAAAAATGTCCGGCATAGGTAGTTCCCCAATCATTTGCATAGTTTTGACCTGGCCAATACGAAAAGCCCCCAGCAGCGTTTTGGAAACCTCCCAAACGCTTGATTGCCCGTATCATATTCTGTTGAATACGTTTTGTTTTGGTCGCATCTACATCAAAAATATCGGCTAGATATAATTGTGGGAAAGCACCTGAAGTAGTTTGCTCTACACACCCATGTGGATAGCGAATTAAATACTTCATTCGCCCATTAAAGTTCATAGGAGGCAAAGTAGAGAATTCGATTTCTGCGGTGTTGCTTCCAGCTATTCCAAACGTTTCTAGATTTATGGTTTGGCTTCCATTTGCATCTAAAATGATGTCGGTTACTTCAGAAGTTACCGGGTTCGGGTTCACCACATCAATAGGAATCTCGAAAGACGCCGTTTCCCCTCCACCTGAGGCTTCAACAATCACTTTCCCAATTCCCGAGAAATCAGAAACGTTCAATTGAAAATAGGCCATTTTCTGATCGGGCTGGGAAAAAGTCAACTTTTGTGTCTGATCCCCTTCAATAGTAAAGGCCTTGTCTTGCTTGATTTTTAGTATTACGTTCTTGACCTTCTTTTCCATGGCAAAAACGGTAACAGGCAATGTTACTTTTTCACCCGGAGTTATTATCCTTGGTAAAGATGCCAAAATCATCAACGGCTTGCGAACCGGAGTCGTTTTTTCTACTTGCCCGTACGCTGCTGTTTTATGATTACCTGCAACCACCATTGTTCGTACAGAACCGACATATTTTGGTATTTTCACTTGGTGTGATTTTGTTTCTCCGTCTTTCAAACTAAACGGCCCTAAATGCACTACCATCGGTTCAAAACGGTTTGCTTTTTTATTTTTAGCACCTGCCAGTTCTCCATCACCGCCAATAGAGAATACTTGGTCTATTCGTCCACCAAAGGCACCGATAACATCATCGTACACATCCCAAGTTTTTACGCCCAAGGCTTCTTTTGCATAAAAAGTATCCCATGGGTTGGGTGTTTTAAAACGGGTCAAATCTAACAGCCCTTCATCAACAATCGCAATGCTGTATGTCATCGCTTTCTTGTTCTTCTCATTCACTTTTACAGTAATCGTCTCCTCTGGTCGCAACACTTCTGGCATACTGATCTGAGGTTCTAATTTCGTTTCCTTGTTCTCTACAGCTATACCTGTAACACCGTATATACGTATCGGCGAATCGTTTTTCGTGTTCGCATGTGGTTGTAATGATGTGATGTTTATAAACACATTTGGCGTGTACAATTTGGTAATAGGAAGTTTAAATTTCGTTTCGCCCTCGACAGTTTCTACCCAAAGCGATTCTAATACTTCACTACCATTTTCAACGGTTACCAAAGCCCTACCGCCAAAAGAACTTGGGAAGGTTACTGTAGCGGTTTCACCAACATTGTACGCTTGCTTATCCGTAGAAAAAACTAGCATGGTTGCCGCTGAAGGGTCTCCTTTTCTTGATTTTCCTGCCCATCCCGGCCAATCGATATATATGGCTTTTCCGGTAGCGTGGCCTCCGTTCGGGTCTTCGACTCTAACGAGATACCTGCCCCAATCGGGATATTTTAATTCAAAATCAAAACTGCCAATTCCCTTAGCATCTGTATTCACCGTTTTTTCGAACAATAAATCTCTATACTGGCTGCTGCTGTATGATGAAAGGTTATCCGAAGAAGTATCCCACCACCATCTCCAACTTACTTTAAAGATGCTCACTTTAAGGTTTTTCGTGGCTTTCGGCTTTCCATTTTCATCTACGGAAACTACTTCGAATTTGTGCTTCACATCAGTAAGCAACATGCCCCGCGTTTTATCTCCTTTGGGCGAATTAAGTCCAATATACGTATCATAAGGGGAGTATGGCTTTGTAAACACATCGGTACTAAAATCACCGCCATTTTCGTAAACCTTGGTTATAAAAGCGGCTTTCAACATACCTGGTGCTTTCATAGACAATTGCGGGTTTATTGTAAAACTCGCCTTGCCCTCACCATCTATTTTATTGTCGAATACCACTTGGTCCTCAACTGAAAAACCACGTGTAGGGTCGTCAAAAACATAACCCGGAAAGGTTTTGAATTTTGTGGTAGTCAAATTGAATTTTGCCGTAATATCTGCCTTCAAATTCTTGGCAATGGCACCATGAAGCCATTTTACTTCCATATCGCCCTTAATAGGTTTTGCTCCGTTAAGTAGCTCCCCGTCAAAATCTGTTTTGATTTTTAAACGATTGGGTTTGATTGTTTCGATTTTTATGGTTTTGGTAAAAGAAGCTCCCCCAACAGATACTTTTGCCAACCAATTTCCAGTAGGTGCATTTTCATCGGTTTTGAGGTTAAAATGGAAAAAATTATTGAGTCCGTCTTTTTTGACTTCGCGATGTACGACCTTATTATAAGGATCCATCAATTCAAGTTTAACTGGGTGATTCGCCGGTAACAGGTTCGCATTGTCATTCAATAAAAACGATAAGAAAACTTTATCTCCAGGTCTCCAAACACCACGTTCCCCGAAAATAAAACCTTTGATACCCTTTTGCAATCGCGTTCCCGAAACATCGAACTTACTTACCGAAAGTGCGTTGCCATCGTTCAATTTTACGTAGTTCTTTTCTCCTTTGTGTTCTGCTACCGCAAAAAAAGCGGTCTTTTCCGAATCGAAAATAACCGTACCCTCGGTATCGGTAGAAACTGTTCCTACAGGTTGTTGTTGATAGTTATAGAAGGTAACCTTGGCGCCCGTAATGGGCTTGGTACTTAAAATATCATTGACAGCTACAAAATAACTTTTGTTAACGCCTTTCTTAATAGTGACACCAATATCGGTGGCCAAAACATTCATTGCAATTTTCTTATTGTAATAGTATGATTTGTGACAAGGGTTTTCGCGTTCGTTCCAATCATAGTCATAGTAACCATAGTCATCGTAATAGTTTTCTATATTATCCCAAGAACTGTTCTCAGCTTCTTCATCATAATCCTCTTCGGCCTCTTCTTCGGTATCAAAATTAGTCGAATCACATTTATACGAACTGTAGTTGGGTCGGTAGCTGAATTGCACCCTGTAAATCGCTCCTTTTTCAGGAGAAATCAAAGCACTTAAATCAAGTGCATGACCCGCCCATTTACCATTGATATTGGTCAGGTTCGACTCTAAAACAATTTTTTTCTTGGCAATAGGCCTTGCGACAGCACGTAAGTTTCCTACTCCGTTAAGATTGCTGCTTTGCAGAAATTGAAGCACATTGTTTTGATAAATTTTAAATACCGAAACATCTACAGCTTTTAGATTAACAGTTTCAAAATTTATTTTTAGGTTGCTTGATGAGGGTAAAATCGTTCCGTTGGAAAGCAAGCGCACCTGCGGTTTCAGCTGTTCAAAGGCAACTCGTTGTTCGTATTTGATCCTCAACTTGTAACCATCCTCGCTCTGTATTCCCGGTAATACTTCAAGTGTAGCGGTGTTCTTTATTTCTTGCGATGGATATAATTTTAAAGTATTGCCGTCAACCTTATACTTAGGTTCAGTAACACCCTGCAGCACTACAAGACCTTTGAAATTTTGACCTTTTTTTAGAGGGTCTGAAAAATTGATGAGAACTACTTGATTCTCTCCTGTCTCAACGGAAGCGTCTAAAACAGTAAAATTGTTTTTACCTGCTATAACAAGTTTGTTTTTACCGGAACTTTCAATGTCGAACTTTCCGCCATCCCAAGAAACCAACAGTTCGGAATCTTCTTCATAACGTTGAATACTATCTATCTTAAAAGAAAATTGATTGCCCTTTTCAACAGCTTCGTCAAATTTTATCTTTACCGCTTTTCCTTTTTGGGTAACCGAAAGTAATTGTTTGACCATGTCTAGCGTAAGTATGTCGGAAGCTCTAATTTGACCCGTTACGTATTGCCTATTTTTTGAATACGATTGTAATGCATCGGTATAAATATTAAATTGTTGCTTCAGCGTTTTTACACTGAAAGTCATTTCAGTCAATTCTTTGGGAACATCGTTGATAATATCGCTAACGGCCAAAGTAAAATGATATTCAGTGTCTTGTTTGAATCCATTTTCAGGTACAAAGGCCACCGTTCTGTTATCCAATGCAACTACCTTTCCCTTAGCTCTGGGAGAAACTTCGAGCAAGTCATCATCAAGCTCATCACCATTGTTCCAAGATTCAATAGGGGTGTTCAAAACCACGCGAACATCGCTTTGGGCAGATATTACCCCATGTGAAACTTCGGTAATGTACTCTTGATATTTATTGAGGTTCTCGAATTGTTCTGCGGGACTTTGTTCCTGTTCGGATTTACACCCAGCCAAAAGAAAAATGAAAACAGAAACTTGAAGTAACAATTTAATTTTCATAGAAATGAATTTTGTTAAAAATAGCGGTGAGCCACACAAAAAACATCCCTAGACACCGTGAATATGCAGCCCCAATTACCACGGTATTCAGTTAGAACGAAATCCTAAGTTTGTTTAGTACTTTGCAAGCGTAAATTAAAACAGCACTTGATTGTGAAGGTTAGTTTATGCACACGGCGGAGAAGTATGTATTTCATCGAAAAAAAGTGTTTTTTCAAAGTTGATGTTGGTATTTTATCTAATATTACACTCGTTGAATGTCCCCTTTCAGCTTCGAGAACGTAGATATGCCCCACGCTACCACCCACCTACTTTACAAGAACACCTACTTACAATTTAGAACGTTGTATGAAAATGAAATTGAAATATACCGCCTTGGTATGTTTTATAGTACTGGTCACGGCCTGCACGAAAGAAACACCTGAGGAACAGATAATAGTAGATTCGCAAAATGTTATTGCGGTAGAAGCTGAACTTTTGACGGTCGTTAACAACCATAGAACAGCAATGGGGCTGAACACTCTTTATTATAGTACCGTTGCACACGAATATGCCAACGAACATACTAATTACATGATTGCCAAAGGCAATTTAAGTCATGATAATTTTAGCGTAAGAGCGTCTAATATCTCTGCTGAAGAAAGTGCGGAATATGTTGCCGAAAACGTTGCTAAAGATTATGATAATGCTTCCGAGGCGTTTGAAGGTTGGTTCAACAGCGCAAGTCATAAAACTACTATGGAGGGTGATTTTACCCATACAGCGGTCAGCGTTAAGAAAAATCAAGCGGGCAAGTTGTACTTTACTCAGATATTCTATAGATAGTCCTCACCCGTAATTGCTCTCGCGATTACGACCTCATCCTAGGAGAGGAAAAGCTCATAAAGTTTTTCATATTTATAGTATGGTATCAGTTTGCGCTCTTGAAAGGAATCAAGTGAATTCATTTTATTGAAATCTCCCGTATTCCTAACTTCAATCATCCGAGTCCGTTTCTTTTTATAAATTTGAGGTGAACTGATTATAATTTGGCTTTTTTGTGAGTATTTACGAATAGAAAAACTCCAAACTATAGACCACAAACTTTTTGAAGCATGGCAATAGCCCCTCCCTTTAACCTAAACAAGTGGATTGCAGAAAACCGCGATACCCTAAAACCCCCAGTCGGAAACAAAAATCTTTACAAAGATGCCGGTGATTATATCGTAATGATTGTTGCTGGGCCAAACGCAAGAAAAGATTATCATTACAACGAAACCGAAGAGCTCTTTTACCAATTAGAAGGGCAAATAGAAGTGCATATTCAGGAAGACGGTCTAAAAAAAACAATGAAACTCGGGCCTGGCGACATGTACTTACACCCTGCAAAGGTGCCACATTCCCCTGTTCGCCATAAAGGAAGTATTGGATTAGTAGTTGAGCGAAAACGCGCCGCCATGAACGTTGATGATGGGTTACTTTGGTTTTGCGATAATTGTAATAATAAACTATATGAAGCTTATTTTACTTTGCATGATATTGAGAAAGACTTCTTAGGTCATTTTAAACATTTCTACGCCTCTAAAGAATTGCGCACATGTGATAATTGCAGTACAATAATGCCCGTTGATGAGCGATTTATTGCAAAAGACTAAACTATGGATAGTATCATCAAAATTTTGATTGGCCTCGTGGCGTTTCTGCACGGCTATTTTCTATACTTTGAAATGTTCGCTTGGGTGACCAAAGGCCCTAAAATTTTCAGGGGTTTTCCGAAAGACTTATTCGAACCGACTAAATCAATGGCAGCCAATCAAGGTTTGTACAACGGTTTTTTGGCAGCCGGGTTGATTTGGACGTACTTTATCAAAGATACCTATTGGGCCGACAAAATTGCACTCTTCTTTTTAGGCTGTGTAGCCGTCGCAGGAATTTATGGAGCAATAACAGTAACAAAAAAAATATTCTTTATTCAGGCACTACCTGCTTTCATTACAATTGTTTTAATAGTAGTTAATAGCTGAAAAAATGATGCGCTTTTGGTCTCTTTTTTATATTCTCTTTTCTCTTTTAACCACCTCATTAAACGCTCAAATGACCCCAGAACAAGTAGTTCAAAAACAGCTTGAAACCTATAACAGTAGGGATATTGATGGTTTTATGGCTTTAATAACCGACGATATTACTTTTTATGATTTTTCCGATGGAAGAATAACTATGAAAGGGTATGATGCCTGTCGAGCATTCTATTCTAAGTTGTTCAGGGCATCGCCGAAACTACATTCTACTATCTTGACCCGAATGGTTTTTGGGAACAGGGTAATTGATCATGAAAGTATTACCGGGCGAAACGGAAATGATGAAGTGCTAGAATTGGTTCTTATATATGAAGTAAAAGACGAAAAAATATCCAAAGTTACAGTCCTTAAAAACACGGGATAGATCCGTTCAATATTCGTAGCTTTGTCAAAAAATTTAACAATACTCGCCTAAAAAGTTATAATAATGTCAGAAATCGCATCAAAGTTCGGTATCGCGGAAGCCTTAAAAGCACTTGGACTTAAAGATATTAATGAAGGTACTTCAACAGGATCAGCTAATTTTTCTTCTGGGGAGCTGATTTCTTCCTACTCGCCTGCAGATGGGGAGCTCATAGGCAAAGTTAAAAGCACCACCCAAGCTGATTATGAACAGGTATTGGGCAAAGCAACCGAGGCTTTCAAAACATGGAAAATAATGCCTGCGCCCCAACGTGGAGAAGTTGTGCGACAATTCGGTGATAAGCTGCGAGAACTTAAAGAACCTTTGGGAAAATTGGTTTCGTACGAAATGGGAAAAAGTTACCAAGAAGGTTTGGGCGAAGTACAGGAGATGATAGACATTTGCGATTTCGCGGTAGGTCTTTCCAGACAATTACATGGTTTAACCATGCACTCCGAACGTCTTGGGCATAGAATGTATGAGCAGTACCACCCTTTGGGAGTTGTTGGTATTATTTCTGCCTTTAACTTTCCTGTTGCTGTTTGGGCATGGAATACGGCTCTAGCTTGGATATGTGGAGATGTTTGTGTTTGGAAACCTTCAGAAAAGACACCCCTTTGTGGAGTTGCATGTCAAAATATTGCAGCTTCCGTTTTTACAGCAAACGGATTGCCAGAAGGTATTTCATGTATGATTAACGGCGATTACAGGGTCGGGGAAATGATGACCAAAGATGGTCGCGTACCGTTAATATCCGCTACAGGATCTATTCGAATGGGTAAAATCGTCGCTCAGGCGGTTGCAGCAAGACTAGGAAAATCATTATTAGAATTAGGTGGTAATAACGCCATTATCGTAACACCCGATGCCGACATTAAAATGACCGTAATCGGAGCAGTTTTTGGAGCAGTTGGCACCTGTGGCCAACGGTGTACATCTACCCGTAGATTAATAGTGCATGAATCGGTATACGATACTGTACGAGATGCGGTCGTTGCCGCCTATGGGCAATTGCGAATCGGTAACCCTTTAGACGAAAATAATCATGTGGGGCCATTAATCGATACCGATGCGGTATCGCAATACAATAAGGCACTCGAAAAAGTAGTCGCCGAAGGTGGTACTATTATCGTAGAAGGTGGTGTCTTAAAAGGAGATGGTTACGAAAGCGGATGCTACGTAAAACCTGCAATCGCCGAAGCAAAGAACAATTTTGAAATCGTACAGCACGAAACTTTTGCACCAGTGCTATATCTAATAAAGTATTCGGGAGCTGTTGAAAATGCCATTGAAATTCAAAACGGAGTCGTACAAGGGCTTTCATCTGCTATAATGACCAACAATCTTCGGGAAGCGGAACGTTTTTTAAGCCATGCCGGCAGTGATTGCGGTATTGCCAATGTCAATATCGGAACTTCCGGTGCAGAGATAGGTGGTGCTTTTGGCGGTGAAAAAGAAACTGGTGGTGGTCGGGAAAGTGGTTCCGACGCATGGAAGATTTACATGAGAAGGCAAACGAATACGATTAACTACACTGACAAATTACCTTTGGCACAGGGAATACAGTTTGATTTATAAGGTAACAATCAACTATTTCTAG